>Ga0214919_10009184_pt1 | contig 12775 bp, 12 predicted proteins | sample LL1503_MetaG_FD_177994 | JGI IMG/M metagenome (GOLD analysis project Ga0214919, IMG submission 177994) | Freshwater microbial communities from Lake Lanier, Atlanta, Georgia, United States - LL-1503 | ecosystem: Environmental > Aquatic > Freshwater > Lake | place: USA: Georgia | collected...
ATGGCTCCTATGGCTCCTATGACCGGTTCCCCTTCCATGGCTCCCATGACCGGCCATCCTTCCGGTGCTCCCATGACCGGCCATCCTTCCGGTGCTCCCATGACCGGCCATCCTTCCGGTGCTCCCATGACCGGTCATCCTTCCGGAACTCCCAAGATGGGAGGTGGAGCTTCCGGTGCTCCCATGGGCGGGGGACCTATGGGTCCACCCATGATGAAGAAAGAGGGATATGGATGTCAATCCTGCGGGGTAAGTAAAAAAAAACAACCGAAAATAGACAATTTTGAGAATTCTTCCCCCACTTCTGCCGTGGTATACTTTCTTTTCCATTCCAAGCGATGTGGACATTGTATTGATTTAGTGCATTATTTGGAAAATACGCCTGAAGGAAAAGAACTGGTACAACAAATGAATATGAACATTGTCGATATGGACGACCTCCAGAAACCCGAATACGCAACCGCCATGTCCCATCTCCAAGATATGGTCTCCCAAGTCCAAGGTACACCTTCCCTTATGCGAGGTCAATTCAACAAAGAATCGGGAAAATTCTCCACTCTTCCCGGTGATAACCCCCTCCTCGGTAAACCCATGGATATCAAGAATGCCTACCTCGCCTATTATGCAGAGTACAAAAAATAAATTTTATTAAATTTTATCCCATTTTTTATTTTTTTCATTTTAAGTGATTGAAAAGCTTTATGAAAGAAAAATAAAAAATCAACAGTCTAAAGTCTAAAGTCAAGTATGCTTCCTGTAAAAGTAGTTCCTTTGGCGGCCTACAACTCCAACAATAATAATACGAATTCCCAGCATTCGAATAAATTTTCTTCTTTTTCACCGGATGCTTCTTCAATGTCCGACGAGGATAGGTATCGAGGTCCCACTGGACCACGAGGAACCATGGGACCTGTGGGCCCCATCGGACCAAAAGGACCTAGAGGTGAACAAGGCGAGGTAGGCGAAAGAGGACCTCCCGGTATCGCCATGAGAGGTCCCCAAGGTCCCCCTGGCCTACCTGGATTGCCTGGTCCCTATGGCGCCCCTGGACAAGAAGGACCTATTGGTCCACCCGGACCCATGGGACCCGAAGGACCGATGGGACCTCGTGGACCACCCGGAAAAGATGGAACGGTTCAAGTGGAGTCGTTAGATGTTCTGTATGCACCCTTGATGTTGAAGGGAAAAGACGGTGATATTTATTTCGAATCGGGTTCGGGTGTTCCTTGCAGTGTTCGTGCTTTATGGGAACGAATTGAAAAATTGGAAAAAATCGTTCAAAATCTCTCGTCTTCGAATAGTTCTTCCAATAGTTCTTTGAATAATCATGAAGTCATGGAATTATTAGAATCAACATCCAACCTTATTCAAGAAGAGGAGGAGGAAGAGGTGGAGGAGGATGTGGAGGAAGATGTGGAGAAGGATGTATAAAAGGAGAATTCAAAATCTTTATAAATATTTCTCATGATTCTTGTAAATTTTTGGAACCATTAAAATTCATAAATTGTTGAATTTATGAATTTATTGAACTTTATTGAATTTATTGAAACTATTGAAACTATTGAACTTTATGGAACTTTATATGTAGTCACAAACGATGGGTTGGAATTGGGAATTGAGTTGAAAAGGTTTTCCACAGCCAAAAATTTCATTGTTGTTGACCCATTTTTCGCATTCGATTTTCGAAGCATGAGGGGGGATGGGTTGGAAATTGTGTTTAAAGACTCCATGACGAAAGATGGCACAATTGATTTGTTCAATGATGACCATGCAACGACAATGTGGACATTCCACCGCAAAAGGTAAAAAAGGTAAATTGGTGGTACTCATTCTTTATTTCTTTATTTATATGATTTTGTCTTTCTTTTCTCAATTTTTATAAAGACATCCATTTGTGAAATCCCCAAAATAAAGCAGTGAAAACGGTACTATAAACGACCCATCGAAAATAACTAAATTGGGGAGAAGGAGAGGGAATACGGGTGGTTTGGGGAGGTGCAGGACGGGAAGATTTCGTGGGGAGAACAAATAGGAAAGAAGGTGGATATATATATTGTGTCATGGCAATCAAGAGCCAAAGAACCAAAAGGATGGGCCATTTATTTCCTCGAGACGGAATCAGGTACATGACGAAATTATTTTTCTTTGTCAAAAGATTGTTATTGTTGGCAAAAATTAGGGACGGTTTTATGGTGGAAGAGACCATTGTCGTCGAACATTCCGAGGGAGGGGCCGGGGGTGCATGAGAGAGAGAAGAAGAATCCAAGATTAGTTTTTCTGTTTCTTTTCCCACGGAAAGACAAGGAATATCGGATTTAAGTTGATTGACCTCGACTTCCATTTTCGAAAGAAGGTCATCCATTATAGAATGAATAATTTGATGAAATGATTTGTTTTGTTTTCTATTTATCAACTTAAGTTATTTTTCCTCTTTCTGTTTTTTTTTGTAAAATTTATTTTGACAAGTCAGAGGTCAATTTAAGATAATATGGTAAAGAAAAGAAAAGAAAAGAGAATAAAAGAGAATAAAAGAGAATAAAGAATGTTTGACTCCTTGACTTCACCTGAAGATTTGAAGAAAATCGATAAAACGACCATCAAATGTCGAAGTACCATTTCTCCTCTTTCCGAGGAGGAGACCGAAAAGGCTTTGCCGGTGCTTTCGAGGACGGAGGGGTTAGAATTGTATCGTAGTATTGATAGACGGTATGCGGATCCCGAGATTCCTGGACAAAAGTATTGTCTGGTTTCGTTTATTCCCAGTAAGGGTGCGAAACCCGATTCGGATAATATTTATGGGATGATGAAGGTGCGTGGGGTTTATGCGACGGAGGAGGAGGCGAATGAGAGGGCAGAGTTTATTATTCGGAATACGGATTCGTTGCATGAGATTTTTCACGCCTTTGTGGGAAGACCGTTTCCGGTTACGACCAAGACGGGGTTTGAGAATGAAATTCAAACCATTGACATTCGTCAGAAAACGGTGGACTTGATTAGTCAGGATATTTTATCGAAAAAGTGTCAAGAAAAGAAGGAAATGGAGGAATTGCAAGATAAGGAAAAGATTTTATTGGAAGAATCCAAACGTGCTCAAGAGGGTGTTCCCGAAGATCCATTTGAGACCTATATCACCAATCAAGTGAAACGTGCACAGTTGCTGTGGACATACCGTGAGACCCAAAAGAAGATGGAGCAGATGAAGGAATCCTTCAAGAGTGCTCAGATATTGATTCAAGAATTGGATAAAGAACATCCTTCTTTCCATAATGATTATAAAGAAAAGTATATGAAGGCAAGACGTGATGCGGGTATTCCAGATAGTGATGAATCGTTCATTCAGTATTTGGGCTTGGACTTGCCTCCCGAGGACATGTAAATTTTTGGAAATCGACCTTTTGAATATATATTGAGTGTATATTCAATATATATATTCAGAACAAAATGTTTTACCTTTCTGATCTCTTGATACTGATTGAATTGAATAGGTAATTGTACGACTAGTAGTAGGTAATTTGTCTTCCATACTATAACACAATAGCCATCTTTAAAGGACATATTTATCTTTTTGTGTAAGGAAGAGAAATTAGATTCCTTTTCTTCCTCTGTCATGTATATATTTTTTTTTATGGAAAAAAAAATCATAATTTGGCAAAGTCCAATTATCATTTTAGCATAAGATGATATTTTTTGATGAATATAACTAATGAATATAAATTCTCAGGTTGTTTGTCCATGATGATACAATACAATTATTGAAATCTTGCTCCCTAATATTTATGATAAGTAAGTTCTTTTTCCAATCTCGAGGACAGGCATAAAACCCGATGTTGCATTACCGATTATTATTTCCTGTTTAGTCAATTTCAATCCATAATACATAAATTGACCTCTTTTTTGGTTATAATTATAATATATATCATTTACTTTCCTAATATAACGAGCATCACTACACAATTCTATTTTTTGACCGTTTTTATCCTTATTTTGTATACATACTTTCATTTGATCTTGACCAGCTGGTTGAAAAGTAAAAGGGATTATATCACGATTAATATCAGAATAAATGCAAACACCACCTATACTTGTATACGGAGTCTCACATTTAGTCATCGATTCTTCCTCAGTTTTTGGCATGTTGTCTGTTTTATATTAAATAGATCTATAAAAGGGATTAAAATCTTTTCCTCTAATATCTATCTATCTATATAAAAGATAAAAGATAAAAAATAAAAAAAAATATATTTAGCTTTTCTTTTTATTTGTGGTGTGAATGAACCTTGAAACGATGATATATTCCTCTTGATTCTTGTTTTTGATGACCGAGTCCCACCGATGCGACGGTCAACCCTTGAAAAATAATCCTTGATTTCATCATGCGCAAGGACAACATTCGTTGACGGGAAAACATGGCAAAAATTCCCACTGATAAACTGGAAACGGTACCACATAAGCCAAGTGGTACGAGTGGATCTAAATAAGATTTTTTTAAGAGTTTATCTATAAACCCTATGCACCCTATCGATCCCATTTTTATTTTTTCTTTATCCAAAGAAAGTTTAATAAAGAAAAAAAATTAAAAAATTAAAAATTTAATAGGAACATGTCGTTAAACTTTGTTTACAATATACATTTTCATCTTTTCCACATACTTTGGATGTAAAATCATTTTGTTCCATTTCTTCAGATAATGTACCAGGAAGAAGATTATTGTTGGACAAATCCATATTTTTATCACAAGTGGTCCTATTCATGATGGGTTGGTTGGATGCACATTTGTCTGATTTTAATTTTCGTAGTTGAATATTAAGTTTCTTTTTTACTTCCTTATTCATTTGGGGGAGAGAGTCCAAAAGTTTGAAAGATTCTTTATTTTCCTTGTTTTCGTCTTGACTTACATGACCTGAATTTTTATTGTTCAAATCATCATAACATCCCGGTAAATGAATTGTAATTGACTTTTTCGCCGTGGAAAGACAATTGGGTGGATTATTCCTCAAATTCCATTCCCCGCATACATCTATTTCATACTCTACTGTTTTTTTTGTCGACGGAACTTTGAAAAAATTTCCCATCTTTACTTTTTTACTTTTGTACAAAACAAAATTAATAAAATTAAAAAAAAAGAAAAGTTAAGAAAAGTTAAGGAAAATGGAAAGTTTTTTGAAAGAGAGGAAAAGGTTTTGATGTTTTGGATTCCAAAGACCATAAATTCGTTTGGAGGACGAAAGAGGAGGTGGAGAGAGAGAAGGAGGATGGGAAAACATCGATGGACCACACGGAGTGAAGAGGATGGTAATAGTAAAAGGAATGCTTTGGGGAAATATCGGAAAGTTGTACGACGGAACCAAAGGTGGGATAAGTGTAAGAAATGGCACTGGAACCGACGAGAAGGATATTTTCCTTGACTTCCAAGACGGCGGTATGGTCATGACCAAAGAGGTAGGCTTGAACTTTATATTCTTTCATCATCTTCCAAAGTAAAATTAGTTCGGGTGTGTCTCCATGATGTCCATTGGAAAAAATGGGGTAGTGTCCCATCAACATGATATTGATGGGTTGGGGAGACTTTTTTCTTTTTTCATTTAAATCGTACAAGGTTTTTTCTATCCATGTCCATTGTGTATCGGGGTTTTGTAAATGGTGGGGATGGACGTGGGCGAATCGGATGGAAGTTTGGGGACATAAACTGACCGTATCCAGCACCAATAGATAAGTGATTACTCCATTTCTTTCTTCCGTATAAAGAAAATATCGTCGAGGCATGTGCCACAAACTTTCGGGGTAAGCTAAACTAAATTGGACTTGAGCGTCGGGATTTTGGTGATAATCATGATTGCCCAGACAAGCGACCCATCTTCGCATTAAATGACTTTGAAGTGGTTCCCACCATACACTGACCCATGCCGAATCTTGGATAGAATCGACTCCATCATTATAAAAATTATCTCCCAAGGCTAAAATGGTACTCTTTTCTTTTTTCAAAAAAGTGGATGAATCCGAATCGACCGAGGAAAGAAGAGGAACTAATCGTTGCTGATATTCATTCGAAAGTCCCCAATCTCCCACACACCAAAATCGAGACATTGAAAATTTTTTATTTTTATTTTATTTTTGCTTTTTTGCTTTTTTGCTTTTTTGCTTTTTTTCTATTGGAATGAAATTTTAAATTTAGGAATGGAAAATAAAAAATACGTCATTTGTTGAAAGATAGATGGAATGTTGTTTATTCTCTTTATTTTCTTTTTCATTTGGAGAAGATGGAGGAGAAAGAAGAAAGGAAATTTTCCAAAACTCTTCTTTTGAATCTTTTTCATTTCTTTCGGTATTGACTTGAATAGGTTGACAGAATAGATGGTTGGAAGAGAAAGAAGAGACTACTTTTTGAAAAAGGGGGAGGAGACATTGGGGGTTGGGTGATAATTTTCTTATTTCGGTAATGTGTCTCCATTCCAAGGCGGGTACGAAGTAAAAGGGAACATTGGAAGGGTAGAGTGAGTGGATAATTTGTTTTTTATTTTTACGCACGTGGAGTATTTGCTTTTCTTCCTCTTTTAAAAATTTGGAAAAATCAAACAAGTAGGAAGACGCAATCATCGGTTTCCGTGGAGATAAAAACGTAGAATTTATCCATTGGTCTTGAGAGTGGTTGCCGTAATAAATGGAAAAAGTGCAAGATGGATGAAGGAAAAACGGAAAAGGTGTCGGACGAAGAGAAAGTTCTTGCCATCGATAACGACGATCGCGTACCGTGAAATAATTTATTTCTTTATTTTGATACTCTTCTGGAGGAATATTGTCATGATAAAGAGGACGGGGATGTTGAAAAAGAGAAATAAAAAATTGGGCGCAAGTGCCAATCCACATTTCGGGGTCTTGGTAGGACATTCCGATTTCATTTGGCAGTCGTCGAAGATAAGTATCCTTTGTCCACCAAAAATTACCCGAAAAATGAGCTTGGGGCCGATCCAGGAAAAGTGTTCCGACCGCATCCGCATTCCATTGACATAAAATACGAACACAATGTCTCCACTGGTGAATTAAGAAATAGGTCATGAGTTTTCGCCAATTTTCCACTTGTACATGGTTCGGTCGAGTAATACCCTTGGAATGGACATATAGACATAAAAAAGGTTCATTCGTTGAGGATGATGATGAGGATGATGATAACGGTGAATCATTTGTGTCTTTAATTTCTTTAACTTCTTTAACTTCTTCGGCATCTTTTTTGAGTAAAAGAATGCAGGGTCGTTCGTAGCATTTTACATTGGTATCAAAATAACGTAAATGGATTTTGGAAGAGTACAGGGAATATTTTTGGAAAATTTTTTTCAAAAGAATTTCCTTATTTTCTTCTGAACCGAGGAGAGTTATATGAAGGGAATGACAGACACTCAAAAGACCTGAATCGATAAAATCTTGAAAAATTTCTTCGACAATCGCGTGAAAATTTCCCCTCATACAAATATGAAAATAGATGCGTATCGGTATTCTCGGTATTTTCGGTATTTTTGGTATTTTTAATGTCGAAAAGTTGCTTGTGGACGTTAAAGACGACATTCGTCAAAAATGAAACAAGAGGAAATAAATTGTTTTTTTAATAACCCATGGAAAAAATGGAAAAGATGGAAAAAATAAATAAACATCAAGGATATTTATATCAATGGCACACACAAGATGAATTTCACGCTTTACATATGTTTCTGTATCTTTTGAAAGAAGAGGACCAAACAGTGGAGACGTTGGAATGTACATTTCGTCCGTATTTTTATGTTGAAATACCTTCTTCTTTCTTATTTCCATCCTCGATTGCGTTAACTACCGTACAATCTCCCATACTTCGTCGTCTTTATTCGACATTTGTCGAACGATTGATTTCGATGATGGGGTATCATTTACCACGAGATTGTCGTCGGTCGAATAGTATCGAGGAGGAAGAAGAACAAGAACAAGAAGAGTGTCGATATTGTTGGCACGGAGAAATTAGTTTGGAAAATAAGAAAAAATTGTATTTTGTGCAAGAACGGGAATGGTCTCCCTTTTTCAAGATATCGTTTCCGTCTTTGGAACAACGCAAAAAGGCGTATTATAAAGTAGAGGGAAAGTGCATGAGAGTCGCTCAGTACAATTTGAAATTAAAAGTGCATGAATATCAAGCTCCCCCTATTCTACAATTTGTGAGCACCTATTCTCTTTCCACGGTGGGGTGGGTAGAGTATGTGCCGACTCTTCCAAGGAAGAAAACAAAGGAACTTTTAAAAAATCGGAATTACAAAATCGTCGAACCCACGAAATTGCAAATGATAACGGAGAGAGAAAATGTATTATTTCCCAAAGTATGTTCGTTTGATATTGAAGTGTATTCTTCGAATCCGAAACGCATGCCTCAAAGTGATTGTGAGGAGGATGTGATTTTTCAAATTTCCATGGTCTTTCGAGATGGGGTGGAAAAGAAGGGAAATACGTATTTGCTGAGTTTAGGAAAAATGGGAGAAAGAAAAACGAAATTGTGCAAGGTCTTGGAATATGAGGGGGAAAAGGAATTGTTGCTTGGATTTCATCGGTTGATGGTCGAAGAGAATCCGGAAGTTTTGATGGGATATAATATCATGGGATTTGATATTCCGTATATGGTCAAACGATGTGAAATGCATGATATTCAATTAAAAGCCTTTCAATTGGGAAAATCGTTTCCTCAACGGGTGTGTCCCGTCAAGGAAATATCGTGGTCGAGTTCGGCATATGCCCATCAGCATTTCTTTTTTTGGGAGATGGATGGACGAATCGTGTTGGATTTATTGCCAATGATTCGAAGAGATTACAAGTTTGCGAGTTATTCGTTGAAAGCCGTCGCGACGTTTTTCTTGGGGGATACGAAAGACCCCGTCACGCCCAAGGATATTTTTGAAAGTTATCAATATTATTTGCAAGGGAAAGAGGAAAGTCGAAAAAAATTGTGGACGGTTGGAAAGTACTGTGTCCAAGATTCGATTCTTGTGTATAAATTGTATGAAAAATTACAAGTATGGATTGGTTTGGCGGAAATGGCCAAGATTTGTTCCGTTCCCATCATGAGTCTGTTTACCCAAGGTCAGCAAATCAAAGTGTACAGTCAAGTGTATCGCTATTGTCATCAATCGAAAATTTTGGTGGAATCGGCTCCATCTTCTTTGGGGAAAGGGGATTCGTATGTGGGTGCGACGGTTTTTCCACCCGACCCAGGATTGTATGACGATGTGATTCCCTTTGATTTTTCTTCTCTTTATCCCACGACGATTATCGCCTATAATATCGATTATAGTAGTTGTGTTCCGGAAGAAAGAAAGGATATTCCGGATGAGGATTGTCATGTGATTGAATGGGAAGAACATGTGTTGTGTGAACATGATACGACAAAATATACGACGGCGACGAAACCCACTCAAACATTATGTGGGATGAGACGGTACCGATTTTTGAAATCGCCGAGTGGGGTATTGCCGACGGTCTTGCAATTCTTGTTAGGAGCCAGAAAAGAAACCAAAAAGTCCATGAAAGGTTTGGGAGAGGAATCGTTGACCTATCAAGTGTTGGATAAACGACAATTGGCCTATAAAGTTTCGGCGAATAGTATGTATGGGGCAATGGGTGTATCGAAAGGATATATTCCATTCTTACCCGGTGCCATGTGTACGACGGCCCGAGGACGACAGTCGATTCAGAAAGCGTCCCAATTTGTTCAAGAAAAGTGTCAAGGGAAGATTGTGTATGGGGACAGTGTCGCCGGTCATTCGTGTATTTGGATTCGAAAAGTTTCTTCCAAAGAAATAAAATGCATGTACATGAAGGATTTGATTTGTGAAAAAGATGGAAAAGATGCATGGGGGGAGGAGTGGGAATGGGAAAGAGGTCAAGATGGGAAAGAGTATTGGACGCCAATGGTGGAAAAGGAGGTGTGGACGGAAAAGGGGTGGACAAAAATTCAACGATGGATGAAACATGCGTGTGGTAAGAAAATGTATCGTGTCATGACGAATCAAGGGTGGGTCGAAGTGACGGAAGACCATTCGATGATATTAGCGGATGGGACGCCCGTGAAACCACAGGAATTGAAAAAGAATCAACATTTACTCTCTTCCGATACTTTTTCTCCTTTTTCTGCTTTTTCTCCCGAAAAGAAAAAGAATAAGATGCTTTTGAATATTTTTGGAAAAAAAGAAACTCATCGACCTACGACGGAATGGGTAAAGACGGGATTTCAAATAGGTTTTGTCTTGCAACATTATCAAGAATGGATGTGGAAAGAAAATTATAAAATTTGGGAATCCATGTTGCATTATTTAATGTCTTCTCGGTCGAAAAAGAAGGAACGATATGAATTTGTCCTTGGTTTTCTTCGTTGTTTTGAAAAACCGTCCTTTTCCTCTTTTCAGCAAAGATTTTTGTTTCAGGATTTCATTTATCAACATTCCATGTTGATTCATCTTTTGATGGCAATGATGGAAGAGTTTGGGGGAAGAAGTCATTGGAGCATACAAGACGATAAAGCATGGGTTTGGAAAGTGGAGGTGGGAGAAGAAGAAGAAGAAAGAGTAAAAAGACCGTGTGTGGTATTGGTGGTGGAAGAAATAAAATATGGGAAAGAGAAAGAGGAGGTGTATGATTTTACGACGGAGAGTCATCATTTCCATGCGGGGGTGGGCAAGATTGTAGTGCATAATACGGATAGTATCTATTGTCATTTTCCGCATGTGCCTTTTGAACAATTATGGAATCATGCGAAAACGGTGGAGAAGGAGTTTGTGGCATTATTTCCACCGCCGATGAAGTTGGTGTTTGAAGAAAAGATTTATAAACAATTTTTAATTCTTACCAAGAAACGGTACATGGCCTTGACTTGCGATGAGACGTTAAATTTAGACGATGGCCATTTGACGATTCGGGGGGTTTTATTGGCGAGAAGAGATAATTGTGCATGGATTCGAAAGGTGTATGAAATGGTGGTTCGAAAGATATTAGCCCATGAAACTTTTGATAACCTCATGACATTTTTATGTCATTGTTATTATCAGTTGTTTTCGTATCAGATTCCGATTGTGGATTTTGTGGTGACCAAATTGGTGGGCAAGGATTATAATATTCGAGCTTTACCGGAAGAGGAAAAGAAGAGAGAAAAACGGTTATTGGAATTGGAGATAAAAGTGGACAAGGACGATAAAAACGAAAAGTGGATGGAATTGTATCGACACAAGAATCAGCCGGCGCATGTGCAGTTGGCGGAGAAGATTCGACAGCGGGGGGGAGAGTCGATGGAAGCGGGGGTAAGAATTCCATATGTGATTTGTCGACATGCAAAGAAAAACAAGGCGAAATTGTATGAAAAGGTAGAAGACCCATTGCATGTCATGCAACGTTCGCCGTTTTTGCAAACCGACCCATTTTATTATGGAAGGTTGATGGAGACGCCGATGGACCAACTGTTGGGTATTTGTTTCAAAAACGAAAAGGGTCGCACCAAGACGTGTAAATATGTAGTGAATCAACACGAGCAATTTGAAAAGGTCATGGAAGATGTTCGCCGAAGGGCCTACCAACCACTGTTGTTTCCCGAGGATGGGAAAGAAAAGGAAGTCAAACCCAAAAAGAAGAAAACAATTGTAAAGGGTATTCCTTCTAATATTTCTCTTACCACCACCGGTTCCAAATCCAAACAATCCAGCATTTACGATTTTTTGTAAAATTCAAAATGAAAATATTTTATTTCATTCAAAATAAAATATATAAAATATAAATAAAGAGTAAAGATGAGTGAAGTGGTTTCTACATCTTCTTCTACTGAAGTACCTTCCACAACAACAAAACAACAACAAGTTCAATTTGAAGGTCGAACTTTTACCGCATTGGATTGTGAAGAAATCTTTAATAAATTTCAAGAAATTCTGTCCAGTACAGATAATAATATATTTGAAGCGATAAAACAATTAAGTCTGCAAGAATTTCGGGACTTGCAAAGATGTATTGACCAAATAAAATTATTCCAAACACTCCAAAAACAACAAAAAAAAGGAGGTAAAATTCTAACGAAAAAACCACCAACATTGAGTGAAGATTTAATCGAAGAATTATTAAGAGTAAGAAGTGAATATGAAAAAGCCAATTCACAAGTAATGAAGATTAACCTGACCGAAACCTATGAAAAAATCGAATCAAGGATAAAAAAATTGGAAGAACAAATAAGACCCACCAGAACAAAAGATATAGAACATTATGCATATTATGTACCAAATACCATCCTATACTATTTCAAATTATTACTCTTGAAAGAAATAATATCGGAAAAAACGCCATCGACAGGATTTGGATCTATTCTTAAATATTTAAAAAAGCCAAAGCCTTCTTCTACCTACGGATACAAAGGTCTACTTTATAAAAAAGGGGGAGGAATAAGTGGGGGCGGAGGTGGTGGGGGAGGTGGTGCAGAAGGAGTAGAAGAAAGTAAAAGAGGAGAAAAAAGGAAACGACAGCAAAAACAACAAGAACAACAACAACCGCAACAACAAAAACAGCAACAGCAAAAACAGCAACAGCAAAAACAGCAACAACAACAAAAACAGCAACAACAATCACCAAAATAAACCAATAAACCAATAAATCAATAAACCAATAAACCAATAATAAACCAAATCATAACAATAAAAATGATCTTTACAAGTTATCCATTCATCTATTAATAGACAATAGATTTTAGACAAAATATGAAACTAATATGAAATTAATATAAAACAAATATGAAACTAAT
>Ga0214919_10009185_pt1 | contig 12775 bp, 19 predicted proteins | sample LL1503_MetaG_FD_177994 | JGI IMG/M metagenome (GOLD analysis project Ga0214919, IMG submission 177994) | Freshwater microbial communities from Lake Lanier, Atlanta, Georgia, United States - LL-1503 | ecosystem: Environmental > Aquatic > Freshwater > Lake | place: USA: Georgia | collected...
TGTGCCTACTTTACCATCATAACTGGCTACACTAGTAACTGCCGGCAATGGGCCATTGAATTTAATGGGTTTGATTAAGTTACGATTTCCCTGTCCTTTTTCCATCAAGTATTCGTATGCTGTTCTGTGTGCTCCGCCCCCAATGGCAATACTAATAGGACTAGTTGTTGTGCGTATTAAACGTATAAATTGTTCGGGTGTATTGACATCACTTTTTGCCGACGCAACTAGCACCAGTGGTGATTTGCCCATGGTCAATACATCAACAAAACTATCCCACTGGTATTTCTTAATGTCTTTTTCCCAGATATCAGTTGTAACATAACTGCTCATATGACTTGGCAAGTTGATTGTATAACCATCTGGTGCAACTTCTAAAAATTTATTGTTAGCAATTACACTATCAGCCCCTGGTATATTTTGAACAATATACGTAAACTTTGAATTGTTTTTCTGAACAATCTCTGCCAGCTTACGGAATGCTATTTCGTTGCCTGCACCAGGTGTGTTACCAACAATAACTGTTACAGGTTTTGTGGGCTCCCAGGCAAATGCCAGAATTGGAACCAACAACAGAGCTACTAATAATTTTTTCATAATATGTCCTTTGCTTAAATAGTTATGATGAATTTACAAGAGAGGCAAAATTTTTATCTCTTTTGTAAATTTATTTATCAAAGAACGGAAAATTTCAATGAATACTAAAATTTTTAATCTAATTACAAAAAAATTAAACGATACTTTTAATTTACCCAAGTATGACAATATTTCTATTGACGCCGATACACAGGTACAAGATCTACCCTGGACGCCAGCACGTTATAGAAAATTCAAAGATGCTGTAGAAGCAGAGTTAAGTTTGCCTTGTGAGTATATGGGTACCGTACGGGATATAACACACGACCTAAGTGAGCGTTATATCAGTCGCTTTTTTGGCGAAATTTGGAAGCCTAGAACAGGCGATTATGACTATACAGGATGGGAACTAGCAGATGAAATTAATAAACAGAATCCTCGAAGCGTTTTGGACGTTGGTTGCGGGTATCACCCATTTAAGGGTAGGATTAACAATCTACTTGGGATCGATCCTTACAACAATTGTAGCGACTATATGGTTGATATTTTGGATTATGTGGGAAGCCACGATGTCATTATTGCACTAGGATCAATCAACTTCAACGACCGTGACGAAATAGAAAGCCGTTTTAAACGATGTGTAGATATATTAGATCAAGGCGGTAGATTTTACTTGCGGGCCAATCCTGGTATCTCACACAAAACTGGACCATATGTGGAAATATTTCCGTGGACGTTTGAAATAGTAAAAGAGTTTGCAGATCGATATAATCTTCGATTGTTAGAGTTTAAAAAGGATGCTAACGATCGATTGTATTTTGTCTACGAAAAACTTTGATCACGTAATCAGCTGCGGCCTTGTGTGCTTCTTCTAGTGGATGAAGATTTGCACTAATAGAGTAACCATTGGCACGACTCCAATCTAGAAATGTTTGCGTATCAAACGTGGTCATGTGTGGCTTAATATATTCTTGTAAATCTATTACAGCCGGAGTAGTATGCCACCGTTGATCAAATATCAAATCATCTGTGTAGGTCATAATGAACGGAATACCTTTTTGTTTGAGCATATCTATAACCAAACGAATTGACATCAGTGCGGTAAATTTGTCACGATATTCAGAATGTAAATCTCTATAATATACTTTTGCCATTGCGGTATTGTCCGCTGGCATAATTGTAGACCATGGAGTAGTTCCGTGCCAGGTGTCATTGACGTCAACATAATCAAACCGATCAATCCATGTCCATCCAATAACAAATAGATCAGTGGTGGTACTGTCGGCTATGTGATTTAAAATATACTCTACAATTTGTAGATTTCCAGAGCCAGGACGGGCGTAGCAATTGTAACTGTATCCTAGATGTTTTGCTAGATGTGCAGGCCATGTATTTTGACTAGGAACCATAAAGCCGCCTTTGGTATCCATGGCGTCAGATAAATCGCTGCCAAACATAAAACTGCAACCGAAACTTTTTAATCGCATAGGCAATTATATACCTACATTATGCAGTTGAACTAGAATTTTTTACAGGATGCCAGCGGCTGATTGAATAGCTTGTAATGCACGGTCACGTTTGTCGTAATTGGCTACCACAGGCAATCCTGCCGCAACACGCACTTCGTTTAGATCTTTTTCATAACGTTCACGATAAGCTCTTGGGCTCAATGGGACTAGCCGATCGAACTCATCACGGCTGAACGGTGTTTCTTTACCTTTGTAGTGCATAGTCCAGTCTGAACTATCTTCATATTCAGTCAAGGTGTTTAAGTCGTTTAATAACTGCTCTACATTGCCGCCGGCATTGGAACGACGGCGAATTTCTACATAGACCAAATAACGATTGGGTTTGATTTCTCCAGGGCTACGATCAGCATCTAGCACAAAGTCGTAACCCTTTTCGAACCAATTCATTAGGTCTTTGGCGGCTTGTTGATCACGCACAAAGAAACTGATCACAATGACGTCATCGTCATCGCCCATTTTACTGCTAAATTCGTCCACGTGAACCGTGGGTTTCATCATGCCATCAAGGTCTTTGAACCCTAGGCTTTCAGAAAGCAGGTTGCTGAGGTTGTTGAAGTTGTTGTTGTGCATTGTCGGCCTGTGTGTCACTTTGATAACTTTCTTGATCTAGATCCTGCTCGTAAGCATCATCTAAGTCGGCTAGATCAATGTCTTGATCTTCCAATTCTACTGAGCCTGTGCGAATATCACTCATCAAGGCTTTGGGCATGGATATTTCTACTAGCCATACGGGTTTTTCTGTTATGCGAGCTTTGTGAGTGCCAGGGCGATAATCACTAGGATCTTCGATTTTGATCGGCACTTTCATTTGTGTTTTTTTATACTTGACCACGCAGTCAAACGGCAGTAATCTGCGTCCACCACGTGGGTCTGGCATCAGCTTTTCCGGCCACATAAAAATACAATTTACACGGTATTTGCTGATGTTTGGGCCCGATACCAATTCGCCAATTTGCCAGTTTTTAAAAGCATACAAATCCAACTCATCCAATACTCTTTCAAAGTCTAACAGGGTCAGCAGACTACCTTCTGAAAGATAGATATCCTGAATGTTTTGTGCTATTTGCCAATAGTCAGCACCGTCTTTGAATATAGCTTGGTCAATGGTTTTGCTCATACGATTATTTATGGTGATCGGAATCTAAGCAGAGAGTTTGATTATCTTGAGTATAGCCTAATACTTATGCCATTTTACAATCATTTACTACCCACACTAAACTCAAGGAACTAGATCCGTAAATACTTGGACAGCAAAAGGTGCTGTCAGAAGTAACTCAACTACGAACGGAGTATAAATTGAGTAGACAAAGAGCAGCAAAGTCACAGAAACGTCATGACATGACATATCAAGAAAATACAATTCGCTTCGATCAAGTAAAACCAGTAAAACAACGTCCCATTGATATTGTGCCACGCACAAGAAATCAAGAGCGTTTGGTGCTGGCTTTACAAGATGACAATCAGCCAATTGTGATTACCGCAGGGCCGGCAGGAACAGGAAAAACATATTTGGCCATGCTGGCAGCAGTAAAGGCGTTTAGAGCAGGTGAAGTCAATCGTATAGTATTGACCAGACCCGCAGTAGGCGTAGAAGATGAACAGCACGGGTTCCTACCCGGTGACTTGAATCAAAAGATGGATCCATGGGTCCGGCCCCTAACTGATATACTACGTGAGTATTATCGTCAGCCGGACATTGCTGCCATGATCCAGGAGCAACGAATAGAAATAGCTCCGTTGGCTTTTATGCGCGGCCGAACTTTTAAAAATGCGTATATTATCGCTGACGAGATGCAAAACGCAACTCCCAATCAGTGCAAAATGCTAATGACCCGTATTGGCCAAGGCAGTAAAATTGTAATCACGGGCGACGTAGAACAAGCGGACCGCAACCGCGACAATAATGGTCTAATGGACCTGTGTCAAAGACTCGAGGAAGGGGGTGTAAAAGGAATAGCTGTATGTAATTTGGATAACCAAGACATACAGCGGCATCGAATCATTGATTCTGTGCTACGACTTTACTCCGACTAGATCAACGTTGGCTCATCAAGTATATTTTTTACTTTTTGAGCCAATTGTTTATAATCATCTGCACCAGGATGAATCAAATCTCTTGCGTTATTGTATGGAGATGGGTTAGTTTTAATGTAATCTCTTGTTATTATCACAGACCTTATGTCCAATGAGTTACATAACTGCTCAAATGCCAGTGTATTCTTTTGAAGATTTAATTGCTGATTGATCTGAGAAGTAAACCAAGTCTTAATAAAAAAATCATTAGCACAGGGATTTTGAGTATCACTAGCCATGATGTTCAAACTCATCGGAAACGACTCATCTAACAATTCAATTCTATGCCGGTCTGTTTGTAACCATACAGCATACCGGGGGCGCAACAATGGCAAATAGTGCAGAGCAAACCTAACAGCCGTGTCGTTACTACTGCCGGCATGACCGAGATTCGCTACTGACAGTCCAGTAAGTGCCTGTAGTTGGCTAGGCCAGGTGTCTTGCTTGTGGACACCGGTGCCCATAGTAAAACTACAACCAAAACACGCTGCATCAATGGGCTGATCAAACTCGTCTGTTCTAAAACCGTGACTGTTAAATCGGTAGTCAATTTGAGTGTTTAAAAACCCGAGCTCGCTTAATCTTTGATATGCTGTTGGATTTTGCAGATTGCTAGTATAGGTGTCCTTGTTGTCAGTAGTGTCCCAATGTAGTGTTCGACCTGCTAATCTTGAATAATTGTGTATAACTGGCGTCATCCGGTGACAATCTCGTAAATATGTTTCCAGTTTTTAACAACAGTAACACCTTCATGATAATGATGCATGTTGTGTCCGTGTTCTATTAGAAGACTCCGCAAGCCGGCATTGTAACCAGCAATGGCATTTTCTGGTTTGTCTTCGAGCCAGTAACATCCTGTGCCTTCATATTCTTCCAATGCTTCTTCTTTGTCGGCACCAGTGTCCAAGCACACAATACGTTCAAATGCTGTTGTTCCAAACAATTTGTTTAGATTCATTTCTCGAAGTTTTTGTGCATTAGGATCCAAACTTAAACTGGTAATACAATGGAATCTAAATCCGTGTTCTTCGTGTAGCCGTTTGACATAATACATAGCATCACGTAGTGCAGGCAAAAACCCAATTGCTGCACTTTCATTAAAAATGCGTATTAGTTTTTTGACTTGTTCTTTTGGTATGCCATATCGCACACTCATGTCATAGTTGAGTTTACTACCGGCTACTTCTTCAAATCCGTGTTCTTGCATCCAAACATTAAATGCCCATTCCCAATCTAACAATACACCGTCGGCGTCGGTTAGAATTAGTTTTTTTAAATTTTGATATTTTGATTTCATACTGTTATTATACTACAAAACGTATTTTTGGTCAATCAGTTGTGCTTGGGCAATTGTATTGGCATCCAGAATGCTGTTCTAATGTTTGGTAAAACTCAATGGTTTGCGGCTGTTGTAAGATCTCAGACAACGTGTGTTGACTGATATTATATTGGCGTTTATTTTTACCAAATGGAGTTTTATAATAAAATCTGTGGTCGGCTAAATGACAGCACGGACTATAGTATCCTTCAGCTGTAATAAAGTGGTCTCGACCGCTTTGACATCTAGGATTTATTTTTAAATTAGAAACATTAGACTTCCAATTACCCTGAGAAATATATCTTGTGCCCAACAACGATGTGTCTGGAATTAATTCACGAGTTTGTTCGTCAAATCGATCACTGAGTTCAACGCGGAAATTTTTAATACCAATGCTTTGACTCAACTGTTTTACTGCTTCAATATCATGCTGATTAAATGCAAACGGTATGTATTTCCAACTGCTGTCACATTGTGATTTAGTAACTACCTCCATGCCAACTCTGATAGAGTTCCAATCAGCATTGACTCTATATTGAGTAAAATTATCCGGAGTTCCATCTACGCTAAAAGTGACAAGATCCGAACTGCTTAAATTACCAACCAATTCTTCCCACCATGCTTGAGTTTTGTAACTGCCATTGGTAGTAATTGATAACACGGCACCGCGATCTTTGAGACGCTTTACAAAATCAATAAAGTCTGGATGATATATTGGATCTCCGTAATTGCCGCACAACACTAGTTTTTTATCAGTTAAATCGATGTCTAAAAAATTCAACAGTTGATCAATGTCGAGACTGTGATTTTTCCAATGTTGTGGCCATTGATCAATAAATCTAGTTCTGGCACACCCAGAACATTTCAAGGTGCAAATGTTGGTAGGTTCTATATGAAACCCATTGATTGACTCAATCATGTGTTGATGGTTATTACAGATTCTTCTTTAGGAAGTTCGTGACCGTTTTCTTGCAATAACCTCTCCATAATATTGGTGTAAAATGGATAGTAGTAGCCCACAATACGATCCCAATCTTTAGGAATACTAGCATCTCGTAAAGTTGCCTTGAGAACCTTAAGTTCTTTAAAATCCAATATCACATTGGCCATTTGCCAGTCTTTGGGTTTGACACGAGTAGCCACAACCATGCTCTCGTCAATCTTGCCATTGGGTTTGGTGTAGTAGGTCAACATCAAGTATCTCATGCAATATAGTCCTTTTGATATTTTTTTATCATTGATTCAAATGTGTCTAAGTGTTTGGCTTTAGGAGCACATAGCCCGCAAAGACAATTGGCTTTTTTACATTGTATAACAGATTGTCCGTTAATTAACTGTTGTTTTAATTTATCAATAACTACACCTGGGTTGGATAAATTACCAATGGGCCCAACAGTTCCGTCAAACGTCATCTTACAGTCCTTGTTGAGATATATTTCTCCGTTTACTTGTTTGACAAAAAGGAAGAATTGATTTACACTACAATACCAGTCTGGAAATCGATTGTCCAGCACATAATACTGACGATCCTTATAGTTTTGGTCTAGACAACTTTGTCGACCACCGCAACAAGCTCTGCCAACTGCACTAAGATCTGTTTCTTGGTCTAGTTCGATTTTGTTATGAGTTCCGTATGTTTTACTTTGATAAAAGGAATTGAACCATTTTATTTTTTTCTCATCATATGATCTTTTTGTCACGGCACGATTGTCGATTTGCTTGGGCAACGACGGTATCTGGTTGTCGGCCAACCATGATATAAAATACTCGCTGGTTTTAAACATTTCGGTATTGTCATGCATCATTACAATACATTTTATTCGTTTACCAGAATCTTTTATTGTGAGCAAATTCTCTTTAAACTGTTCTTGCTGTCGCAGTGTGCTTTCAGGATGAAAGCTAACTGTAAACTCATCAATGTGCGGAATGATACTCAATAACTTTTTGGCAGATATAATGGCGTTGGTGGTAGTAGTAACTGTCAAATGCCACCGGTCTTGGTATGGCAAGTATTTTTCTTGTATTTGACTCAGTATATCCACTATGTCTGGATGATGTAATGCTTCGCCACCATACACATTGAGCACTACGTATCGTAGCCCATTAGGCTTGCGTTGCATATACTGGTCTACATATTCAAACATAAACTCCAGAGTTTGAATGCATTCATCTCGTGGAGGATGTTGAGTAGAATTATCATGCCCGCCGTATAGACTGGGTCCGCAATAGCTACAATCAAGATTACACTTCATCGTAAGTTCCCAATCTAATAGAAACGAGATTCTATTGTTGGGATCTATTGCCGGTTCAAGAACTTCAAATGCCGGCATTATAGCCTGCTTAGTTCACACAGTGTTGCGCTCAAATTGATTTCTTGGTCAGCAATCATGGGCATTGCCGCCATGCCGTTGCGAATGATAATAATTGCTTGATCTTGTCGTTCCACATCTGTGGTCCACAGATCTAAATTATCATACATCCAGCGAAAAATGTCTTCGGTTTCTTCCGGTGTGCTTTGCTGACAAATCAGTGTGCGAGCTTCGCGAATCCGACCCAACTTAAACAACTGAACACAATCCAGTTTCCAATCGCCCACACTCTTGTCTGCGCTGTTGGGTGCATTCAACACACCACTCTGACTGTTTTGTTGTAATAACTGTAAGCACTTACGCAGATCTGGATAGGTAGCACGAACATAGCTGTCAAGAGTGTCAATGTCAAACTCTACATTTTCTGTGACCAATACTGTTGCTGCACGGGCGGTAAACTCGGTATGATCTGTTTTTAAGATATGTAACTGTTGTAGTCTTGAATGTAGTGGCGGAATAATCTTGTTGGGATAGTTACAAGTTAGAATGAAGCGCACACTGTGACTGTAGTCTTCCATTAAGTTACGCATGGCCGGTTGCACACTATTAGGATTCAAGTAATCAGCCTCGTCGATAAACACCACTTTGAACTTGCCAAACGGCATGGTCTGGCAGAAACTGATCAGTTTGTCTACCCATTCAATTTTACGACCTTCTTTAGACCCGTTAGCATATAGGACATCATATTCATCAACACCTAGTTCATTGATTAGTAATTTTCCTAGGGTGGTTTTTCCTGTGCCAGGACTGCCGCTAAACAATAAATTTGGGATACTGCCATCCTTGATCCACGACTCTACCTGTTGACGTTGATTATCATCAACAAACACATAACCGTCTACAGTTCGTGGTCTATATTTCTCTATCCAAAGTTCTTTCATTCAATACCTTTAATAAACTGTTTAAATTAATTCTTCGGCCACACCCAACAGCTCTGCTACCAGAAACAAACAGGCTGCAATTTGTATGTCGTAATAGGCTAAAAATCCACATGCCACAATACGCAATCCACTTTTGGTAAAAGTAATAACACGGTGTTTGATGATATTTGGATTTTCTACTTGTGTTTTGGTGGGTCTAGTTAATGCCATTTTATTTCTCCTTTGTTGTTATCTTTTGAGTATTTTGATCAGTCGATCTTGTTCCCATTTTTCTTCTCCTGAAAAAGTTGGTAGATTATCATACTCATCATTTAACCAACATTTTAACATATACAATTCTTGTTTGCAAGCTCGTCCGGTAAAACCGTCATTGTAAGGACTGTGTATTTCACCTAGACTTCGGCGTATGATAGAATACACCGACTCTATATCAGGTTTTTGAAATCCCATGCGACTTTATTCGTTGGTTTTGTTTGCAACGTAAACAGCATCACTGTGAGTTTCGTCAAGTGGACGATCTGGCTCATCCGACACTAACAAGATATCATTGGGGTCAATTTTACGAATGGTTCTTTTATGATCACTGGTACCATCATCAATGTCAATACCTCTGGTCCAACGGCCGTGTGCTACCATAATCCATTGACCCACAACAACATCCGTTTGTTTTGGACCTACAGCATATACACGACCCCAACGAGGACGAATACCCAAACTGGTTCCGTTGTCATTGGGTATAATAAGCCCGCTTTGAGTGATGCGGGTATCAAATTCCATGTCGGCTACCAATACATTGTCATTCAAAGCCTTGAGTTGGCTTTGGGCAATTCGGTGTGGTTCAAATGCTAATTTAGTCATGCGGTCCTTTTAAATCCTTCTTACGCCTTGTGCTTGTGCTTGCTGACGACGTGTTTTTTCCAATTCTTGTTTGACTTCTCTAGATCTAGCAATAGCGCCAGCTAATCCGCCGCCTTGAGGTGTTGCCGAAACGTCTGGAGATGCTGGCGGTGTTACTACCGGTTCCAGAACAGCCACTGGTTCTATAGACGGTTCGTCTATTGGCAAATCTGAAAAACTGTCAGTAGGATCAACCATTGCCTGTTGAACTTCTTGTTTTGCTGAACGTGTGCTTGTATGTGCTGGCCCGGTGGACACATTGCTTTGCTTTCGATACCTGCGTTGAGCCTGTTGATTTTTTGGCTCAACAATTTGATTATTACTGTCCAAACGATCTCCGCGAGCATTTACATTCATGTTGCCCACAGCACGAACTCTTTCGTTTTGTAATAACAATGATCCCATGTCTACTGTTTTACCCATGGCCGATTTGTAAACTTTGCGTGTCATTTTGATTTCCTTAACATATATCTGTATTTAACGCAGAAATTCACGGCAGTCTAAATTATAGAATAAGCTGTCAATTCGATGAACGCCCAGTTTGTATAACACATAACTGGCCACACTCGATCCGCGCCCTACTCCCCAAATAACATGATTGTTGGTCATAACATCCACTAGGTATGTCAAATAGCGCAACAGATCAAACAGGTTGCGTTCTTGAAACAGCAATAATTCTTCACCACATCGCTGTAGTTCGGCTTCTGATTTACAAAGTCCCAGCGTGTGTGCCGCAATGTCTAACTGTTTGTATTCATCAGGCATGTGCCAACTCAGTTGCTGTGTCAAATGAAATTCTGGAACTGATATGTCGCTATTGTAAGGGAATCCCCATGTCAGTAATGACTCTGGTTGTTCAACTAGCCCAATTAAGTTTTCAAGATCCATTGTTTCATCAATTCGAACGTGTTTTAAAGAATCAACAGTGTGTCCTTGCATCAACAAGTCACATATATCATCCTCTGAAAAAATCAGTTCGCTGAATTTATTTTGTTTCATTGGGCTGTTTAAAATCTGCAAACACTACCACATTACCTTCGGAACCAGCAGCAGGCTCGTCGGACCAAGACAATTCCAACTCTCTCCAATCTGTGCTAGGCGGAATAGACAATACCTTTTCGGATTTGTTACTCAACACAAAACTGCTGTGAATTAAATCTGGGGTGGTCCACCAATCAGGTTGTTTGTATCCGGTGGTGTTTTCAAAGTCCGAATGTAGGTATGTCATGTTGGCACCGTATGTGCTGGATATTTCTGTTTCCATAATGATCATACGTTCTTCTGCAATGGCATTTAGTTTGTAGTATAACATTATGCCTATTAGTTGGTCAACAGGATCACCTGGCAAAGTTGTAATATCCAATCCGGCTTTGGAAAAAAGAGTGCATTGTGCTTTTTGATTACTGTTGATAAAAATGGTATTGTCGATTTGAGTATAGATGAAATACTTGATGCGTTCAAACGAAATGGTTTGATCAACTGAGTTTTCACTGTTGGTGGTCATCCACAATCTAAGACTGTAGTTGTTCATAATCAGTTTGTCATCGTGGTATATGCCCGCGGTAAACTGTAGGTCGTGTTTGAGTCTAACGTTCATGAGATGTCGATTACTCCGTCAAAGTTGGTGTCGGTTGTGCGACGAATTTTTTCTTGATATTTGGTTTGATGACTTTCGATAGCCATTCTGATTTGATTGCAAAGATGGCCATTGCCCATGTTGTAGGCTATGCTTAATTTGCGGCTTAGTTCGGTAATTTTTTCCAGCAGTTGCTCAGGTGTGTAATCTTCCAAACTGCCGATTAAAGGATGTTCCATATACCTATTGTATATGAGTTATTGACAAAAGTCAATCAGTTTTGGTTAGGCAAATGTGCAACCGTTGTTGCCAATACAGAACCATTTGCTTTGGGCAATATTGGCCACGTTGCTGTTGATATATTGCAGGGTGCAAGCATCGCCAATGGCATCAAATGTAATGGTGCCTGTACCCGAAGTTTTCCAACCAGCATTGGTAACTGTGATCACCATATCTCCACCGTCGGCATACATGGCAAACGTTTTAACTTGTCCAGGAACACCTGCAAGTAATTGAGCTGTGGTAGAAGCGACTGTGGTAAATTGACTGGTAGTCACTGCCAAATTAACGTTGGCTGTATCGGCCAACGTTTCACTGCTGTTGTTGAATGGTTGTAATCTTTTGTTGACTTCTCTGACTGTGATAGTGGTTCCACCATTGCTGGTTGAAAATTCAAAACTGTAAACACCAGTGGCAGCAAAAGAAATAGTATTAGTTGATGTATTAAGACCTTGTATTCCTGTATTGTTTACACTGACTGCGGCCGGCAATATCAAGGTATGAATTGTGCTGGCCACGGTGACTTGCACTACTACAGATGCTGCCGCACCTGCTGCTGGAAAATTAGTAAAACTCAGACTAACAGCACCATTAGTTGTTAGAGTTTGATAACTGGCCAGTGCATAGTTAATAACAGTTGTTCCGCTTACAGTGTTCAGCACAACTACGTTTTCGCTCATGTTAGACAATAATGCATTGGATAAAGGACTGCCCTGCATATCGTTGTCAAGCACTGTTCCAGTTAATGCGCCTTTTAGCACCGCATTATTTTGCAGATCAGTAATTTCGTCGGCTGCATACTGAAAATTCGTAGAGGTATTTGTGAAATTATCACGAAATCCTTGCGAGTTGTTGTCCTGCCCAGCTACTGGGTAAGCACCGTTGATGTTGTTTGGGTTAATTGCACTTGTCATATGTATTCCTAATTTATCCTATAATATTTATCAAACTCTAGCGGGGTTAAGAATAATAACTTAAAGTTATAGTTCCTTGGGTACCTGCAGCGTTAATGCCGCCGCCATTTGAGCCTGAAGATACCGCACCGCCGGTGGGCACTAAACAATTGCCATTTTCTCCAGAATATGCTCCGTCATCACCGCCGTACGTTGTTCCACCTGCTCCACCTAGTTGACCACCACCACCACCACCACCTCCAGCACCGTCGCCGCTGCCTTTGCCTTGACCGTAACCACCATACGTGGTGCCAGCATTTCCTGGAGTTCCTTGATTGTCTCTACCAGCACTATACTGACCGCCACCACCACCACCACCACCAC
>Ga0214919_10009186_pt1 | contig 12775 bp, 12 predicted proteins | sample LL1503_MetaG_FD_177994 | JGI IMG/M metagenome (GOLD analysis project Ga0214919, IMG submission 177994) | Freshwater microbial communities from Lake Lanier, Atlanta, Georgia, United States - LL-1503 | ecosystem: Environmental > Aquatic > Freshwater > Lake | place: USA: Georgia | collected...
CTGCGACAATTTGCAGTGGCATAATCACATTTGCAAATCCAACGAACAATGGAGTCGCGAACATAAGTAACATGATTGTTCCGTGCATTGTGAATATTTGGTTGTACTGCTCGTAACTCAAAAATTGCATCCCTGGGCGAGCCAATTCGCTGCGGAGAAGTAACGCTAAAACTCCCCCAATCAAAAACCAGGCAAAGGATGTCATCAAGTACAAATATCCGATTGTCTTGTGGTCTGTTGAAGTAACCCACTTGACGAAGTTCTTACCCTTTGAGGCGGGAAGTGGAGCTAAAGTCGAAATGGTTGGACTTTGTGCATATGTTGTCATGCTTGACTCCCCTTGAGTGATTCAAGATAAATCTTGTATTCAGCTGGCGTCACAACTTTTACAGTAAAGAGCATCTGTGAATGTGCGCGACCACATAAAATGTTGCAACGGCCAGCATATTCACCAAGTTTATTGGCGGTGAACTCTAAGTGATTTGTTACTCCTGGCAGATTCTGCATTTGAATCATAAAGGCGGGAATCCAAAAACCATGCACTACGTCATTTGATGTAATCGTGTAACGCACTCGTTCGCCAAGCGGCACGACCAGAGTTGGCGGATTTGCAGGAGTTCCAGTGACAACTGCCTGCGATCCGGCCTCCGGATATGCAAACTGCCATGACCATTGGATTCCAACTACTGATATCTCATGAACTGGCGTAGTGCTCTTAGCCGTTATTTCACTCTCTTTTGTTGCTGTGAAATAAAAGAGAACTGCCACAATGATGAATGGGATAATGGTGTAAACAATTTCAATGGGCACGTTGTATTGAGTCTGCTTAGGAAATTCAGGATCACCTTTTTTGCCTCTATGAAAAACTGCGGGCCATAAAATCAAAATCAGAGTACCAACACCAACAATTCCCGCAGTGATCCAAGCTCCTTGCCAAAGAGATAATGAGACATCATTGACGCTTGAAACACCTTCAGGGAAACCCAACTCAGAGACCTTCGAGCAACCCGTCAATAAAAGGGCGGGAATAACAAGGGCCAAGGCGCGTAGGGCCTTAAACTTCTTTGGCAACATGGAGGTAAGGATATAGGGCAAAGCAGTAAAACTAGGTATCAAATTGTGGGACTAACACTGTGGTTGAGCGCACACTTTACATTCAAATTATCCTGAGAAATCCAATGATCTTGGGTCTAATTCTTAATGTGCATCGCTATCTCTGAAGCAGCATCGTCGCCATAACTCTGGGCAAATCGAGCTATGAATTCTGGTCCGGTAAATCGATACTCCTGAGTTCCAGTTGTTTCAATCACATACGTTGCAATCAAGGCGCCTATCTGAGCGCACCGTTCGTGGCTGAGTCCCCACGCAAGACCTGCAATAAATCCTGAGCGAAATGAATCCCCGACGCCTGTTGGATCAACTTTAGAATTTTCCTGCGGGCATCCAACCTGGACATATTCTCCAGATGTGCTCTCAACTTTAGCGCCTTTTGAGCCAAGAGTGACAACACGAAACTTCACTCGCGCCAAAATCTCAGCATCAGTCCAACCGGTTTTCTGCATTGCAAGTGCAAGCTCATACTCATTCATAAAGAGATAAGTAGCACTGTCAATTAGAAGCTTTATTTCTTCGCCACTCATACGCGCCATCTGTTGCGAAGGATCTGCTGCAAATGGAATTCCTAGATCTCGACAGACTTCTGAGTGGCGCAACATTGCCTCAGGGTCATCTGGTGAAATAACGACCATGTCGAATCGGCCGGACTTTTCCATAATTGGAGCGAGTTCAATATTTCTTGCTTCACTCATTGCTCCAGGAAAAAATGATGCAATCTGGTTGAGGTCATCGTCAGTGGTAACCATAAAGTGTGCGGTGTAGAGGCTTTCTGAAACCAATGCGTGTGATGTATCAACACCATGCCGAGATAGCCAGGCTTCATAATCTGGCCAGTCTTTTCCTACGGCTGCAATCAAAATTGGATTCAATCCCAGTACACCCATGCCGAAAGCAATATTTGCCGCACATCCACCTCGACGCACATCTAGACTGTCGACGAGAAAAGAGAGGGAGATTTTTTCTAACGAACCAGCAACGAAAGAGTCACTGAATTTGCCATTGAAGGTCATTAAATGATCAAGACCTACTGAGCCAGCCACACCTATTTTCACGTAGCGCTCACAGACAAAAGTTGGCTAAAAATTAATTGAATGAATCGCCGCAAGCGCATGAACCGCCAGCGTTTGGATTATCAATCGTGAAACCCTGCTTTTCAATCGTGTCAACGAAATCAATTGATGCACCCATCAAGTATGGATCACTCATCTTGTCGATAATCACTTTGACGCCACCAAACTCATGAATGACATCTCCATCTTGGTTACGGTCATCAAAGTAAAGTTGGTAGCGAAGACCTGAGCATCCACCAGGCTGAACGGCTACGCGAAGCATCAAATCATCACGGCCTTCTTGTGCCAATAACGCAGCAACCTTCACTGCGGCAACATCAGTGAGTCGAATTGCAGTAGTTAATGAATCTGTAGGTGTCTCTGTAGTCATGTATCGCTCTCCTCGAACTAGATGCCCACAATCCTACCCGTTCCTTCTGGATTTGGACGACCAGATCAACGTGGAATTGCCAATATAGTACGTCCATGACATCAGAATCCACAGGAAAAGGCCGGCCAACGCCCAAACGGAAAATCTCTGAGGCAAAGCGTATTACCTCTTCCCTTGCACCAGCCGTGACAAAAGATCAGAAACGGGCAGCAAAGATAGCTGATCGTGAAAAGCGCGCTGCATCAAGAACCGCATACCTGCGTGGAGATGAGAATGCACTTCCAGCTCGCGATCGTGGACCTGAACGCCGTTTTGTTCGCAACTATGTAGATTCTCGTCGCTCAATTGGAGAATATTTCTTACCGATTATTTTCCTAGTTTTGGTTCTTACGCTGATTCCGAACGTCACGGTTCAGTATGCAGCAATTGCAATTATGTACAGCGTCTTACTTATTGCGGTCTTCGATGGAATTTTCCTCAGCAGGAAAATTAAAAAACTTCTGCTAAATCAATTTCCCACTTCACCAACTAAAGGATTAGGAATGTATGCGTGGCTACGCTCCACACAAATGCGTCGCCTGCGTGCACCAAAACCACAAACTAAAATTGGCGGAAGCGCCAACTAAGCACGTGGATTTGGACTGCTATTTTTTGTAGGGTCTTTTTCCGGAAGTTTTCCTAGTGCCTTGTCGATTGCCTTCATCGTTGATTCATCAAGTTTAATTCCTGATGCCTTTGCATTCTCTTTCACTTGTGCAGGTTTAGTTGCACCCATAATCGCAGAAGAAACATTTGGGTTTTGGAGTACCCAGGCAATTGCCAGCTGTGACATGGTTAAACCAGCCTCTTTTGCCACCGGGACCAGATTTTGAACCGCTGTCAGGACTTCATCACGCAGCCAACCAGAAATCATTCCAGCACCGCTCTTTTTATCAGTTGCGCGTGATCCTGCCGGTGCTTTCTTACCTGGTAAATACTTTCCGGAAAGTACACCTTGGGCCAAAGGTGACCACACTATTTGTCCTATCCCCTCTTTCATTGAGAGAGGGACTACCTCGGTTTCGATAACGCGCCAAAGCGCAGAATATTGTGGTTGGCTAGATACAAAACGGTTATAACCAAGTGCATCTTGAATCTCTAGTGCAGCTGAAATCTGTGAGGCATTCCATTCTGAAAAACCGATGTAGTGCACCTTGCCTGCTCGAATCAAATCATCGAAGGCGCTCAATGATTCTTCTAGTGGGGTTTCAAAGTCAAAGCGATGCATCTGATACAAATCTATGTGATCAGTCTTGAGTCTTTTGAGCGATGCATTGCACGATTCAATAATGTGCTTTCGAGATAAACCTCGATCATTTTTTCCTTGGCCTGTTGGAAAATAAACTTTAGTAAAAAGTTCATACGATTCACGTCGTACATCCTTGAGTGCCTTGCCCAAAACAACTTCTGCCCGTGTTCCTGCATAGACATCGGCAGTATCAAATGTTGTAATTCCTTCGTTGAGCGCCGCCTTGACGCATTTAATGGCGGATTCGGCTTCAACCTGAGAACCATGAGTAATCCAGTTCCCATAAGAAATCTCTGAGATGTACATTCCGGTGCTTCCAAGACGGCGATATTCCATGCGCATAACTTTAGAACCTGCGAGTCCAGTTGCCAACTCCAAGACAATGTGGTTGCCTACGCATACAACTTAATAGCCTTTCCATTAGGGGAAGTTCGGTGAAAATCCGACGCTGACCCGCAACCGTGAACCGTCCTGAAAAGGGCGTTAAGTCGGATTACCTAAGGAAACGCAGTTCGAGACAAACACCCGCCGAGGTTTGCGGGGTGTGGTCCTAAATTAAAGTGCGAATCTGCACTTTTAAATGGTGCTACCCCTGTGAGACTCTTTCATTATTGAGAGGCTTCACATCAATGCGTTCAACTTCATTTCGATTAAAAACTCTTGCAGTAATCTTTGTATTTCTCTCCACGACATTAATCTCTATAACCCCATCTCAAGCAGCGTCAAAAGGTTGGCGCTATTGGGGGTATTTTCAGGCAGCTCCCGGTAAGACCAACTGGACGGCAGCGATGACGGGACCGACAGTAGATATTGCAGATGGTTCAGTCGAAGGCTGGTCTTTTGTTTTTAGTAGCGACGATATCCCCTCTGTGTCCCCTCGCGTAAAACCAAGTTTTAACAGTATTTGCAAAGGAACTAAACCTGATGCTGATACAAAGCGCATTGCGCTAGTTATAGATTTTGGATCTTCTGCATGGGCACCAAAAGGCGAGAAAATTCCCAAGACGATTACACGCTGTGTTCGCACTGCGAAAGAGTCACAAGGAATAGACGTACTCGGTCAAATAATTAAGGTGCGAGCATCAGCATCTGGACTCATTTGTGGGCTCAATGGTTATCCAGCAAAAGAGTGTGGGGTTGAAATTTCAACTCCAACTTCATTAGCCACTGTGAAGAAATAGAGAGTAACAAATGAAATATTCACCACTTCATCCCTTAACTTGGTGGATTTGGTCCCTTGTCATTGCGATTTCCGTGGTGAGAGTCAGCAACGCTTACTTTGCTATAGGCGCAATTGCCATCGTTGGATTGATAGTCTTCAAACTGAGAGAAGATGCGCCATGGGGAAAAAGTTTTAACTGGACAATCAAGGCTGCCGGCTGGATTCTTTTGATCCGCACATTTATAGGTATCTCAATTGGTGTGCCCATTCCAGGAAATATCATCTTCAGTCTTCCCCGAATTTCGGTTCCAACTTGGATGCCCGGAATAAGAATAGGCGGAGCTGTTACCGCTGAGCGATTGTCTTCTGCGCTTTCAGAAGGTGTAATAATTTGCGCAATCATTGTAATTTTTGGAGCAGCCTCATCACTTACAAGTCCACATAGATTATTGCGAATTCTCCCAGTATACATTTATGAATTTGCTACAGCCGTTGTAATTGCAACTTCAGTTTTACCTCAACTTGTTTCTTCAGTTGCTCGAATTCGTCAAGCACAACGATTGCGTGGTCAGAAAACAAAAGGTTTTACCTCATATAGAAGATTAGCCATACCTTTACTTGAAGAGTCGCTAGCTCGATCACTAGATTTAGCTAGCGCAATGGATGCGAGAGGTTACGGAACTAACCGCGTCCGAAGTCGCTACCGCCCAATAAATTGGCAACTTAGAGACAGTGCAGTTGTGGCCACCGGACTTTTCGTTTTGGTTCTCTCATGATTAAGTTCTCAAATGTTTCACTTGTCTATCCAAATTCCACAACGACAGTTCTAGAAAATCTCACTATTGAAATTGCCGAAGGTGAGTTAGTTCTAGTAATTGGCCCAACCGGTGCTGGTAAATCCTCTCTGCTTCGCCTAATAAATGGTCTTGTACCTCATCACACTGGAGGAATCCTGGCGGGCCAAATAACTGTGGATGGACTGTCCACTCGAGAAGTAAAACCTGGAGGACTTGCTCATTTGATCGGAATCGTAGGACAAAATCCACTGAATGGTTTTGTCGCAGATCGAGTTGAAGAGGAACTCGCTTTTGCAATGGAGGCTATGAATCTGCCACAAGATGTTATGCGAAAACGCATGGAAGAAGTTTTGGACTTACTTTCTCTAACACCTTTGAGGTCTAGATTAATCGCAACTTTAAGCGGTGGCGAACAGCAACGTGTAGCGATAGCAAGTGCACTCGTTATGCATCCAAAAGTTCTGGTCTTAGATGAACCAACCAGTGCATTAGACCCTATCGCAGCAGAAGAAGTTCTCTCTATTTTGCACCGCTTAGTTCATGACTTAAGCCTTACAATCGTCATTGCTGAACATAAATTAGAGCGTGTTATTGGTTTTGCAGATCGAATAATTCATATCAATGGTGATGGCCAGACCATAATTGGTTCTCCCGTTGAGGTTATGAAAGTTTCTTCAATTTCTCCCCCAATTGTTGAGTTAGCCCGAGCACTTGGTCTTGATGAATTACCATTAACTGTTCGGGAAATGCGAAGAGCTGTGCAAGAACTTCGCGACTCTATTCCACTAACCGAGATCGTCGCAAAAGTTCCAAAAGATAACGCGGTAATCACCGTAGAAAATCTGACAGTCACATATTCCGATAAAAGTGTTTTGAATTCGATAAATGCAACAGTCCATGGAGGTGAAATTGTTGCCGTAATGGGTCGCAATGGTGCCGGTAAAAGCACTTTGTTGCGATCAATCGCCGGCATAAGCAACATTGCAAAAGGTTTAGTCTCGGTATTTTCAAATGATCCGACCACCCTCGAAGGACAAGCACGTCGAGAAATCATTGGGTTTATTCCGCAAGAGCCTAGTGATTTGTTGTATGGGCAATCAGTTGCCCAAGAATGCGATCAGGCTGATCGCGATAATCAGAGAGAGCCCGGAACAACTTTTTCCGTTCTTAACCAACTTGTTCCTGGAATAAACCCACAGACACACCCACGTGATCTTTCAGAAGGCCAGAGATTGGGTCTAGCGCTAAGTGTCGTTTTTTCGGCAAATCCAAAAGTCCTCATTCTGGACGAGCCTACTCGAGGACTAGATTATGAATCCAAAAAATCTCTGACCAAAATATTGATTGAATTTGCTGCAATCTTCGAGCGTTCTGTAATTTTAGCAACTCACGATGTTGAACTTGTTGCTGAACTTTCAACAAGGGTTTTATTCCTTGCCGATGGCGACATTGTTGCAGATGGAGCTACATTAGAAGTTTTACTTTCATCTCCTGCATTTGCGCCTCAAGTTTCTAAAGTGATGTCTCCGCACCCTTGGTTAAATGTTGAAGATGTAGTCACAGCCCTTGAAGGAAGAAACATTTAATGTTAACGCCAGATGTAATAAAATTTTCTCGACGCAATATTTTAGTTTTGACTGTTATTTCCGCTATGAGTGCTGCAGGATTCCTATGGCCTTTTTTCTACACGGGTAACAACCTGCCTCGAACGCAGATTTTCTTTTGGGTAGCAATTGCAGTTACAGTATTTTTAGTCATCCTTGAGATATCGCAAGCAAAGCTCGACTCAAAATCTATTGCGATTCTAGGAGTTCTTTCTGCATTAATTGCTGCACTTCGCCCCCTTGGTGCTGGTGCAATAGGCATAGAGCCGATGTGGTTTTTACTCATCTTAAGTGCCAGGGTATTTGGGCCGTCATTTGGATTTCTCCTTGGATTAACTTCAGTCTTTGTCTCGGCTCTATTGACGGGTGGACTGGGTCCGTGGTTGGGCTATCAGATTTTTGCGGCAGCTTGGATTGGTATGTTAGCTGGCGCTCTTCCCGGGCGAAACAAACTTCGCGGCACCAAAGAGATTGCGATGCTTATGATTTTCGGAGTGGTAGCAAGTGAACTCTTTGGGATCTTAATGGATCTCCAATTTTGGCCTTGGGCGCTCGGCGCACAAACACAGCTTTCTTTCCAACCTGGTGCCAGCCAAAACTTCTCACACTTCTTGGCTTACCATTTTTTAACTGCTATGGCTTGGGATATTCCTCGAGCAATTTTTACATCTGTATTGATTTTGATTGCCGGTCAATCTGTTCTAAGTGCACTTCGAAGAACTTACGTCAGAGCAGCCTTCTTAACACCAGTTGAATTTAACGAACGTGTGATGGAACAAAAGGAAGCGTAACTACTTCACACTGTGCTTCTCTTCCACGGACATCAACTGATAACTGATCGCCCACTTTGACTACAGACTTTAAGAGAGCAAGCCCGATACCAACTTTGAGAGTAGGTGAAAAAGTTCCGCTAGTAATTGTTCCGACTAATTCTCCGGCGGCATTTTTCACGCTCATTCCACCGCGAGGGATCCCCCGGTCAAGTGATCGCAGCGCAACCGTCCGCAAGGCAGGACCATTGGTCTTCTCAATTCTTAATTGTTCACTTCCGATGAAACCTTCTTTGTTCCAACCGATTGCCCACGATGCACCGGCTTGCACTGGACTGATATCTAATGAGAGCTCGTGCCCATGCAACGGATATCCCATTTCAGTTCGCAAAGTGTCTCTTGCGCCAAGCCCGCAGACCAAGCCATTCATGGATTCGACCACCACGACTAACGCATCCCAAATTCTAGAAGCATCAGAAGTTGCAGGAAGTAACTCATATCCAAATTCACCTGTATATCCAGTTCGACAGATGAGAACTTGAGTATCAAGTATTTCTGCGTGTGCAAATGCCATGTATTCAATATCTAAGTTGACGCCTAAGGCTTCTAAAACGATCTGGGCTAGAGGGCCTTGTAGTGCAATCACAGCAAACTCGCTGTGCAAATTCGTAACTGTGATTGAGGCCGGTGCATGAGCTTGAAGTACTTCAACTACATCAGAGGTATTCGAGGCATTTGGAACTAGGAAAACATTGTCGCTGGAATTTCGATATGCAATTAAATCGTCAACTACCCCGCCAGCTGGAGTGCAAAACAACGTGTATTGGGCGCTGCCATTAGCAATTCGATTGAGGTCATTAGTGAACATCGAATTAAGGAACTCAACTGCACCTGGACCTATTACAGATGCCTTCCCTAAATGGGAAACATCAAATATTCCAACAGCCTCTCGAACCGCAGTGTGTTCGGCTAAAACGCCTCCACCTGGGTACTCGATGGGCATCAACCAGCCCCCGAAATCAGCCATTTTTGCATTACGTGCAATGTGCTTGTCGTTGAGGGGCGATGTCTTCATAGTACAAACCTACCGCTTCATCTATTACGCTGAGGCCTATGAGTACATTAAAGATTTCTGAAGGCGCTCTAAAAGATGATGTCCTAGTTCTTGGCTTAGTGAGCACAAATGATAAAGGTGGTCTGGCAATTGAGTCGGGTGATCTTGCTATCGACACGAAGCCTTTGCTTATTTCGCTAGGAGACATGGGGGCTACTGGGGCCGTTGATGAAATTACCAAGCTCCCTGGAAATTCGGTACGCCTAATAGTCTTTACTGGTCTTGGCAAGAAATCAAAAAAATATTCACATGAAACGCTGCGTCGAGCAGCAGGTGCTGCATCACGTTCACTGAGCGGTACCAATAGCGCCACAGTGGCCCTACCGGCCTCCGATATCGCCAGCCTGAGCGCTGTTGCTGAAGGTGCTGCATTGGGTGCTTATGTATTTAGTGACTTTCGAGGATCAACAAAATCAGATCATAAAGCGGCAATAAAGACGATTACTTTTTACAGCAAATTTGCATCAACAAGTGAGGCGAAAGGTGTTCTTTCGCGGTCAAAAATTATTGCTGACTACACTTTTTTAGTGAGGGATTTAATTAATACTCCCCCGTCACACTTAACCCCTGATTCATTCACCAAGAAAATTGTGTCAGCATTTAAATCTGCTGGCGGTTTAAAGGCGGGATTGAAAGTAAGCATTTTGGATGAAAAGCAACTGAAGTCTCAAGGATTCGGTGGAATTATTGGAGTCGGTCAAGGATCAGCCAATCCCCCACGCTTGCTCCATATTTCTTACACACCAAAATCGACGATTAAGAAACGTTTTGCATTTGTTGGAAAGGGAATTACTTTTGATACCGGCGGTTTAGCTCTCAAACCTGCACTGGGCATGGAGGCGATGAAATCTGATATGAGTGGTGCTGCAGCCGTATGTGCAGCGACATTAGCCATTGCCGCGTTGAAGCTCCCAGTTGCAATTGAAGCATGGGCACCACTTGCCGAAAACATGCCATCAGATAAGGCAACTCGTCCAAGTGACATTATTACGATTTTTGGTGGAAAAACAATTGAAGTTTTAAATCCAGATGCTGAAGGGCGATTAGTTTTAGCCGATGCAATAGTCAAAGCTCAATCTGGCAAGAACAAGCTTGATGGGATAATTGATGTTGCAACGCTCACTGGTGCACAAGTAGTTGCACTCGGAACACGAACTAGTGCCGTTATGACAAATAGTGAGGATTTTTCAGCCGAATTTTTAGCTGCAACTGCCCGAAGTGGTGAACAGTTCTGGCCGATGCCTTTGCCGGTGGAACTTCGCGCATCTCTTGATTCGCCAGTTGCAGACATGGCTAACATTGGAGATCGAAATGGTGGCATGTTGGTAGCTGGTCTATTTCTGAAAGAATTTGTGAATCCAGAACTGCCATGGCTGCATTTAGATATTGCTGGCCCGGCTTTCAATGCCGCAAAGGCCCATGGCTACACCCCTGTGGGTGGTACTGGAATTGCTCTTCGCTCCCTTGTCGCCTTGGCTGAAGGGGTCTAAAACCGCCCATTGGCTACTTAGTGCCCATGTACGGCAAGATAGAGCCCTGAAGATTTCAAGGAAATGGAGCCAGACACGTGCCAGAGTTTGATTTAGTCATTGTTGGTGGCGGTAGTGGTGGGTATGCCTGTGCCTTGCGAAGTGCGCAGCTTGGAAAAAGCGTAGCCCTCATTGAGGCTGACAAAGTTGGCGGAACTTGCCTGCATAAAGGTTGTATTCCGACAAAGGCACTCCTTCACTCAGCCGAAATAGCCGATGGGGCTCGTGAAGGAGAACGTTTCGGAGTCAAGTCTACATTTAATGGCATCGACATGGCTGGTGTGAATTCATACAAGGATGGCGTCGTATCTCGCCTACATAAAGGTCTGCAAGGTTTAATTAAGTCGCGTGCTATTACTTATGTTGAAGGCCATGGAAAATTAGTTTCAGCAAATACTGTTGAGGTTAATGGGGAGAAATACACGGGCAAAAACATTGTTCTTGCAACAGGTTCCTATGCAAAAACTTTGCCAGGACTAGAAATTGATGGAACACAAATCATCACATCTGATCACGGTACAAAATTAGATTACGTTCCAAAGAGTGTCATTGTTTTAGGTGGCGGCGTTATCGGATGTGAATTTGCGTCAGTTTGGAAATCTTTCGGTGCTGAAGTGACAATCATCGAAGGACTTCCACATCTAATTGCACTAGAAGATGAATCTTCAAGCAAGCAGCTAGAGCGAGCATTTAGAAAACGTGGAATTAATTTTGAGCTCGGAACATTCTTCAAGTCGGTTTCCAAAAACGCAGATGGCGTAACCGTGACTTTAGAGAATGGAAAGACTTTTAGCGCCGAGATTTTGATGGTGTCTGTCGGACGTGGTCCAGTTTCAGCAAACCTTGGGTATGAGCAAGTTGGTATTGCTATGGATCGCGGGTACGTACTGGTTGATAACAAGTGTCGTACAAATGTTCCAGGCATCTGGGCAGTCGGAGATTTGATTCCAACTTTGCAGCTAGCCCATGTGGGATTTGCTGAAGGCATGCTTGTGGCAGAAGAAATCGCTGGTCTAAATCCCCGCCCAATTAACTATGACGGAATTCCGCGAGTTACATATTCAGATCCAGAAGTTGCATCAGTCGGATTAACAACTGCGGAAGCCAAAAAGCGTGGGCATGAAATTATTGAATTAAGTTATGACTTGGCTGGAAATGGCAAGGCGCAAATTCTCAATACTGCCGGCTCTATTAAACTCATTGCGCAGAAGAATGGTCCTATCCTCGGCGTGCATATGGTCGGTGCTCGCGTTGGAGAATTGTTAGCCGAAGCTGAACTTATCTTTAATTGGGAAGCCCGTGCAGATGACGTGGCCTCTCTCATTCACGCCCACCCAACGCTTTCAGAGGCGATGGGCGAAGCGCACATGGCACTTGCTGGCAAACCGCTACACGCTCACGGATAATCAAGGAGAAAAAATAATGACATTTTCAGTAACAATGCCGGCATTGGGTGAAAGCGTAAGCGAAGGAACAGTTACGCGTTGGCTCAAAGCAGAAGGTGATCATGTCAATGCAGATGAACCACTTCTCGAAGTTTCAACTGACAAAGTAGATACTGAAATTCCTTCTCCCGTTTCAGGCACACTCACAAAGATTCTTGTTCAGATTGATCAAACAGTTCCAGTTGGTGCAGAGCTAGCGGTAATTACAGATGGTGTGTCCGCACCAGTGGCTGTGTCCGAAGTTTCGGCTCCAGTTGCTCCTGCCCCAGTTGCAAGTACGCCAGTTGCTCCTGCTCCAGTTGTTCCTGCCCCAGTTGCAAGTACGCCTGCTGCTCCCACTGCAGGAACGGTAATCACAATGCCAGCACTTGGTGAAAGCGTCAGCGAAGGAACTGTTACACGTTGGCTCAAAAATGTTGGTGACACAGTTGCAGCAGATGAAGCGCTCCTCGAAGTTTCTACCGACAAAGTAGATACAGAAATTCCGTCGCCCGTCGCAGGGGTACTGCT
>Ga0214919_10009187_pt1 | contig 12775 bp, 10 predicted proteins | sample LL1503_MetaG_FD_177994 | JGI IMG/M metagenome (GOLD analysis project Ga0214919, IMG submission 177994) | Freshwater microbial communities from Lake Lanier, Atlanta, Georgia, United States - LL-1503 | ecosystem: Environmental > Aquatic > Freshwater > Lake | place: USA: Georgia | collected...
AGGATCATCACGTCAGTGAGTTAATTGAACTAATGGCTTCTGGACGCTTAGATTTATCGCACTCAATCAGTGAGATTATGCCTCTAGAAAAGGCCGCTGAAGCGCTAGAAAAGTTAGCTAATAAAGTTGGTAATCCAATCCGTATTGTGTTGATGCCCTAGCATAATTCTGCCCCTAACTACTGACCTTTGTAAAAGAAAATTTTGAGTCGATAGTATTTCATTAGAACGAGCACAAATTAAACAACCCTGGATCAAATATGGTTCTGGTATGCCATTTAAAGGGTGGAAAGATTGCAAGTTGCGTTGAGTTTTTTACTTCCGAGGTTTATTGGGTGGGTAGCAGGTAGATATCGCCCCAACTCAATGCCCATTTACACCAATTAATTTCTGTTCATTTCATTAATTAAAGACAAGACTATTCGCGAGGTCTATCATTTCTAAGCCGAAACAAAACAGAGATTGGACATTAAGTGGGAATTTTTAGAAAAGACCCTACTGAAAAATTCCTGTCAGGTCGGTCTGAAAGAGTTACATATGTAATTTTAAACTCTGAATACTATGGACCTTGTGGGATGCTCGCTCTACCAAATGCCTCATCAGCTATGTTTGAAAACTACATACATCAAGATGGTAAGTACTACTTGCTCGGCGATGGTAAATGTCAGGTGTGGAGCGTTTCTAGTTTTGACGAAATTCTAATGAGTAAGGTTTCAGAATGGGCTTTAATCCTAAACTCAACGCAGATAAATGGTATGCCCGACACAACCATTTACTTCAGAGGAGAAATGGTTCCATATACCTTTGCCATATATGGTGAGGATGGAACTAAAGCCATTAATTGGTTTGACAACTACTATATAAATGAATTCAAACCTGAAGGCTTATCGTAATTCTAAGCTTGGCATAACCCAAATGTTAGGAAAAATATTTATTGGGACAGTATGCATATAGGTCGCAGTGAATTTAATAACCTGGGGTTGATTTATTTTTTACCAAGACGATTGAGCCAACCTTTTAGTATTGGTCAAAATAAAGGAGTTCCTATTGCTAGATTGAATACACCTGCGCCACCTGATGTATTTTTGCCCGACAACATAAAATGAATACGAAATGCACGACCATTAACTCGATACTCAATCGCCACACCCGCATCACCCGGAATATCGTCCGTATTCATCGCGTGATACATGGCATTTCCCAGTGAGTTACGCCATGACGCATATTCGGCATCCCCCACGTTATGACCAAGTTTTCGCTTTACCTCGCTGCGGACAATGTCTTCAATGGTGGGTGCATCCAGCAAAAACTGATTCTTCGTGGCGAGGTAGGCGAGCATTATGTGAGGTTAGCCGACATATTGTGTGAGACATTGCTGACTCTGCCTATTGAGTTTCGACGAATTAGTGCGGTGGAGCTTCCTTAAACCCAAAACTACTAGAAATCTAGGTTGCGGTTGCCAAGGTGAGCACTTTGTTCGGGCTTTCAAATTAAGCTGCACACATGAAAAGCTTTCCTTTTTCGGAGCTCCCAAGTGCCAACCTGGTCGTTGAGGCGGTTTATGAAGGTAAACGGGAAAGACCTTTTAATCTTGGGCTCCAACCACTAACAAAATTAATCCCCGGCGTTAGCAATATGGGTGGTTTTCGCGCGAGAATTGGAAAAGGGGGCTCACCAGTTGGCTTAGTGCTTGTGAGCACGGGAATCGAAATAGATTGGCCCGACTCACTTGATATTTTTCAGGGCATCTATACATATTATGGCGATAATCGAAAACCGGGTAAGGCATTACATGAAACATCAAGAGGCGGAAATAGGCACCTAGCCTCGATGTTTGAGTTGGCACACGGAACTGCTGAAGACAGGTTGAAGTGTCCAGTCATATTAATCTTTGAGAACACAGGTCATGAGCATGACGCGATGTTCAAAGGACTAGCCGTCCCAGGAGGTAAGAATTTAAGTATGCGAGAAGACTTAATTGCACAGTGGGCAGCCACTGGGGGAAAAAGATTCCAAAATTACCGAGCTCACTTTACAGTTTTAAATGTCGGAGAGATTGATGGCTTTTGGGTACGAGATATTTTTGCCCTTCAACCAATTTCATTGCAGGATTCCCGTATGCCACCTGTATTAAAGAAATGGATTATAGACGGAAAATATGAGCCACTAACAGTCGATCCAAAATCTTTTATAAGAACAGTCAGCCAGCAACTTCCAAAATCCGAAATCGAGATCCAATTAATAAAGGAGATAACTAGTTTTTGTAGTAAAGACCCTTGGCTTTTTGAAGGCGTTGCTCGTGACATTTGGCAGATGGCCATTGCTTCAAATATGGAGATTGGCCTAACTCGCAAATCCCAAGATGGTGGAAGAGATGCTCTTGGCCGACTAATACTTGGACCTGGTGTAGACCCACTCAAGATTGAGTTTGTGCTTGAAGCCAAGTGCTTTGCCCAAAACCAGACGGTCACTACTAAACATATGAGCAGGCTAATCTCGCGTATTAAGCATCGTGAATTCGGTGTCATGGTTACTACTTCTGCCGTTGCACCTCAGGCGTATACAGAGGTGCGTGCCGATGGCCATCCGATTGTCATACTTTCAGGTCAAGACATTGCTCAAATCCTTATCGGAAAGGGCTTGAACAATCGCGAAAAAATGAAAACTTGGCTAGGAACAGTTGATCAAGAAAGGACCTAGGTGGCTATGACTTTATGGTTTCCACTTTAAATACTTAGAAAGTAAACGTAACATGCCTCATGTGGAAAGTTAGAAAAATTTGATCAGATTGAATTACCACCAACCGTCGCTGGCTCCTATTCGCCGCGATAATACAATTTATAGTGGGAGGCTGACCAAAGTCGATTTTGAAAAAATCCCAACGGGAGCCTTGATTACTGTATAACTCTTAATTTCCTCAATGATTCGATTAAATACGGGTTGATTCGATCGCATAACTTTTTCTAATCCTGATTTAGGGCCATTCTTAATCTTATTCGCAACACTAGACTCATGGGGGTCCATTGTTATTAAGAATGATCGAGAATTTGGAAAATCTCGCCGCAATAATTGTGCTTCCAACTCAGCTTGTTTCCATCTTTCTCTCAAACTCGTTTTACAAGAAAACACTATTGGCCCTATTTCTTCTGTATAAATAAGTATGTCAAATTCAGCCCAAGCAATATTACTGAATTCTACCTGGTAGTAAAAAGGTGAAATATTCTCTCTAAGCAATGTAAATGCAATTAAGAATTCAAAAGCACTTCCCCTCGAAGAATTATCACGAATTGCGGTATCAAGCATTTTCCAAACCTTCTCATTGTAAAGAGATGGAGACTTATACGGAAAATGTTCTAATTTAGGTTGGATCTTCAGGATTGTTGCAATCAACTTAGCGCTTGATTTGGGATTAACTAACCCTGAATCACTCATATAATTATTTTTCATTTGGAGCTCCCTTTAGAATGTTCCTCTAAATGTTTTACTATTGCCTTCCCAATCAGTTTAACTACTGGAACTGCGACGGAATTGCCAAATTGACGATACATCTGCGTCCGTGAAACGGGAATCTTAAAGGATTTTGGATATCCCATGACTGCCTTGCATTCATTTTCTGAAAGGAGACGTAGCCCGGTTGGACCGTCTGCAACAAAGGTACCCGTGAGCCTTTGGATCTTGTGATAACTTGCTACAAGAGTTTTAATCGGAAAATCACTTTTGGGCGTTATAACTTCCGGTCTGCCATCAGGCAACTTGTAGATATACACCTTCTGCAAATGTTTACTTATAGACAGATCGCTCCGACCAGTTTCTACAAATTTTCCAATTCCAACTTTCTTGCTACTTGCCCGTGGAAAATGAAAATCAGCCGATCGTACCTTGGTCTTCTTAAAACCAACGATATAAATCCGTTCTCGTTTTTGAGGAACCCCATAATCTGATGCATCCATAATTTTATATTCAACTTCATAACCAAGTTCAACTAGCGTCGAAATTATAGTCGTGAAGGTTCTTCCGCAGTCATGAGTGAGCAAACCAGCCACATTTTCCAAGAGGAATGCTTTCGGCTTATGGTGGGCAATAATCCTGGCAACATCATAAAAAAGCGTCCCCTGGGTTTTATGTTGAAAGCCTTCACGTTTTCCAATTGAGCTAAATGGTTGGCAAGGAAATCCGGCTAGTAATATGTCGAACTTAGGAATTTCCAAAGCCTTAATCTTCGTTATATCACCATCTGGAACTTCACCAAAATTCGCTTCGTAGGTCTTTTGGGCATATTTATCCCATTCGCTACTAAAGACACAGGTCGCACCAATAGATTCAAAAGCTAAACGCATTCCACCGATGCCTGCAAAAAGATCGATAAATTTAAGTTGATTTTTCAATTCGCCGACTTTCCTTTTTTCTTGGCCGAAAGTGCAAGTTCTTTCTTTGCATACCCGACCCATTCTGAAAAGTTGTCTGGAAGCAGCTCTACTAGATCCTCAACAGACAAACCTTCAAAATCTACCGTGCGATCTATCTGATTCAAATATTTACTTAATTGATTGCCTTCGCCTGAACGGCTTGTGTGCCCAGGGCGCAATTGCTTCTTTTCTAGATCATAATAAAGTAACGTAGCCAAATGCGAAATAGGAGGTTTTTGATATCTTCTATTGCTAGCAATCTTATCTACTAAGTCACCAGGCTTTAATACATCAGTTGCCAGAAGCGCTATTGCTTTTTCTGGCTCGTCTAAATTATTTGAATATATAAAAAATGGATTTGAAACAACATGCCAATGATATCGCCGTACACCTTCAGTAAGAACCCAACGTTCAAATCGACCAATTTTTTGACTTAAATCTTTTCTTTGATCTGCATTCACCAATGTTTGCATCCAGGATGCTGCTAGCCAATTCCACAAATTGGTATCGCCCAGATTATTTAGATTTGCAATCTTATTTGAATGAAAATAGTTCCAGAGATAAGCACCCAGCTCGTACCTCGAAGTGAATGGTTTTAAATCTATCTCTGCATCAAATTTTGTAGTTTTAGAGTCATCCTTAACCAGCTTGGAAACCTCTTCGAACATATTATCGCTTTGGTTTTGCATAATTTCTGTAAAAGCTTCATTCCCAATAATATTGAAGGCTCGCAACTGTATCTTCAATTTAATCACCGTCCTTTTCTAAAAGGCTAATAATTTTTTCAACGTGCATTTTTTGCCTTGAAACTTCATCTGATATTAAGCGACCTTGGGAAAGTATTTCTTCCAACTTTTCTATATCATCCTTATCATTAATTGTTTCAAAAAAATCTCCAGGGCAACCATAGATTTCTATGAAAAGCTTTTTCCATTTTTCTGCTACTTTTTCATTTTCATAACCATCAAGAAGTGAGAGCCATTCAAAAATTTGACGGAATACATCATGCATAATCACAGGATAAAACCAAGCTGCCTTTACCTTAGATCTTAAAGAGTTATATAGATCGCCTTTATCGGTTATATAGAGAGTGGGTACCCCTTTTACAAATTTCAACGACCAGGGAGAAATCATTCCGATACCGGGCTTTATTGGAAGGAGAGAACGTGAATTGTCATTACTCACATCTGAAATCGGAACGTAATCATCAATTTGCGCTTTAATGATTCTAGGCCCACCACTTGAATCAACTACTTTAATTCTCAACTTACTATCTGCCGGATTGATCATGTCGGATAAATCAAATAGTTTTCCCGGTTCTGTTATTGCTATTCCAGCCAAGCTATATCTACGACTTTCGGTAGTTCCAGGCACAAAAATGTCCATGACAACGGACCAATTCGGATCGAGCTCTAAACTTTTAAAATCATAAAGGATATTTAATTGCCACTCACTTCCAATTTTTTCGATTTTTGCTTCTATAAGTGAGCTGGGAATTTCTAAGCGATTCGTGTAATTTAGCGATTTCAACATTATTTTGCCTCTATTAAACTAGCAGAGACTAACAAATCTCTCAATGGATCAAAGCCAACAAACTCTGCATAAAATTCTGTTTCTGTTGTTACGAATATTGCAAAATTTTCTAGAATTTGTAACATTTTCAGCCCTTGAATGGATCTTTTGTTCATTCGATTTTTAATATTAAAGTCTTCGATAGTCCAATTCTTGATTGAATTGTTATTTCTGGAAGCATACGAGGCCTGAACAGTAATTTTACTACCAATTGCTAACTTTGATATTGAGGAAACCGAAAAGCCTCCAGATCTTTCTTCTATGTAGATTTTTTGAGTTGCCGTCACTTGAGGTTTAAGTGTGACCCTATTCGACTCAATGGACTTTGTTCCATCACTAATTTCTACAAAAAATATCTGACTGGTACTGAAAGCATACTTTTTAAGATTGAAAGTTTTTTCACTACTTCCACTTATTAAGTGTGTATTAGATGTTCCTACCTCATAAACTGAGTAATTTCTTTGTTCAAAATTAGTGGCAACCCACCTAAGGGTTCCAGATGTTTTTGAATCCATAAGCCTCTGGAGAGTCAAAGTTACTTTTGGTTCATTATTTACTACAGGCGTTGGTGTGCCCATCCCATCCTCATTGTCTGGGGCATATTCGCTCAAAGACCTTTCGTCTAACTGCTCTTCAAGATTTCGTGAAAGATCCAAAATTCTCTCCGCAGAAAACTTAACCCATCGAATCGCTTTTTTGCCTTCTTCTTCGGGCTCGTATCTATCCTTAAATTTAGTTGCTGTGACGTTCCAGCTTTCGTGCGAAGGGCCTTCTGACCATTTTAGAAGGTTTGCAATCGAGTTATCCTTCTGTGGCCCATCACTCGATACATCCCCTACTAGAACCAGCGATAGTGTTTCCTGCAATTTTGAGTCTCTGTTCGCATTAGGGATAAGGATCCCTTCCCGACAAAATACAGTTGATGCACTGGGTTCACTAGTGCTTTGCAAGAGCACTGTGAAGGTGTCCCATACTTCGCCAAAATCTACAGTTTTTGGTACAAAGACAGGAACTCGCACTTCAACAGTATTTCCACTAATCATAGAAGTTTCGATAAATTTCTTGGTTTCTTCTTCTAACTCGATACTAAGCCAATCGTTGGGCTTTTCAGCATTCGGTTCTATTCTAACAATTGTAGTTTCCGCATTTAATTTGCGAATATACATACGACATAAATTAAGTAATTCAGTCCTGGATTTTGCTACCTTTGTTGAGTATTCCTCCGGCAATTTCAAAATCTCATTAATTAAAGTTTGGGCGGAGAGATAAACAGATTGGCCCTTTTCGTCCTGTATTTGGCATTCAAGGACACCACTTAAAATATTTATAAAATAATCACGAATTATGCTCTGTTTTAAATGTTCAGCAGTCAACGAGTCTCTGCAAAAAGGTATAACAATGCTACTTCCAAGTTCATTAAGCGTTCGAGATAAATTCCAGTCCTGGATAAAAGATCTTTGATCTTCTGATTTTCCACTTGGGTAAGAGATGGAATCTTCACCCTTTTCCATCCATTGGCAATCTGGAATATATCGAATTCCTTTTACGTGCCTATAATTTAAGATGCAGTGTCCAAACAATATATTGCTTGGCCCGTCCGGTGCGGCGTGTTGTTGCCTAACGGAGTAAACCAAATAAGTCTTTATTCGAGAAGCTCTCGGGAAAACTACTTTTCCGACTCCCCAACTTCCTCTCTTTCCACTGCCTTTACCCGATTCGCCAGTTTTCCATTCAAAATAATAAAAACTTTCTTTGAACTTCTGCAAATTCTTTTGTAATTGTCTTTCCGTTTTTTCTGATACTTTATCAATTGCTTCAGAGGATAAACTTCCTTCCATCCCCAGAGTATTGAAATCTTCTATGACAAGGTATTTAGATTTTTTGTTTGCGTCAGGTGCATTTCTAATTTTAGATTGAAGAATGTGTGGAATTAAATTTTGAAAGTATTTTTTATTGATTTCTGGATTCTGCTCCCCGACAAAGAATTTCATAACTATTGGCTTCGTATCATCAAATCTTTCGTCAAGTGAGTTCTGAATAGACTCTCTAACCAATGCAGAAACTTCACTAACGATATCGGCATTACTAAAAAATTCTTCCCCTGTATCTTCTTTTTCAGGGTAGCCCTTAGGCTGAGGCTTAAATTGCCAGGCAATTTTTTCATCTGTTTTTATAGTACTCATTTTCTCAACTTAAACCCTTGAGCTGACATTCCACTTTTCGTTCTAAATTGCGCTTTAAGAGCCGTCAGTTCGGTTTGTAACGTATTAATAATCTTCTTAATATATTCTTCATCATATTCATAATTGCTACGATTTGAGAGGTTCCCAATCACACGCATAGCTTCAATAGCTCTGGTCACTCGAGACTCAGCAAGACGTATGAAGTTATCTCGTTTAACACTCATTGTGAAACTCCAATCTTTTAGGTGCTCGGAGCATACCCATATTTGGGGAAATAAATTACCAAACTTGGAGAAATAACTTAACAGATATGGCCCATATATGGGTATAGTTCCACCCGAGGAAAGCTTGGGTGTGGAACCCAGCATCATCCTGAATTTGGGTAGCTTCCCAGTTTTTTATCGTTAATGGTCCTACGTAACCCCCTGTCTACAGGGCCGTTGATAGCTTAAATATCTCAGCTGGAAATTTATTACCTCCGCTTTCCAAGCGTAGGAAGCCCAGCAGAGGCAACTGCCCACACTGACCCCTTCCCTTTTTTATGGCAACCACAGCGACGCGTAGTCGATGTTTTAGGGAGAAATAGTTTTTTGCAAGTTGAGCATTTTCTATAACCGTTTTTCTCAGCGCAAGACGCACATTTTCCATATGCACCTTTGTAGCGCGGTTTCTTCCCACAGACACTGCACATCAGATTTTCCGAAATCGGCTCTCGAGATTTTGTCGTTTTTCGAGTGCGAGTTTTTTTCTTCCTACGCTCCGTCTTCTTACGTTTGCAAAGTGAACACCAATTTGTTTCTTCAAATCCATGTATACAAGTCATAAATCATTCCCAGCTCTTCCCATTCCAATAACTTTCGGCACCATTAAGATTATAGAAACCAACTTCATCCGGTGCGCACCATTCTTCTCCATCCCAATAGTGATTCTCCCCCAAGAGGTCATATACCCCCGGTTCCTCACCTTCAAGATAGTCAGCACCATCCCAGAACCTCAAAAGGCCCTCTTCAATTTCCCATCTAGGTTTAGCGGTCTTCCTCCTAACATTTCTTTTTGGGATTTCAGTCTTGCTTGAAGCCTTACCCACCTGATATCCACAGAATTCATATTGAATTTTGTGACCATGTCCTTCAAGTTCTTTAATAAAATCCTTCTCTTTCCTTCGCAATTCGCGGATATAGCTATCGTTACGAAAAACTTCAAAAGTTATAAGTGGCTCTTGAGGACGATAGGCGGCGAAAACAAGTGACTCCAGCTGTGTGACCATTAACATGTGTTGAACCTGTGCAACATAATAACTTGGTACTTTTCTTGAAATCTCAACAGTCTCATAAGTACGCGCGCCGCACTTAATTTCGTAGATTTGGTCTTTGGAACTATTTATCGCATCTAAGCTTGCAGCCAGGAATGGCTCAAGAATATCTTGCACAATAGTGGGTGCAAGTTTTTCTTTGTATTTTCTTTCCAGGGCGGCACGTGCATGAGGCTCATTCAACTTCCCCTCTCGAGTTAAATCGTTTCCTTTGAAAGATTCAACTAGCCCGCGTTTCTCATCTATTAGCTGCTGGCGACCTTTCCAGCGATTCTCCCCCATGATTATTGCGGCTTCGGATGCGCCGATTACACCCCTACGCCACTGCAACCATTTAGCAGTTCCTTGCTCGATATCATCAACTAAATAGAAGCTCATTACGTATCCTGAGAATTATTTCTTCGCACTTGGTTGTGGTTCATAATCCATCGCGTTGCGACACCCGTTAACTTTGTAGTTATTGCAACTTAAAAAAGCTTTATAAGGAACTGGCTTCCCGGACTTCATGGAAATGCCCCCTTCTTTTAGGAACATTTCACCTCCACAATCTGGGCGGTCGCACTTGTCGCCAATCTTTGGCTGTTTTCCCGGTGGATAAACTTTGGCAGGTCTGCCCTTGTTGACCCGTTGATTTTGATATTCATTAATAATGCTTTGAGCAAAGTCTGGTGAATCAATTCTCACCATAATTTCCGTTGAATTCTTATGGGAAAGAATATTCAATGAACCTAGCCAAACAACTCTTTGGTCAAAGACAGCCAATTTTTCGTGCATCTTTGAGACGGGTCTTAACTCCTTAAACACTGTTTCTAAACCAGTATGGATTTGCGCTGAATTTGTTGATGCGTCTTTTTCATTGATTGGTTTAGTAAACCCGACAATTTCAACTTCTTTTGCGCGTAAGTCTCTAAACGTTTGCATCCACCGCTCGGTGCCCTGAGTCGTTGTAAATGGACTCGCAAGAAATACTTTTGATTTCACGCTTCTAAGGTCTTTTTCAAATGCTTTATAGAAGCCTTCACCTGTAAACCATGAAATGGACCCAGAAGTCGAAGTTGGTTTTGTTTTTGACGCGAGCAAGAGCTCCTCATTGATTACGGTTCTGGCATCAATTACTTTCATGTTTTTCTTCATTTTAGTTATAAGTTGAGAAATAAGTGCGCTGCTATTTCTCTCAAGGGTTGGAAAATCCCCAACTATAATTACATGCTGTCTTGCCCTACTAATAGCTACATTCCACATGGCATTTTCTGGAGCTAGCGGGTCTGGGTGTCCAATGAAACTACCAAGATTCGGCTCACTATCAGATGCGACCTTGGTTAAATCAATAATCATTAAGTCGCGTTCATTTCCTTGAAACCTATGGACGGTGCTAATGCCACCCTTAACATGCTTTTCAGGATCAGTTGTGAGAAGACCTTCTATGAAACTGGACTGCTTTGCATAAGGCGTGATGATTCCAAAAGACTTCTTTGCCGTTGACTTTAACTCCCAACCATCCTCAAAAAGTTGTTCTGCAATGGCTTGGACCGTTAGCGCATGCATAAGATTTCTGCGAGATTTGCCATTAACCGTTGATGACTCAGGTTCAAGAGAAGTTGTATCAAAAAAGAAAAACGCTTCATTCCCCCAGGGCGTAGGTTTATTTGTTTTCTCAGCTACGGTTCTTAAAGTGTGTTCGGGATAAAAAGTTTCAGAAATCAGGTTTGAAATAGGCTCTCTCATTCGGTACTGGTCACGGAGAGCAATCAGCTCTGTAGTCTTTTCACCAATTTTTGACTTAGCGATTACACCTGATTTCGTAAATGCATTTTCGGTCATGAGTGATTTCATATCAGCTTCTAACGCAGCAGCAGGTGAATCCCCCCTGCTTGAATTAGAACCAACTCGTACAATTGGAGGCAATTGCCGGAAGTCTCCTGCAATTACAATTCTCTTTTGGGCAAGGGCTGCTGCACAATAATAGAGTGGCAACTGCAACATTGAAGCTTCATCCACAACCACACAGTCAAACTTCATGGCGATGATTTCTTTATCTAGCAATGGCTTATATGCAGTACAAGCTATTACCTGTGCTTTCTGCATTATTGCTGTGCGCTTCTGGCTAATTTCTTCCTGAATTGCTTCAATGGCTTTTTCATCAACCGCAGTTTCACTTCTTAAGGAATCAATTTCTGCTTTCAACTTTGGTCCTTCAGGGTGTTTAGCAAGCCATGCTTTTGAAATAGCTGCGGCACGGTCTATCTCCGCTATCTCCTTCTCCAGGACCGGGATTTCAGAAGAAATTCTTAGAACCGCTTTATCGGCTTGGTCCTTTTTCGATTGAGCGGAATTGATATCAAGCCTTATTGCACCTGGGTTACGGGACTTAGAAAACATTCTGCCAATGCCAGATTTTGAATTAGCTTGGGTAAATTCTGCTTCTAGCTCTGTGATCCGTAATTTAAGTGCGGGAATCTCTTTCTTGGCTTTCTTTAGATCTTCTCGGAGTCCATTAACTTTCTCTTCAGCTTTTGCTGAACCCAAGGATTTTTCAAGGTGTCGGTCGTATTCCCTTTGCGTCTCGAGCAAATCACTTATCTTATTCTTCTTCTTACTTAATGCGCTAGAAATTGTGTCTATCTTCTTACGCAGCGGGACAACTTCTATTTCAAATAGCGTATCGAGGTCAATTTTTGAAGAATACTTCTTAATCAACTCAGGTTTAACCATTGTGCCCAGACGTAGCATCTCTCCGCCGCTAAGTTCTTTGATATCACTAAATCTATCGAGGCATCTCTCAAGTGCTGTATCGATTGCTAAGTTCGTATTGGAAACTAATAAAACCTTTTGGCCCAGGCTAGCGAGAGCTGCAACAATTGAACCCATGGTGGTCGTCTTTCCAGTACCAGGTGGGCCCCAAATGTATGTGACAGAGTTATTCGCGACGACCTCCAATGCATCCGATTGAAGTTGGTTCAGGCCATCCATGAAGCTCTTATTCGGAGTAAGGGAATCGACGCTTAGGTATTCCGCTAAGCCAATTGAAGAAAGTGCTACCTGGCTTTCAAAAGGTCCATCCGCACTCAAGATGGAAATCTGTTTCTCCAACAAAAACAGTGGGTCGCTAATAATTGCACCCTGAGTAATGTTTGCACCTAGGTCATCGTCAAATTCAAAGACAAACTTAGAATTTATCTCGCCAAGGTATCTACCTTTAGAAGTCTTCTCGCCAACCGTAAAGGAAACCTGAACGCCCTCATCAGGTGGATAACCCGTGAGTTCCTCAAACTCATAGACAAATGAATTACCCTTTTTTCGCGT
>Ga0214919_10009188_pt1 | contig 12775 bp, 12 predicted proteins | sample LL1503_MetaG_FD_177994 | JGI IMG/M metagenome (GOLD analysis project Ga0214919, IMG submission 177994) | Freshwater microbial communities from Lake Lanier, Atlanta, Georgia, United States - LL-1503 | ecosystem: Environmental > Aquatic > Freshwater > Lake | place: USA: Georgia | collected...
ATAAGTCAATTGTCAACTTCATTACCAAAAACTATAGAAGAACGCCAAATTAGAGATAATTTAAACGATATACAACTCAGTAAGGAAGATACAATTATTAATTTTGAAGAATACGATGAACCGGAAATAGAATATACAGAAATTGGAGGTGTATCTGTTACAACATTATCTAAATATAAAAAATACTATATTAAAACAGGGGTAATTATGGCTCCATCAGAATTTGTCAAAACAAAAGAGTCTTTACAAAATTATAAAAAATATTTAAATAATTAATTTCTTTATATAAATAAAAATTACAAAATGGAAAAAATAGTGTGTGTTTCAGGTTACTTTAACCCTTTGCATTTTGGCCATATAGAGTACTTTGAAAAAAGTAAAGAACTTGGAGATAAATTAATTGTAATTGTTAACAATGACAAACAAGCTTTTTTGAAAAAAGGATCATCTTTTATGCCCGAAGATGAAAGACTAAAAATTATAAGAAGTTTAAAAGTTGTAGATATGGCAGTTTTATCAGTAGATGAAGATAGAACTGTTTGCAAAACTTTAGAATGTATAAGACCTCATATTTTCGCAAATGGTGGAGATCAATTTAACGATGTTATTCCTGAAAGACCTATATGTGAAAAACTTGGAATAACATTATGTGATAATTTGGGAAATAAAATACAATCATCATCTTTGTTAATAAAAAAAACTAAAAAAAATTGAATTATTTGTTTATTTTTTATATTAAAATAAACAACTTAACAATGATGAAGTATTACACAATTTATTTTCCAAAAAATGGAAAGCCTTATTTAAAAGAAGGTGAAAAATATGTTAATTTCGCAAAAAAAGGATTTATATGCAATGGGAAATTTGAAATATCTCATCCAGATTATCGTATTTGTACTATTGTATTTTGTAACTTATCCGAGTATTTAAATTCCGAATTTAAAAACTTTGAGGCGGCTATTTGTATAAATTCAGAAACTAATAGAGAAAAATATGAGGGTTTTGATTATGAATCAGCGACTCTTGTATTAAATCAAATTTTAAACAATTATTACTAAATTTAATTTGATAACCGATCTCGGTTACCAAATCTAATAAAAAATTTTTAAACTCTTTTGTAGTCTCCAATTTTCGACACAAGATTTTTCTTAACTTATAATTTAGGTTAAGAAAAAATATCATGGTGTAAATTTACATGATTCTTGAGAGTAACGGATAAATTTCAAATTTATTGTTTTCCGATTCTTTGTTTATAAATTTTATGGTTATATTTTCAGAACTGATATGCAATGCCGTAAATCCAAATAAATTTGCTTGTCTATATTTAGTCGAATCAATTAAATCTTCAGAAACTTGTATATTTTTATCTAGAACAGTTCCTCCAGATCCAGAAATTACTTCGACCGGTAAACTTGGATATGTAATATATTGTTGATTATGTTCATCTGCGCATAAATATAAATCAATTAATTCCGATAACATAGATAAATCTCTAAATAAATTTTCTGAAAATCTAGTGGGTTTGCCTTCTTTATGAGAGTTTGCGATAAATGGAACATGACCAATTACAATATTCCACGAACTACGATTTTCTTTTAAAACATTTGATAGCCATTTAAATTGCATACTACGAGCATTTTTTGGATAAGGTTCTCCACTGCACATTTTTCCATCTTCATAAATATTTGTATCTATAAAAACAAAATTAATATTTTTACCATCATTTAAACTGTATACATAATTGTAATATAATCCCAACATTGTCCAGTTAGGATAATTTAATTGTTTGTTTAAAATATCACATGTTTCAATATCATGATTTCCAATTCCAACTAAGAAATCTTTAGCTTTAACTTGTCTTATACATTTTTCAAAACCTTCAACAAATTGTTTATCCATATTATATAAAATATTTTTAACTTCTTTTTTTAATTTTTTTATTTCTTCTAAATTTCCATTTTTAACAATTTTGTCAATATATTTTAATAATTCTTCAGATGGATAATCAGAATATATATTATCTCCTCCTAATATAACTGCAGATATATTATATTTATTTGAATATTCAATCATCATTTGAGCAACATCTTTACCTCCATAAATTTCATATTTATTTTCTTTTTTTTCACCGTCCTCCTTATCTTTCTCTTTCTTTTCACCTTTTTCCTTATCTTTCTTTTTACCTTCCTCCTTATTCGGAACTTTCAATTTAAATCTTTTATTTCGACCTGTTTTACAATATACTCCCCAACAACCTGTAAAAATAAATACAGCTTCTTCTGATTTTATATTTGTAATTTTTTCTGATGTTATTCCTTTTGGACAATTTGAATTATCAAAATCTATGCAATTAAATTCTGTTTTTAATTCCATTTTATTTATAATAAATTTTTTATTTTTTATTTCATAATATAAAATGAGTAATACAGAATGTCCTGTATGTTTTGAAAATTTATCACTAGGTGATTATTATTTGACAGAATGTTGTGCACAAGGAATATGCAAAGATTGTGTCGGAAAAATTGCAGAAGATGATACATGTCCTAAATGCAGAGGTTCCTTAAGTCGTAAAGGCACTGTATCTGATTATATTGAAACGGTGGAAAAAAAATCTGAGAATTTTGAACCTGAAAGTAAAAATATAGCAACTATGGCTGCTATACGTTTAAAATTCCAAAAATTAAGAGTAACCGTAGAAGTTTTAAGAAGAAAAGTCGAGACAGAAGATATTTTAAAATATATTGTCGAAGTGAACAAATTAAAAAATGAACTGATTAATTTATATTACAAATTACACTTTGATATTTTATCTGAAGATGATAAAACATATGTTATTGAATTAATGAATTTCCTTAATAAGTTACCATCATCTTCATCTCTATCTACAAAAAAAAAATTAAAATCTAAAAAGAAATCAAAGTCCGGAAAACGTCGCATTAGATCAAAAAAAAGTAGTAAGATTAAGAAATCTCGTCGAATTTTGCATTCTAGGAAAAAAAGAAAATCTATAAGAAAAAGTAGGAAATAAATTTTCCAAATATATTTTCTTAACCCTATATTAGGTTAAGAAAAACAAAGTTTTTACAAATTAATATCTAATCAATCTCTCTAAAAAAAATTTTGATTCCCTCGATTTATATCTTTTATTTACTCTTATAATTTGTTCATCTGTATATTTTATTAATTTTACAGAATTATCTGTAAATATTTCATATTCACCACTATCCATAAAGTTTCTAAAAATATCTGTCGAAGCATGAATATACATGTCAAGAATTTGATAAACATTAAATTCTCTTTCAGCTTTTTTAATTTTCATTTTTAGTTTTTTCTTCCATAGCTCTTCATCTATATCACCAATTATATATTTAACTCTTAGTTCTTCATTATTAATATTTCCAATATCGGTAGGTAAATCAGTAATCAATGCGAATCTAACATGGTTTATCAATCTATGAAACCGATGCCAGAATACACCAGGAATATTATATTCTTTAAATTTTCTAGAAACTTCATGGAATTCTGGAATTCCTCCACAAGGATTGTCACCGGCATTTCGCGGAATATGACCGTTATTAAGTTCGCGTTGTTGACGATAATATTCTGGATTGTGAATAACACCTTTATCAATTTTTCCAGTGTTCCAAGAAAATGCAGTCTTGCAATTGGGGACAACACAATACATTTGATCACAATTTCTAACAACTGTAAAATCACTTAAAACAAATCTGTGATTTTTATCTACTTCCCAACCATAATATTTATTTTTACCAACTGGATGAACGTCTATATTTATCAACTTAGAATCATTTGATTTATAGCCAAATAAATTTAAATTACTTTTAATATATTCTTCAACACATATTTCATGAATTTTGTTATCTTTACATTTCAATACTAATTTATGTTGACTATTTACAGTATAATCTATACCTCCATTCTGATATATTTTATACATTTCATCTATACCTCGCAAAAGTGCTTTAACAATTCTAGGTTCTCCATCATCTCCAATTAATACATCACTTATGTTAATATCTTGAGACATTTTATATTCGCCATTGTACAATGGTATTTTTGTATTTTCAGCAAAGCAACCTTCTGACTTCTCTATAGGTGTTGAACATTTTGGACAAGGTCGAGTATTCTTTTTCAACATCGCGACTGTTGCTTTTAAATCTTCATTGCATACATGATCTTCATCATTACGCGATGCTTTTTCAACTTCACAATCAGGACAGAAAAACTTTTCACATATACCACATTTGTATGCGGAAGATAAAAATCCTCTGCAATCATTTCCAGGACATGCTTTTACAAATTTTTTATCATCTTCTTTTTTTATGTCTTCCGAATTTTTATTTTTATATTTATAAATTTTCATTGCTAATTCGGATACCTTATTATTTGCTTCAATTTTTTCATTTATTAATTCGACAATTTTATCATTTTTGACATTTATAATTTTAGTTTTCTTTGTTATTTTCTTATCTTTTAAATATTTATCATAAAAAGACTTAGGAACTTTATCAATTATCTCTTTATCTAGAATTTTTTCATCACAAATGATACAACTCTTTTTTTGAGTTAAACATAATCTAAAACACATATTGCAAGTGTTAAAATTGCATGAAATGCATGTAAAATATTTATAATCGTAATTAATATTATCATGACATGCATCACATACATCACATCTTGTCGTGTGCATATAATCAATCCAAGTCATATTTTTTATATCAAAAGACAATTCATATTTTAATTTTTTTATTTTAAATTTCAAATCCATCTCCAAACAAATATCGTTCAACGAATATTTTATTTTGAAAAATTTTGAATTTAGATCTGATATATCTTCTTTAATATCTTCAATTAGTATAGTTAATTTTCTTTCATTCAAAATATTCTCAGCCAAATGTTGTGACGCGGGGATCAAACTTTTTTCACGAACTATTATAATTAAAGTTCTATAATCAATATATGAATTGTAAAATTTCTGAGATGAAACCTCCCAGATAAAATCCATAGATAAATCTTTGTTGCAAAACATGCAAGTAGGATTTAAAGTTGAATTTAATAAATGACGATTAAAACAAACAACACAACATTCAGCTCCACATTCATCATATGAACATTTTATAGCTTTCTTTGTACTCTTGTTAAGAACCTCGCAACATATATCGCATTCTTTTTTCGACATAATCTAACCCTTAATTATCTCATTTTTATAAATAAAATTCAATTTTATTTAGATCTAAACTTTTTATATTTTACCCTCAAAATTCATATATTATAAAAAAAAATACTTTTATAATATAAAATTTAAAAATGTTGCAAACAATTTATCAATAAGAATAATAATAGAAAGATCAATGTATTTTTAGAACCTGATTTAAATTTATAGCATTTTAAAGACTACATATTATATTGATACAACAGTTTTAAGTTTAAATAATTGTGAATTCCGAGTATCGCAATTATAACATGAACCATATGTATTTTTTAAATTAGGCATTAATATCGAGCAATTATCAATGCATGTTACTGTTACTGTAATTGTATCAGTAGCAAGTACATAAATATTATCAGGAATTGATCTATATGGATATGCATCTTGTTCTTGATAATTTATTATAAAGTCGATTTTATTTTCTTCTTTACTAGGATCTGGATTAGTACTATTTCGAATTATAGATCCATTTCTTGGAATACCACCTTGAACAGTATATTTTAACTTACCTTCTTTAGATTTTATTTCAATTTTATAATTATATCTATCACAAGGTGGAATTAATATTTTACTTTGATAAGGAACTGGTTTACATAAATTTAAATCTCTTACAAAATATAATTCGATTCCCATGAGTTTTCCAGCTTTACCAATTACAGAGTATGTTTTACCATAAGTACCTCCTAAATCTATTTTTCTAACAACATTAGGTGTTGGAGTAGTTGTAAAATTTTCTTTTGATGTACATTTATCATTATAATTTCTTAAATTAACGTATGTATTTCTCATTTTATTTATAAATATTTTTTTATTTTTTTATTTTACTTGAATATTAAATTGAGATACATCTTACGTTGATTTTTTAATATGTTATAAAATATTTTTCAGGATTATTTTTCAGGATTATTTTTAATATTTTTATGTTAATCTTGGAAACATAGTGTAATTAAATTTTTTACGATACGGCATCATCGCAAAAAAATAAATAAATGGAAAATCATTCTCATTTACAAAAACTTTATCATCATGTAGAAGATCATCAAAGTATTCACAAATAGGTTTCATTATTTTTGCAGTTTTAGTTGAGCGTGTTTTGTCAAAAGTTAAAATATAAGATTTAATAATCGACCAAGGTTTTTCACTATAATAAAATTCATTTCGAGACATTTTTATACTTATATTTTATATATATTTAAATTAAAATTGAATATTTTAAACAATAATTAAAAATAATTATAACCCATATGTCTCAAAATAAAACAGAATTGCAGATTATTATTTCACTTCTCAAAAAGATTGATGAAGATGAATCTATAGATATTAATAATCACACTCTTGTTAATACAATAATTTATTTAGCAGATGAATGTCTAACTGGAGATGATAATCGTTATAATATAGAATGTGTTAAAAAAGCTGGTTTTGATGTTTTTGCAGGTGAACAAGATCGTTTTGGATGGTTAACAGGATGTATTCAATTAAAAAGAGGCGTTATAGTTTTTGGATAATTTTATAAATATTTTTTCTTAACATAAAAATGTTAAGAAAATTAAGTTTTTTATTTTAACAATTTTTTAATGTAATATAAAGTTATTTTTGAATCTTTATATTCATCTTTAATAATATTCAAAATTATCGCAAATGACTTTCCATTGTTACGCAAATTTTTTATTCTATCATCAATTTCAGTCGTATTTACAACTTGTTTTTCTATATCTAACACAACACCTTTACTTGTTTGAATAAAACCATTTACATTTATTTTTTTAGCATGTATTTCATCGTGACATTTTGCGCATACATTTATTAAATTTGATTTAACATTTTTATGAATATTTTCTTCTTTTATAATATTATTTTCGTCTGCAAGTGATTGTTCTTTAATATGATGCATTTCCTCGGTTTTTGAATTGCAAATACTACAAGTGTCGAAAAATACTTTGTTGTTATAAGAACTTACTTTAGGTTCAATTACATATTTATTCATATCTGTATATTCTTGTCTTATTTGGTTCGCGAGAAATAAAAATTCTTGTGGTAAATCTAAACTTTTTGCAATTTCTAAACCGTACAATCTATCACTACTGCCTTTTTTTAATATTCTATCATAAACTAAATAATTTTTTTCTTTATCAAAATGAACTGATAAATGGTAAATATTTATATTTTTTAAAATATCTAAATCGCATAATTCATGAAGATGACTTGCAAATATAAATGAACTTTTTCGACCATTTAATAATTTAATTGATGCGGCAATTAATGATATTGCCGATACAGTTTCTGTCCCAGATGCTATTTCATCTCCAATAATAAGAGATTTATTTGTAGATCTTTTCAGTATTGACCGAAGTTCATTTATTTCACAAACATAAGTCGATTGTCCTTTATGTAAATTATCCCCGGATGGTATGCGAGAAAAAATATGTTCATATGGAGAATAATTAAAAGATTTACAAGCAACATACATTCCTGCTTGAGCCATTATCAAATTAATACCAATAGATTTTATCAAACTTGATTTTCCGACCGCGTTGACACCATATAATAAAAATCCGCATTGATCTTCAGTTCCAATCTCGACATCATTTGGAATATAAGGTAAATCAGTTTGAATTACTTCAATAAGAGGATGTCGAATTTTTTCAGTTTTGATAAAACTATTTTCGTTTGTGCAAATTTCAGGTCGAGTATAACATTTTTCTATCGCATTTTTTGCATTGCAGCTAAAAAAATCAACATGTGCTACAACAGAAGAAATATCCTGAAATAGATTTCCATATTCTTTATAAAAATATTCTAATTCTTCTAAATATTTTTCAATAATTTTGTTTTTGATTTCACACTGTAATTCTGTTAATTTTGTCTGATTTTCATTCATATTTGTAAAAGTAATTTTTAACTGAGTTTTGTTGTTAGCCGACACAGGCTTACTTTTTATATCTTCCATTGACAAATTAAATCGATCTTTTAATAACTTATTAACAAGACTGCAACGACTTTTATCATTTAATAAATTTTGAAATCTATTTTTTGTAACTGTTATTGATCGAACATCATCTTTATTTCTTTCTAATTTAAATTCTGAATTTACGTCTTCATTTAAACAATTGCATATATTTTCAAAAATATTTTCGTGAAAAATGATTTCTTCCTGCAATCTATCAATTTCAACATGAATACCTTCTATAAATATATTTTTAGTAATTTGAATAAGATTTACAGAAGACATAATATTAAAATCAAAAATATTTTGATAATATTCAATCCAAGAATTTAATTTTTGTTGTTTACATTCACTCCATTTTAATTTTGCAACATCACATTTTTTCTTTTCAAGAATTTTGCACATTTCGCAAAATGATAAAAGCGACGTATTTATCATTGCAAACTCGCATGGTTGCAATGTTTTCATTATCAATCTTTTAAATAATCTTTCTAAATCTGAAATATTATTTAGCAATACACGAGTATCTTTGTAAAAATTTTCATTTATAAAAAAATCATTCATATTATATCTTTCAGTTATTTTGTCAACATTTATCAATGGATTTATCAAACACTGTTTAAAAAATCTTTTTCCAATTGATGTTTTACAGTTATTTAGCAGACTCAAAATCGACGCGTTTTTTCCACATGTTGTCTTTAAATCATTTTTAGAAATAATATTTAAATTTTCCGCGACATTGTTGATTAAAGACAAATATTTATTATTTTCTATATGTCGCGGAGACTGCAAACCCTCCAAAATTTTTTCATTATGTTCATAAGCAAATTGAATGAGATATGTAAAACAAATAATTGAATATGGTTTTCTTTCTAAATCTAGAAATTCAATTACACTTAAAAGTCCAGTGTTTTTAAAAACTTTTTGCAAAACTGCATTTTGATATGAAAGTTTAAAAAAGTTTTCATTAATATTTAAATTTAATTTATTATGAATATAATAGTTATTACTCAGAGGTTGAATAAAATCATTTAATTTATTCATAAATTCTATATGAGTTTTTGTCTGTAAATCTGTAAAAATAACAATTTCAGATGGTTTATTTGTTAATATTGTTTTACCAACATCTTCTAAATTAATTTGTGTATCATTTTCTAAAAATTCAGTTATAAAAGTTTCATTTGTATTTACATCAATCCAACTAATCACTGAAGAAATAAAATAATCTTTGTTTTTATTTTGACAGACTGAAAAATAAATGCACATTAAAAAATTATTTTGGACATTATTTGTTTCAATATTAGTAGAAGGTGAAATTATTTTTGTGACATCGCGCTTTACATTTGGTGGTCCAGTTATTTGTTCTACTAAAACAACTGTATATTGATTTTCAACTAAAATATCGATATATTTGTTGACAACATATAAAGGAATACCACACATATAAGGGTTACTTTTGTCAACAACTGGATTTGATTTATTTCTTTTTGTCATTTGAATATCTAAAACTTCACAAATTTGTTGAATATTCGCTCCGCAATTTTCATAACCATATAACTCGTAAAAACCTCCACACTGATAAAACACAACAGATTTTTCATAAATTTCTTTGTATTTATTACAATAATTAATATAATCGTCTATCAACATTATATATTAATAAATTTATTTTTTTAAATATGAATTTAACTTTAAAAATAAATATATTTGTATAATATAAAATGTCTGCATCTCCATTATTAAAAAATTTGTTAATCAAAAATGCAAATCTTGCAGAAATTGATATGAATATAAATGAAACAAATCGTGAAATACTAATTCTTAACGCAAAATTAAAAGATAAACAAGTACTTAATTATGAAGATATAAAAAATTCGTTAAAATTAATAAATTCAATTACAAAAATGGAAGGCTTAAAAAATAGTAGAAATGCACTAAAAAAAACTAAATTCTACGAAGAATATTCTTGTAAAAGAAAGTCAAGATTTAAGAAGAAATTAAGGTCAAGAAAGAAATCTACAAAAAAAAAGTCAAAAAAGAAATCGTGTGTAAAAGTTTAAAAATAAAAATTAAAAATAAAAATGAATTTTTAAATACTAATTATTATTTAAAATTAAATATTCAATGATTAATTACGAAAATCTAATTTCTTTTTATAAAAAGTATGATTCAAGTATCTGCTTATCAGTTATTGCAATCACATTTTATTTTAATCCATACATATATGTTTCTTTAATTTTTTCTGCAATTTTTTATAAATTTATTTTTGAAACGGATATAAAATATTCAATTACATTTGAATCAAAAAATTTAAATAAGGTTGAAGATGAATGTGACGAGGATGAATGTGATGATGAATGTGATGATGAATGTGATGATGAATGTGATGATGAATGTGATGATGAATGTGATGATGAATGTGATGATGAATGTGATGATGAATGTGAAGAAGAGGAATGTTACGAGAAAGACGAAGATAAGAATGAAGATAAGAATGAAGATAAGAATGAAGACAAGCATGAAGACAAGCATGAAGACAAGCATGAAGACAAGCATGAAAACGACGATAAATCTTGCGTTGAAGAAAAAAAGATTGTAGAAGAAATTGTTAAAAATAGTCCCGAAGAAAATTATGAAAGTATTTTTTCATAAAAATATATTTAATTTTAAACTTTTAAAAAGTTTAAAATTTTATTTTATTTAATATTTTCGCTCATTTATTTTTCGAATTGCGAATTCATTATCTTCTTTTTGAATTATATTTACAATATCATTTACATTCATTCTTTTTATTTTTGTTTTCTGACTTCCATTTTCTAATTCATTTATAATTTGCAATTTTACATCTTGTTTTTCAAAAAGCGCTTTTTCTATAGCAGTATTAGATGTCATATAATAAATAAAAACCTCCTTTGCTTCTTGACCATATCTCAAAACTCGTGCAACAGCTTGTGCAGAAGCAGCTTCGTTGTAAAAAAAATCTAAAAGTATAACAACATTTGAAATCTGTAAATTTAAACCAGTAGAACCGATGTCATATGTTAATAATAAAATATTTCCAGTTTTATTTACTTTTTTAAATTCTTCTAAAACAGATGCACGTTTTTTAGATGTCATTGTACTTGAAATGGTATAAACTTTTCGCTCATCTGGAATAAATGTTTTTAAGATATCAACACATGTTCTAAAACATGTAAAAATAACAATATTTTCATTTTTATGTTTATCAACTAAAGTCAAAGCTTCTTTTATCCGTGTTGATTTAACAGAATCAATATCATTCAACCATCGTGTTAAATTTAATTTATCAATTTCTTCCATTAATAACTTTGACAATTCAGATTTATTTTGAAAGTCTGACATATCTATTGCAATATTTGCGACAGGAATTAAACTACAAACTAAACACTGTCTTAAATAACAAATCATTGCAAGTAAATAAGTACTAAATTTTCGCGTATTTTCTCTATCATCCCATGATTTATATTGATTTATTTTTGATTTAACAACTTTAATAATAGTTTTCATTGACATGTATAATTTTTGCTCTTCAACAGATAATTTATGAGATATAATAACTTGATTAACTTTTGGTTTTATAAAAGAAGGATTTGTTTTTCTACAAACTAATGAACTACTAAATCCTTTAAAATAAGAACTTGATATGTAAAGTTCTGCAGCTGGCAAGGTTCTCGGGAAACTTTTATCATTTATAATAACATAATATCCAAGTATTCTTTCAGTCGTCGGTTCACTAAACATTGTACCACTAAGAGCCCATCTATTTACAGCGCAAATTGAACCTATTCCTTGACATCTAAGACTTGAAATCTTTGTAAAATTTTGAACTTCATCAACAATTAAACAACCCCATTCAGTAGAATACAAAATTGCTCCACCAAATTTAATTGTTGAATATGGTTTTTCAGGATAATTATAAACATTTACAAAATGTTGATTAAATCTACCTTCATTAACTATAGTTTGTCTAATAAAATAATCACTCACATGTTCTTGTTTATAAAATTTTGTTATAACATCCGGAGTTGTGAGTACCAATTTTATATCATCTTCAAGAGTAAATTCATTAAATTTTTTTATATAGTTCGAATGAAGAACAACATATTTAAATTTATCTTTAAAGAATTTTTTTATTTCAAAAACCCAACTTTCAATCAAAGTTTTAGATGCAATAACCAATATCGGTTTTTTATTTTCTCTTGTCTGTTCTAAAGCTAAAACCAGGCTCACAAATGTTTTTCCAGAACCCATAGTTAAACTTAACCCACCCGAGCTTTTTTTTATACATTCGTCAAAAATATTCATTTGAAATTCTGTAAGTTGAGATTTTCCTATTCTTAATAATTCTTCGGACATTTATTATTGTTTTTAAATTTTTATTTATTTTTTCATTTTTATTTAAAATGATTTAAAGAAATAAATCTATTAATTTCTTTAAATCATTTTATTTTTGAATATAAAATTTGTAAAACAATCCTAAAAATATAGGAAATGGAACCACTAACCAACACCACATGCTTGGTGCACCACATGAATACAATTTTTGAGAAATTATCATTGCTATAAAAATATAACAT
>Ga0214919_10009191_pt1 | contig 12774 bp, 12 predicted proteins | sample LL1503_MetaG_FD_177994 | JGI IMG/M metagenome (GOLD analysis project Ga0214919, IMG submission 177994) | Freshwater microbial communities from Lake Lanier, Atlanta, Georgia, United States - LL-1503 | ecosystem: Environmental > Aquatic > Freshwater > Lake | place: USA: Georgia | collected...
AATCAGTTTATGTGAATCAAGGCGATGTAATTCTCGATGAATTATCATTTAGTGGAAATTTAACTAAACTATATATTGGTTATAGGTATGAAAATTTAACCAACTCGATTTTTGAACTTGATGTTGCGCTTGGAAGGTTTAACTCCAATATTGATTGGGATAATGGCCCTGTTACAATCATTAACATAGAAGAAGAAAAGGCGGAACAAATTATTCAAACATCCGATGGGGGAACTTTTGCAGTTGGTTGGACAAGATATATGGAAAATGTTGTTTATGGTGGTAGTAATATATTTGCTTTAAAAATTGGTCCAAATGATGAGTTGCCCATTACTACTGGCGTTCAGCCCATTAATACCTTGGTTTCTGTGACAGAAGAACCAACAGCAGTAACGAATATCTATCCAAATCCAACAAAAGATTTTATCACTGTTAACGGAATTCCAAGTCCTTTTGATTATTCCATCTTCTCCTCGCTTGGTGATTTAGTTATGCGAGGTCAATCCTATGAAAATTCGCTATCGCTTGATTTTTTGATAGAGGGAATTTATTTTATTAAGATTCAAGGATTGTCAACTCCTTTTAAGGTGATAAAAGTTAAATAGACATCATGTATAGAATTTTCTTCGTTGTTTTCGCTTTAAATTCTGCTGTATCTTTTACCCAAGTACTGCCACTGAATAGATCTGTCGATTGGACATCCGCTGGTTTAAATGATACGAGTACCATTGGTTTCGCATACTATAATGTGATTCAGGAAGGTGCTATCCCTGATGGTATAACGCCTGTGATTACTATTGTTGACAGTCTCTTACAATTAAATCAAACCAGTGGCATCCACCTTCATTTTCCAGCCGGATCTTATTTCTTTAATGAACCCCTTACTTTGCCTAGCAATTGTTTAATTACAGGGGAGGGAGCGACTGAAACCCATTTTATCTTTGATCTTGGTGGGACAAATCATGCGATACAAAGCACCGGAAATTTGGTCAATTCTGATACTAGTTCATTTGTTACCCAGGGAGAAAAAGGAAGTCAAGTGCTTGTGCTGAATAGTACTTCATCTTTTGAACCAGGAGATTGGATTCGAATTCGACAGCAAGATGCCGATTTAGTTTTTTCTAATTGGGCGCAAGGTAGCGTGGGGCAAATAGCAAAGATTATTGCAATAGCAGGAGACACCTTGTTTTTAAATTCAGAATTGCGAATGGATTATTCATTAAATCGAGCTCCTTTGGCAATCAGAGTTTCCATGAAGCGAAATATTGGTATTCAGTGCCTTTCTTTAGAACGTATCGATAATACTGCACCAGAACAAGCTAGCGGTATTCATTTTACCTACACTGAAAACTGCTGGATTAGTGGTATTTCATCAAACAAAACTACTTTTGCTCATATTGAATTTGAAGGTGTTTCTAATTCAAAGGTTGAAAAGAGCTATTTTCAAGATGCTTTTGAATACGGGGGTGGAGGTCGCGCTTATGGGGTGGTATTACACTTTACAACCAATGAATGTTTAATTGAGAACAATATATTTAAACATTTAAGGCACAGTATTTTACTACAGGCAGGAGCAAATGGTAATGTCGTGACTTTTAATCATTCACTCGACCCGTATTGGACGGATTCCAATCCTATTTTTGGGGCTAATTCTGCAGGCGAATTGGTTTTACATGGCAACTTTGTATACGCTAATCTCTTTGAGCAAAATGATGTTCAAAACATAGTAATAGATAACTCGCACGGAGCCAACGGTCCTTTTAATACCTTTTTAAGAAATCGAGCCTCTTTGTATGGTATTTTCTTTTCGGATGGAACTAGCCCTTCGCAAAACTTAATTGGAAATGAAATTCCAAACACTGCATTTCCATACAGTGCAGTGAATTACAACATTCAAGGGAACGATCAGTTTACGTATGGAAACAATAATAAGGGCACTGTGGCGCCAGCAGGAACAGGTAATTTAGATGATATAAGTTATTATTATTCGCAAAAACCTGAATTTGTTCAGGAATATCAGTGGGGAAACATCGGAATTCCAAACGTCATGAATTCAGCAACGGTGCCAGCAAGGGATCGGTACGAATCAAATTTTATTTTTGCAGGGGTTTGTGGAAACGTTGATTTTTACTTAGCGAATGAAAATTTAAATGACCTCGAGTTGTTGCTCTATCCAAATCCTAGTTGTGGGGAATTGGTAATAGAGGTTCCGCTTAGTTGTCTTAACGAAAAAATATATATTCGAACTGTTACGGGTCAAATTGTAGAAGAGCGGGAGCTTTCAAACATTAAAAACACCTTTGATTTCACTTCTCTGCAATCCGGTATTTATTTTATTGTAATTAAAAATAACAGTTATAAAGTTATTCTTCGCTAAAGGCGTCTTCGTTTTCGTTCTTGCTGAATCAGCTTCAATTCTCTACTTGTTTGACCAGCAACAGAGGTATTCTCATTGGCACGCCGTAATAGATAGGGCATAACTTCTTCAATCGGTCCATAAGGAACATATTTTGCTACGTTAAATCCTGCATTGGCTAGATTGTAAGAAATATGATCACTCATTCCTAATAGTTGCGAGAAATAAATGGAAGGAGACGCAGAATCAATTGCATGTTTCTCCATTAATTGGGTAAGAATTAATGCGCTTTCCTCATTGTGAGTACCGGCAACAAGTGCAAAATCTGCTATGTTTTCCAAGATGAATTCCATTGCTTTATTAAAATCGGAATCTGTTGCTTCTTTATTAACTTGGATAGGGTCGAGGTAGTTCATTTTTAAAGCGCGTTCCCTTTCTTTTTCCATATACGCACCTCTTACAAGCTTAATTCCGTAAATGAATTGGTGCTCTTTTGCCATCTCATGGCATTCCTTTAGATACGCTAAGCGATCATGCCGATACATTTGTAGTGTATTGTAAACAATCGCTTTTTCTTTATTGTAGAGTAACATCAATTGAAAACACCATTCATCCAAGCAAGCTTGGATCCAGCTTTCTTCGGCATCGATAAAAATGCGAACTTGATTGGTAAATGCAGCTAGACAAATGGTATTAATTCTATTGAAAATAGGTTCAGCAAGCGTCTTATCAATTTCCAACTTATTTTCAATAGCAAAGGAAATTTTCTCTAGTTCTTCAATACGCGCAATACCGGTCACTTTGAAAACAGCGAATGGAATATTAGCTTCATTTTTTCCTTTATCGATCGTTCTAATAATCTCTAATACAGTTTGGTCAAATTCATGATCCAGGGTTTTTCCTTCAATGGAATAGTCAAGTATTGTTCCTATATTAAAATCACCTAAGTTTTTGATTGCATGGCTACTTTGTTCTACCGTTTCTCCGCCACAAAATTGTTTGAAGATGGTAGCTCGAATCATACCTTTTATGGGAAGTTTTATTTTTAAGGCTAACAAGGTAATAAACGCTCCTATTTTAACAATAGCTTTCGACCCAATAAGTTTAAAAAGCCAATAAGAACGCAACAATTCCTTGTTCGTTTTGCTTTTGAAAGCGATGGCAGTATCGTTGAAATTTAACACAAAACAAATTTACTTATTTTATATTCATGTCATCTTTATATAGCCGTATTTTTTAATTGGATAGATGCATCGACTGGTCAAGATGAAATAATTCATCTTTTACTATGGTAACAAGCGTTATTTTTTTAATTGAAATTCATTATATTTGCACTCCAAAATTGCATTTATTAAATGGCGAGGTAGCTCAGTTGGTTAGAGCGCAGGATTCATAACCCTGAGGCCGAGAGTTCAAATCTCTCTCTCGCTACAAAAGGTCATTAAATCAAATTATCAGAATGCTGACCCTTGATGTCAGCATTCAAATCTCTCTCTACCTGATGAGCCTTCGACTATCAGGATGAACGCTTCAAAAGGTCATCCGTCAACTGATAGATGACTTTTTTTATTGAATAATCTATTGTATTAGCTAGAAGGTTAATTTTCAGGATCTAGCTCATTTCCAAACCAAACAACCGCATAACCTTCCAGTATACCAATTCCAATTGCATTCCATTTTTCTCCCCAAGGACCTTGATTTATTATCACGGCATTATGCCCCGGACTTTCCTTCCAACCTTCTAATGCATCTTCTGCTGTTACCTCTTCTGAAGAACTATAAGCAATTTCATAACCGAATCCTGTGTAAGCTGTTAATTCACTTGGTTTGTCCCACATACAACTGGCTTTGGCATGATCATCTGTATAACAACAAGATGTCCAATTCCCTTCGGATGACCAACTATGTAGGTTACACTTGTTACTAACTGGATCGTTAACCACTAAATCTTTGACATGAGTTTGTGCAACGAACGTTAATGATTTAGACAAGGGGATAGTGGACAGCTTATAGTCCTTCCTATATTTCATTATTAGATTATATAACTTAATTTCCTCTTCGTTTAATTTTTGCGAATACAATAAAAATGAACAAAGAATAAAGGAGGGAATAAGGAGTAGGCACTTCATAATAACTATTTAAAGGTGTGAATGATTCTTGTAGAATTACGTTTATTTTCTATTAAAATTACTTGCTTCTTGGTTATCAATTGAATAATTAAATAAATAGAAACGATGATAAGACCGCCTAATATGCCTCCTAAATGTGCGTAACAAGAACCGTTGATTTGAGTGCTTGATTCAAGTAAAACTTGATAATTTTCATAAAGGGTATAAAATCCGAATAGAATGAAAAGAACTTTTCTATAATTCAATAAATTTAAGAATAGGTAGATGACAATGATGCCAAATAAAGCACCGGATGCCCCATTTGTTTTGGAGGTCACAAAATTATACTCTTTCATAGCATTTCTTTGGCTTGCATTTAACTTTAAATAATACTTGTCATCTACTTGATGCCTATCGTTTATTGGTATTTTTTCAGGTGAAATCCCTGTTGAGATGATACGTTCTTCAATTTGAATCTTATTTATAGAATAGGCTTGATTGATGAAAATATATCCGAACCATGCACATACGAAGTAGGCTATAATAAATGAGTTGAATCCTAATTTTTTTTCAACATTGGCTGAAAAAACTAATAAAAACAATACGTTGGAAATAATATGTAATGGATCAATAGAATGGACAAACATGAAGGTGACTAATTGATAATAGTGAAAATGAGGTGAATAGGTTGGGTAGGCACTAAAGTAGAAATGTAAGTCTATACCGCTGATGATATCGAAAATATAAAAAAATAATGCGACGCTTATATTGATCAATAGTAAGAATTGGAGCGCTGGTGTTATTTTAGTACGTATTCTCTCTTGAAGAAATTTTCTCAATGCCGCTTTCATAAGTAGTTTTTTATGGAATACTTTTTTGCGAAACGAAAACATGCTTTTTTGTTACTAAACCATTGGACATGAATATTTCAACTAAGTAGTAGTATTATTCTTGTTTTTAAAAATAAGTGTTTAGATTTTAAAGATTGTCCGATTTTTATCGGTCAATAGTTATTAAAATGAATCAACATCAATAAGACGACATTCAGTAAGGTAGCTTTTAAATAAGTTGTTGTTTATTTCACGATCCAATTCCAGCACTTCTTGTGAAGAAGTGGAATACAAATACCCATTAAAGGAACAAGGATTATTGTGAAAATCAATGTTTTGATTAATTGCGGAAAATCTTTAATTAATGGAAAAACTAAAGCAAACATCAAGTTGATTACAGGATATACGAATAACCAGCTGATCAGCATTAATTTCCATTTTTTAGGCTTGATATTGTTCGCTTCCATGTTAATTTGTTTAAAACAGTTAAAAAGTATAATTGTTCGTTTATTTGAGAAAAATCAACCTTGAATTAATCGTTTTTCTGAAATTTATCCTTATTAGCGCTAATTTATTCCTTAATAATACGCTTGAACTCAGTTTTAGACCCGTCATTAATTCCCAATAAATACAATCCTTTAGGATGTGAGGAAAGGTCAACTAAAACGATGTTTTCTTGACTAAACAGTGTGTTTAATTGTTTGCCATCTGATGAAATCAAAACTATTGTCAGTGGTTTTTGAACGCTGTTAATTATGGAGAAATTCGATTGCGTTGGATTTGGAAAAACTGAAAATTCCTGATTACTGCTAATTTCATTCGTCCCTAAGATTCCACACCCTGCTGAAGTTAACAAACTTGCTCTTGGAGCAATAACGGCTGTAGCCCTCATTCTATCTGTCTGTCCTTGTGTAAATCTGTTTACAAGAGGACAATAAGACATGTAATTATACCGGCTGTTATCCCACACGCCAGCTGCGGTGCATGGATTGGTTGCACCACAATCGCTTTGTTTATGAGGAGGTGTATCGCAGACACGATCCCCATCAATGGTGCAATCATTGTCTACTGGACAATTAAGGTTACCACCATCACCATTGAATGTATGATACAGAAAAAATCCATGCCCTATTTCATGCGGTAATGTTCCACTGTTACTTGTCATAGAGGTGGAAACAATCACTAATCCATCGTAAAGGCCACCAACTGGATACGATGCATAGCCAACAAAACTACCATTACATATTTCACTTACTACCCAAATGTTATAATAATCAGCAACAGGCCATCTGCTTAAGTCTTTTATGGAAGTTTCACTTCCTCCGATACATGGATTTCCAGTTGGGGTTATGCCGTTTGTTTGATAATTTGCTACGCTAGTCCCATTAACTCGGTTAATACCGGAAGTTGAATTGCCGTTAGGGTCTACACTTGCCAGACAAAATTCCATTTCAACATCAACTCCATTACCGTTTGAATTATTAAATCGGTTATTTAGACCCGTAATTGCTTGTTGAATTTGCAAATCTGAAATATTAGAACCTGTTCCAATAGCCTCCCCTAAATGAAGCACGTGAACAACAACGGGAATTTTGTAAATGGTCGATTTTGAGTTGTGATTTGCATGGTTTTTTATACTAGCTCCAACTTGCGATTCCAACTCAAGTAGTTGCTTTTTATAGACAGTATCGGATTTCATCAACGAATTATGAATGTAGTCTGTCCCACATTCGCTATTTTGAGCCATTCCATTCATTTGAAAAAACAGCATGAATATTATTAATTGAATAAACGTTGAATAGTTGCTCATGGTATCTCGTGTTATTGTCCTAAATTTTTTATTTCTTTTTATTTATCAATGTTACAAATATTTATTGGACTAGCATTATTATAGTTTTTTACTCGCTATCATGTTAATCTTTTATTGCTAGCAAAATCAAAGGGCTGTGTTAAAGGGGTAGTTTATAAAACATATGCGGAAAATAAAAAACTCTCACTAGTAGTGAGAGAATTAACATGTAGTAGTAATCGTCTTATTGCAATATGTAGATTTAACTATAAACTAAATTGACCAACAATTGGCAATAATCGTATTATTGCAATATGCCAATATGTCAATATAACTGTGATCCAAATGGACAAACAAGTAGTATCAATCGTTTTATTGCAATATGCCGATATAACTATAAAATTGACAAACGAGTGAAATTAATCGTTTTATTGCAATATGCCGATATAACTATAAAATTGACAAACGAGTGAAATTAATCGTCTTATTGCAATATGCCAATATATCTATCAACTAAATTCACAAACAATTGGTAGTAATCGTTTTATTGCAATATGCCGATATAACTATCAACTAAAATCATAAACAAGTGGCATTAATCGTTTTATTGCAATATGCCAATATAACTATAATCCAAATTGACAAACAAGTCGCATCAATCGTCATATTGCAATATGCCGATATAACTTTACTCAAAAAGACAACATGGACAATTTACTTAAGCATCTTGTTATTACTCGAGTGAAAAACGAATCGGAATAACCATCTTTACGTTCACTTGTTTACCGTAATTTGTTCCTGGTTTCCAATTGGGCATTTGTTTCACCAAACGAATTGCTTCGCGATTTAAACCATCAATTCCTCTTGCAATGGTTACATTCTCAACACTGCCTGTTTTGGTTACCACAAATTGAACGAAAATTCTTCCCTCGATTCCATTTTCTTTCATTTCTTCAGGGTAGATCATGTTTTCTAATAGATACCTAACCATTTCGGGCATTCCCCCTGGAAATTCGGGCATCACTTCCGCATAGGATAGGACTTCTTCCGGATTTGTGACCACTTCTATTTCCGGCAAAGGATCATATGTTATTCCACCAGCAATAGGAGGGGGAGGATCGGGAATTATGGAGACTTCACCCATAAGTTCTGCTGGAGCAATAATGAGTTGTTTTTTTATTTTCTTTACACTGTCATTATTACTTGTATTCTCTACTGGATTAATTTTTGGTTTCTCTATAGGATTAATTTTTGGCTTCTCAATTTTTGGCTTTTCAATTGTTTTAACATCTTTTGAAGCTGTCTCACAGGAATAGAACAAACTTGAGCATACCACTGCCAAAATTAAAAATGCATTAGCGCGAAATCTTGGTTGGCTAAGAATTGAAATCAATTCCGGAAGATCTTCTTCTTTAATATCAAATTGTTGTTGGTTCATTCTACCACAAACGGATCCATTTGGGTTTTCAATTAAATAGGTAATTATTTCTGCCCTGCTTTTTTTTGTAAAATCGACCACTGATTTATCACATTGATCGCAATGCCTTGCGTTGAGTTTAATTTGCATGTTCTCCCAGTTCGCAGTACAAGGTTCAAAAATAGCTACTTTCATAATTTCAATTTTTCATTTTTTAGCAATTATTAAGCCGAAAATAATAATAATATATCATGGGACAATAAGCGTAATATTCGCTATTTCATTTGAAATTGTAAACCTTCGGCTCCATTTCATTTCGCTCAGGACAGGCTTCTCGTCCAAATCGATCTAAATAAAAAAAGCCTCACATTACTGTAAGGCTTTCTCTTTTTCGCCCCTCTCCCGCAAGTGCTGGATTGGAATTCCTTCGGCTACATTTCATTGCGCTCAGGATAAACCTCGAATGGGCAAGGAAGGCTTCTCGTCCAAATCGATCTAAATAAAAAAAGCCTCACATTGCTGTAAGGCTTTCTCTTTTTCGCTCCTCCTCTTGGGCTCGAACCAAGGACCCTCTGATTAACAGTCAGATGCTCTAACCAGCTGAGCTAAGGAGGAATTTCCCTCAAAAATTGAGAGTGCAAATATAAAAAATTATTTTAGAATGTTGAAATAAAACCTAAAAATTATCAATGGTATTTTTATTCCTATCTAACTTAGTGCTGATGACCATGTGCCCCATGAACATGACCGTGTTCGATTTCTTCTGTTGTAGCTTCACGAACTTCGAGAACCGTTCCTGTAAAATGTAAGTCAATCCCAGCAAGTGGTGGGTTAAAGTCCATGGTGATGTTTTCTTCATCTACTTTCAATACTTTTCCATGAAGGTGATTTCCATCGTTATCGCTCATTGGAATCATTGCACCAACTGGAAACATTTCCGCCACAAATTCGCCTTTCTCATCGAAGAAAACGCTAAGTGGAATAACAGCATTATTGGCATCGCTTGGCATTCCGTAGGCATTTTCTGCTTTTATCGCAAAGTCAAAGGTGTCGTTGGCTACTAATCCATCTAAGTTTTGCTCAAATTCTGGAATTAATGAGCCCATGCCATAAAGGAAAACTAATGGATTGTCTTCGTTTGTCTCTTCAATTTTTTCACCTGTTTGGTTATTTGTAAGGGTGTATTTTAAAGTAACGGCCGAATTTTGAGTGATTTTCATGATGTATTATTTAATTGATTTTTAAAAGTGCTTTAACAAAGTTGGGTGTAGCAAAACTTCCTTTGTGGATGTCCGCATTGTAATATCTTAAGTTATTTTCCTCTACAAACTGGGTGATCAAGTCATCGTTTGATAGTTGCTTTGGATGCACTGAATTTTTTAGTCCGTATTGGAAACTCCACATTCCAGAAGGGTAGGTGGGAACGTAGAACAAGGAAACAGGGGCATTCTCAACTCCAAATATTCCTTGAAGCGTATGGTTTAATTCAGCAAATGCTTTTTCATTGAACTTTGGTGATTCTCCTTGAGCAACCAATATTCCATTCTCTGTTAGTGCGTTGTAACAATTCGTGTAGAATTCAACGGAAAAAAGACCTTCAGCAGGCCCGACAGGATCAGAACCATCAATAATAATGATATCGTAACTTGACGCTTGTGCCGTTTTTAAAAATTCGATACCATCGTCTACTAATAATGTTAATTTGGGATGATCAAAAGCGCTAGCGATTGTTGGTAAATGTTGTTTGCAAGCTTCGATTACTTCGCCATCAATTTCTACCATGGTTACTTTTTCAACGCTACTATGTCGAAGTATTTCTCGGATCGTTCCACCATCACCACCACCAATTACGAGTATGTTCTTTGGATTCGGATGGGTAAACATGGCTGGATGTGAGATCATTTCATGGTAATGAAATTCATCTTTCTCTGTAGTCATTACCATATCATCTAAGGCAAGCATTTTTCCGTATTTGTAGGATTCCAATATGCGAACACGTTGAAAGGGTGATTGTACATCAAAAAATACTTCTCCGGTAAAACGTAGGGACAAGGCCTGATTTTCGTCTTTATCAGTAAACCAAACGTTACGAGTGTAAAAATCTGGATTACGCCATTCGGAGGCTTTCGTTCGCATCGTGGAAATATCAAAGTCGTTGCGTTCTAATAGGTTCAAAGAACCTCGTTTCAACTCAATAGCAGAATACGATTTCGCCTTGAAGCATTCCTTTAAATGATCGAATGAAATCCAGGCATTCATCTCTCCGCAGGTAAATAAATCAACGGCAGCATAGCCATATTCAGGCCAGGTATGAATCGCTAAGTGACTTTCTTGAATCACAACAACGCCAGAAACTCCGTATGGTGAGAAATGGTGAAATGTTGAATTAATAACGGTGGCACCCGCTTTTTGAGCTGCTCCAACCATATCTCGTTCGATGCTTAATACATCGTTCATTATGTGTGGATCACAATTCATAAATTCCACCAAAATGTGATTTCCTAATGCTACATTCATTTTTTCTTACTGATTTAAATCGGCGCAAAAGTACGAAATTTGATAGTTTATTGCTAAAATAATAGTGAAATTAGATTTCAATTGGCATATATTATTTATTTGAGTCATTACAAAAAGATTCCATGGTAAGAGAGCAATCATTCAATTTATATATCATAGAATAATAAATCAAATTATTCGTTTAGGAGAATAAAAACAATTATGAAATATAATAGTTTAGTTTTCATGCTCATCCTCGTATTGTTTTCGTGTAAGAAAGAGAGTATAAGTAAAATTGAGGAAATCCCAGTAAGAGAAAAATTTATTTCTGAATTCACTAATTATCAAACACAATTAGATTTCCATTTCACATGTTGGGATGGTGGTTGCGGTACAATAGAGAGTTATCAAACATATAAATTGAGGCTAAAGGATGGCTTTGAGACTGGTGGAAAATATTTCTATGCTATTGAAACAAGTTCTTTGTTTACTGGCCCTTGTTTTTTACTCAATACGCCTTGGATACAAATCGAAGGCTACTATAGATATTCATTTGATGAGAAAAAAGCATTGTACTATCAAGATGTTAATGATCTAAATCCAAAGGTATTGATGGATTTTAACTGCCATGTTGGAGATACAATAGTTATGGATCAATCAAGTTTCACATCAATAATTGTAACTTCAGTTTCAAGCGAAACGATACAAAATATTGTTTTTCCAAAAATTATTGGTCGTGTGGTTTCCATCAGTAAAACGGGTCAACCAAATCCTGATTTCAAACCCTCTGACGCAAATCCTAACAAATTATTAGCATTAACGCCATTCTCTTGTAATCCATTTTGGTACGGATTTAATTTAAATGGCATATTACACGATGGGTGGTATCCACCCGGATTTTGTATCAGTTTTACTACCCCCAACACTTTAATTGAGGCTGCTATGTCATGCAATAATACGCTTACCAATTCTGTATATTATTGGCATGGTCTTTATATTGGACCGAATTAAACTTAAAATACGAAATTTGATAGTTTATTGCTAAATTTAGCGTGAATTAAGTTTGATATATGAAAAAAAATAGCCGTTTTCTTATTTTAATAAGTTCTCTTTTTCTTCTTGCCTTTCAATGTGACAAGGGAGATGATTTAGTTGCATCTTGTGTGCAAGATAAAATAGCTGCTTTTTCAACGGAGGCTTGTCCATCAGGAGCCACCGTAAAATCGTATAATTTCCAAAGTAATACCGTATACGTTTTTGATTTTGGTCCTTGTGGAGCTGACATGGCGCTGCCTGTTCTAAACAATAATTGCGATACACTTGGTTTTTTAGGTGGAATTAGCGGCAATACCATGATAAATAATCAAGATTTTGCTTCTGCAGAATTTTTACAAACTATCTGGTTTAATTAATCAGGGTTTATAATGAAACAATCCTATTTCCTTTGTATTTTATTCCTAACAGGTTATGCTTTTGGTCAGAAAAACTTAATTCAATTCGTTAACCCACTTATAGGCACAAAGAATGCCGGGCATACTTTTCCAGGTGCAACTGTACCATTTGGAGCCGTGCAATTAAGTCCAGATACCGATACAATTCCTTTGTTTCATGATGGAAAATATACTGGAGATGTTTATCGTTATTGTGCAGGCTATCAATACATTGATTCAACTATTGTTGGATTTAGTCACACGCATTTTAGTGGTACGGGTCATTCTGATTTAGGGGATATTTTATTGATGCCTGCCAACGGCGCTATTCAACTAAATCCTGGTACT
>Ga0214919_10009192_pt1 | contig 12774 bp, 7 predicted proteins | sample LL1503_MetaG_FD_177994 | JGI IMG/M metagenome (GOLD analysis project Ga0214919, IMG submission 177994) | Freshwater microbial communities from Lake Lanier, Atlanta, Georgia, United States - LL-1503 | ecosystem: Environmental > Aquatic > Freshwater > Lake | place: USA: Georgia | collected 2015-03-15
AAAGCAGATCAAACAGGAAGCTTTGGAAGAAAACACATTTCAACAGATCGTCTACCGCTCGCCCATGCTGCCCAATGCCACCCAAAGTGAAATCTGGTATATCGGTCGCATCTACCTGAAAGAAAAAAAAGCGGAAAACCTGGAAGTTCTATTTCGATCCGAGCCCGAAGGCCGCGATCTCTCCAAACTATTCGCCAGCTCTGCCATCTACCAAGGCGGGGTTTGGCACTTTCAAGGGGTTCGTCGGGCCGAGTACAGCGCCACTACAAACAAACAAGAAACACTCGGCCCCCTGCTGGACGAGCTTGTTCTACCTGAATGCACAGCTCCACCTGAAACACTAGCTGCACGTCTTCTTCCCCCTGATGAACTCCCTTGGCCCGATGTTGCTCGTCTCGCCTCCGATCGCTCGCGCCTCAATGATCGGCTTCGCGCCCCCTACGAGACGGAGCACTGGAATCGCTTAACCTATCCCTTAGCTTGTCCTCTCCTCTGCCTCTTTGGCATCGCGTTCGGCATGACCGATGCCAGACGGAATGTTGCCGCCACTATTTTCAGCAGTGTCTTTGTTCTTTTCGGTTTTCTCGTATGGACCCGACTCTCGATTGCCCTTGGGCAAGGAAACCGTATTCCCTCCTTCTTGGCTGGTACCAGTTCCATCTTTCTTTTTGGGGCAGGCGGCCTCTATCTCTTTGCAGAAAAAGTCGGATGGCTCTGGGAACTGCAAGGATGGAGCAAGCACCATCCCCTTGCCGCAGTCTGGCTTCGCAGGATAGGACTGATCACATGAAGCACAGAATTCTTCTCATCCTAGCTCTGACTTCAATGAGTGCTCTTGCCCGCGATCCTGTTGAATCTGTTGAGCCTGATCCCATGGGAGGTGGAAACCCCGTCGCAACCAACTCGCCGACTTCTGCAAAAGAAACCCCAGCCACCGACCCAATGGGAGGTGCCACTGCCCCCGCTTCAGCCGCAACTACGAATAAAAATCAGGAAACAGCCGCAGAATCTTCCACACCTGCCGACCCAATGGGAGGCGCAGCCCAAGATTCAGCATCTCAACCTTCAGCCGAAAAAAAAGCAGTTACCCCACCCAAACCTCCCCTCACACCCGAAATCGCTAATTTAAATCTTCCTTCGGAGGTCGAAGTCCCCAACGAAGATCCTGAAAAAGTTCTTTATCTCCCTGCGGGTACCTATCGACAGATTCTACAAATCCCAATCGACTCACCGACGATGCAGTCGGCCAATCAAATTAGGGTTCAAAGAGGCCAAGAGGTGAAGGCAGCTCCTGTCCTTCCCCCAAAACCCGCACCCAACACAAAACCTCTTTGGATCCGATACGAGTCACTTGAAAAAATCAAAATAGGCGGTGAAGAGCGCCGGGGAGGAATTGACCTGCCTGTCAACGGCCCCACGGACCTCAAGCCTCGGCTCTGGTATGCCAAGTCAGAAACAGCGGATACGTGGAGTTCCCTCTTCTACTTTGTTTTCGGAGGTGCAGGGTATACCGTTGCAAACTTAGCTGGTTGGTCAGTAGGAAATGTAAGAGAGATCCCTGTCGACTTCCCTTACCGCCTCATCAGAAAATAAACTCTACGGCGGCCCACTGGCTGAAGCTGTCGTTGGCGACCCAGCCGTAGGATTCAGTGGTTGCCCGCTTACATCCAAGATTCTCGGCGTTACAAAAATCAAAGTATTCTTTTTAACGGCCTGCTCAGTCTTGCCCTGAAAGGCTCGACCAAAGATGGGTATATCCCCAAGAAGAGGGACTTTTTCGTCAACATTTTGAATGTCCTCGCGAAGGAGTCCTCCCAAGAGCAAGGTATATCCGTCGGATACCTCTATGGGTGCCAGTTTCACCTCTCTTTTAACAAAAACGGGCTGATTGATGACATTCGTTATAATTAATACCTGATTTGTTGCTGCGAGAACTGGGGGATTAGGCCTGCTAGCATAAACAGAGTAAATATTTGCCCCATAATTAATGTTCCCCTCAAAATCTTGGAACACAGGTTGTAGCTCAAGCAAAACTCGATCACTCCCAATGACGTCAGGCTTAACACCCAATTCCACCCCAATCGGAACCACGTCACTAATTTGAGATGGATAAGATCCCAACACAGTTTCAGGCCCAGGAACCGTTGCCCCGCCCAGAAGCGTAATCTGAGCAATACTACTTTGAGGATCGCTATACTCCTTCACATACTTGAACTCTTGAATGGATGAAAGTTTCCCCTGTTGTCCCCTCTTTAACACAAGCGAAGGATTCGCTAAAACATTTGCACTATTTTTCTGTGAGATGGCTGTAATCAAGCTGCTGAACTGCATGGTATTAAGAAATCCGCCAAGTGTAATCGTATTTAGATCATAGGTGGCGTTTGAATTTGTCCCTGCAAGCGTGCCAGGAGCCAGAAAAGCTGTTAGATTATTATTTGCCAACAGACCAGTTCCTTGAATTTGGTTCAGCTGCCCATTCACACCCACTCCACCCGCACTGGTGAAGTTCGTGGCACCAGTTCCGGTTGGCGTAAGTGCTGCTGGCAACGGAACACCAAGAGCAGCGGTTCCAAATTTATTATTCATCGTAATGCTATCTAGGTCATTCTGATTAATCTCAATAAGCCGAACACCAACTTGGATGAGAAGCGTCTCTTCCTCCGACGCACTAATTAACTGCCCAATTAAATCAAGCATCTCTGCATTGTTCAGCACCTTTAGGATGGAAGTGCTTCTATTGTACACGGCATAAGCACCGGCCGGAAATGCAACACCCAACTCAACTAATCTTTGCTGTTCGTTTCTGCCAGATCCGCCAGCCTCCGCTGGCTCCGCGCTTCCATATTTTGGAGCGGTTGTTGTAGTGCCAGGCTCGGAGGATGCCCGAAAGAAAGAAGGACTTACCCGGAAATCTCTAGGGATTAAGTCGGGACTCGTTTCAACCAGCGGACTAAAAGCTACGCCAATGTCTGTATTTCGTACTTTTACACCCGCAATTTGTGAAATATATCGAACCACTTCTGCCAAAGTAGCCCCTTTTAATCGCAAGGTTACAGGCTGTGCATTCAATACGTCTGTACTAACGATAAAATTAACCCCGCTTTTACCAGGTTCGGGGTCGTACGTACGGCTTAAACTAATCAGTGCACGGCGTATTGTCTCAAGGTCAGCTTCATTGAAATCTACTTGGGGGATAACAGTTTTCTGCATCTTTTTTTCCAATGCATAAGAGGGGGATGCGGTCAGGGGACCAGAGATCTCAATCCCACCCGATTGGCTACTTGTTTGGGGGTAGATATTGTTCCACGCCTCCCGTACTTCTCTTTTCATCTGTAAATTGGAGAGGTCTCGCGATTTTTCCGCAACCAAAGCACGCTCTTCATAGATCTTCTTGATGCCTTCTGTGGCAACCTGATTGAAAGGATCAGCCTCTAACACATCCTCATACCTCTCCTCAGCTTTCTTCAGTTGGCCCGTCTCACGAAAAGCTTGAGCTTCCTCCAATCCACTCCGCACCTCAGACAATCGATCAAAGAATTTTGTTGTTAATGCTGGATTCACATCCTCACCTCGTACAACACCTCGACGCAATACATCATCGCACTTTTTTAATTGAGCAAGGCCATCGATATTCTGAGGATCATATCTAAGGCAAGCCAAAGCTCTTTTCCTAGCTTCTGGCCAGTGATTTTGCATTACTGCGACTCCAGCTAATTCTGCTTCTAGCCGAGCTAGCGTCAGCTTCACCTCTTGACCTAAGGCTGTTGAACGCAAGGATTCGTCAAGGGAATCAAAAGCCTGAGCCAACTGGTCGCAGGCTGCATCTCTCTTCCCCTCAAGAATAAGTTTCTTACACCCTGTATATGTATCGCGTAAGGGCTGCAGCTTCTGCTCCCGTTTAGCCGACTCTTTCTCAATTTGCTCTTCCACAGTGCCCGCCCGCACAGAGATCCCTGCAGGAATTACGGCGCCAATGATAAATAGGAGTAAAAGTTTTTTCATGGGACGGACGGCATCATCTCGGTAGCGCCACCTTGAGCAAATTCGGGATTTTCTTCATCCTCAGGAAATTGAAGCGTTCCGTCAGGCTTGATAATTCTCACAGTCGTAAAAACAACCAAATTATTTTTAACCTTCTGCGACACCTCGCTTCTAAAAAAACGGCCTGCTATCGGCAAGTTGCCTAGAATGGGCACACTGTCATCAACCATCTGATCTGCTTCAGCCAGCAATCCGCCAATCGCAAACGTTTGCCCATCTAACATTCTGATCTGGGACGTAATTGATTTTCTCGCAAAAACAGGAACTAAGTACGGTGACTGGGAGGGGATTGTTGCTTGAGGCGCCACTGTGGCAGTCCCATACGTAACAGAATTGATAAGCGTCCCGTAATTTAGGAAGCCAGAAAAATCAACGATTTCCAACTTATCGATTTTGATGTCAACCGCGGTAGGAAGAAGAGTCGAACTCGCATTAACCTTTAGAGTAACTCCAACACTACGCTGCTCAAAACTTCCAGGATTTCCTGGCAGAATGAAACCAGCTCCTTGTCCAGTATCATTTTGAGGGACTACTGGTTGACTGTATGTTGTCGGATACAGCATGTCGCGGCCTATAAAGATTTCTGAATCCTTACCGTCAGCCGATATGACCCGAGGGGCTGCCACTAGGTCCTTTCCTAAGGCGTTTTGGAGAAGCTGTAGGATCGCGGAAAACCCTTTATTAAAAATCTGGCCGTTGACTCCAATCTGATTTGAGTTTGCCTGGAGATTATTCGGATCTAACAACTGCTTCAAACCAGCTAAAGCAACTCCATTAGGATCCAATCCAGCAACTCCCCGCAGGCCTGTGGTTTGTGTTCCTGCCCCGATCGGAGATGGAGTCAAGCCGGGCGTAGGGGAAATGGGGATGTTGGCATTTGCACTCAAATTATAGTTAAACGTAAAATTCTTTAGATCATTCTCTGTAAATTGTAAGAATTTGGATTCGATCTCAAACTGCTTTTGCGGATTTTCGTTCGAGGAATCACGGATTCTCTGTTCAATCTTGGCATGCTCACGGGCAATATTTCGAACAACCAGTTTTCCAGTATCTCGAAAACATACCGCCTTCGATCCTTGAATTTTTGCATCAGCACCAATGTTGGATAATACGAGATCCCCGACCTTGGCTGGATCAGTTTCTGCTGTGCTTAAATCAGCGATGAGAGTTGGAGGTAACGTATAACTTCGGGTTTCCAATTCCCCCCCCGACTCGGTCGCTGGCAAAAGAAAAACAGCATTGTCCTCAACCTCAAATCGCAACTTCTCCCCACCACGTATTTGCTCACACAAATACTTTAGTGCCGTCTGCAATTTAACCTTACGCAATTCAAGGCTGACAGTGGCCGATTCAGGGTCAGCGCCTGTACCAGAGGGAAGACGCAAAACAAAATTAATTCCCTTTTTGTTTGGATCGTTCTGCTCGCTTAACCGCTGGAGCTCCTCGACAGCTGCTCGTAAGGGTTTCTCGTTAAAGACCACCTCAGGAATCTCAATGTTCGAAAGTTCTCTCATAATTTCTGCGGCTTTCGAGGGGCCTGCTGATCCCGTTCCGCGAGTCTTAGAGGGATCTACTTTGGCAGGCGGCGGAGGGATCCATGCCTCAGTTACTTGCGCAAGCGCTTTAGCACGACTGGCATCATATCTTTTATTTGCTACCAGCAGTCTTTTTTGCTCAACCAACTCAATCTTCTTTCTCGCTGCCCCATTATACGGGTCGATACTTAGCACGTCGTCCAACTTTTGTCGTGCAGAACGGTACTGCCCCGTCTCGATCAGCTGATCCGCAAAAGAAAGCAGCTTTTTTATTTGCTTAGTTTTCTCAACAAGGTCAGAAGTTGCAGCAATGTTTCCATCAAATGGATCAGATGCTCTCGACACTTCCTCTTGCATAGTCGCCGCCTGTTTCGCAACTTGGGCATTCGTAGGATCTAGATCCGCCGCCTGCTTCATCAATCCGGCAGCCTCTGCCGTCTTGCCCGCTTTTTCTTGCGCTAACGCCTGAGCGGCCAAGGACTTTGCAACACCTACGCGAGCTCGATGATAAAATCCCGACGTGTTTGTTTGTGGATCTGTCTGCTTCATCACCAAACGGAACTTCGCCTGCGCATGCTCCCATTCCCCCGCTAAATACAGCCGCTCGGCTAAGTCCAGATTTTCATTCATACGAAAGGTGGCCTCTCTCCGGCGATCGATTTCCCTCTGAGTCATTTCAGCAGAGGTGACTGCTCTTGGGATACTCGTGGGTTCAGACCCGACACTCTCGGCCTCCGTTTCAGCATGCAATCCGTGCATCGCAATCGATGCAAAGAAGAAACAAGCGAGAAACCAGTTCATAGACAGTATCCTAGATTGCCCAAGGTCACTCCCGTCAACGAATGCCACCCCAAGGAGTGATTAACTTGCGAATGACTAAGGATTACTTGGTGACAACTTCTCTAAAGGGGGCGGCAAAACATACCGCATATCCCCTTGTGGCTTCATTTGTAGCGATACTTTACTCGGTGAACCCTCGATTACGGCGAATTGCTGTCCAGAGTATGTGAAGGTTTGACCCTCTCGATAAGGCCCCATTTCCCCTTCACCCGGAACAGAAGAACGCAAACGAATATCTCCCACATTCCATGCAGCTCCTCGGCTGATACCCTGATCATTCAGCATTACTTTAACAACACCGCCTAAAGCGTCCTGTCTATCGAGTATTAACATCGAATCATCGTAATCATTTTCCGTCTGGGTATTGGGATTGATTCGTCTGCCCACGTCCTCTTTGTAATCTTTTATAATCAGGGGAATCGTATAGGGACACTCCATCTTTGTCGTTGCCTGCTTCATCTCATCTGTCATTTCACCTTTAAAAATCTTCACCCCAGAAGAACCAGAAACCACCCATAACTTGTCGCCAACTTGAACACTTTCTTCTACGTTTTTGCCGTCTTTCCCTAGTTTAAAACGCAAGGTGTATCGCCCCTGACTTTTCCCCGTAAGGCTTACAACCACGACCTTTTTTTCAACGGACGAGATCCTGACCTTATCCCATTTGGGTGGGCTGCTCGCGGGGTCTTTGGGGTTCGTCTTCTTTTCATACTCCTCCAAGTTTGTAAACCCGTCTTGATCCTCATCTTGTGCCGCAACCCTTGGATCCTCTGGCGAAAATCCATACCTTAATTTCCACCCAACCTGAATACCGTCTTCTGTCACCTGATCAGGATTCAGTGGCTGGACGGGTTCCGCCTGTTTAGGCAAGAATACCAAGCTTCGAGACACAAATACTCGGTGCTTGCTAAGTTCGTCCTTAATTCTTTTTTTACTCTCGTCCAGTTTCCCTGCTTTTGACCTAAACTCAGTCGTTTTCTGCTTAATTTCTGCTAATGCCGACTTGCCACCACTCCCAGGAATTTCCACAGGGTCAGGCCATCCAGGCTGAAAAAAACCAACCGCGAGCGCAACCAATCCAAAAACAGCCAGTCCTGCACCTCCCCCTATCCACCACGGCGTAAGTTTCATCAGGCTTTCCCCTTTGCGGGTGGCTTTCCGGATACTGGCGCTCTCCAACCAACGAATTCAATCCGCACCACAACTTTCAATCGTTCTTTTCCCGCCAACACCATAAGCAGAGGAGATTGACTTGATGGGTCGGCGGTTCCCGCCGACGCATCCGTCCCGTATTCTCCATTGCCAGTAGACCCCGACGACCCAACCCCCGAGTTCTTTCCGTCCGAAAACCTTCTTGCTATCTCGCTACGCTTTGGAAACTCCTTCATATCGTTCTCAAGATTTAAGTTCACAATTACGAAAAGCCAGGGGTCGGCCACCACTCTTTGCACAAATCCGTATAAAACCTCTGGGGAGCACTCAAACTGTAATGTATATCCCTCTCGAAGATAACTGGTTGAATTCACACCTTGCTTTGATTTCTCGCTCCCCATTTTGCCAGCATCTGGATCGGATGCCCCAGGCACGACGATCGACTGCATCAGACACTGAGTAGGATAAGCCTCCTTAGCCGACTTTTTTGATTCCATCAAAAGTTCTACCAGTTTTTCCGCAGCCGATAGTTGTCTTGCCAAATCCGGCACTTTATCTGCTGGAGGATTCTGCTGCTTGTAATCCTGCAAGCCTAAATAAAAATCATCTGCCAAAATTACTCGACTGTTGTCCCCTTTTTTCCCCGACTGCTTTTTCAGACGATCGTAGGATGCAATCAGACGATCCTTCCACTGATTCGGGTCTTGGGACCAACCTTGCCCCTCTCCAGAGGCTTGGACATACCCCTCTCGCCAACTTCCGACTAACCCATCTTCTCCTTGGGCCAACTCCTCCCCTAGCTTGGCAATTTCTCCCGCCTCCTTCCGTGCTGCCCCTGCCCCTCCAGGCCTCGTCAAAATTGCCGCAAGTTCAGGCTTCACTTTCCGCTCCGCTAAAGCCTGCGCCTGACCCTGCACCTCGCCCAACGAACTCCATCCAAAATATCCCGCAGCAACAGCAACAAGCAGGATCCCTCCCCCAGTAGCAGCCAAAACCATCTGGGGCTGAGTCATCTTACCCTTCATGGATTAATCGGCTTTTTAGCCGCCTCGGCAGGGGCAACTCCGCCCACAGGCCACTCGGCCCTCATGGCAAACTTGAGTGCAACCTGCTCGGTTTTTCCATCTACCCGCTCAGGGTTATCTCTCTGGGTAGTCGTTACGTTTTGCAAAATCCCCCCCTCACTCAAACCCTTTCGAAAGTCCTCCACCACTTTCGCATCCGCGGCTTCTGACTGTGTCTCAAAGAATCCACCAATTTCCAAAACGGGCACCAAGGGCTTCGCATTTCCCGGCTTTGCAGCGGCAGCCTCTCCTTCAGCTCCAGCGACGCTTTCACTCAGCCTAAGGGATGTTACCCACAATCCAGGCAAACTTTTCGACCGAATCTCTTCCAGCAAGATCGGCCACCTCATCCGCTCCCCCTCCAAAAAAAGAGCCTGATTGGCCACATTCAACAAGTCAGTCGCTTTTTTCTGCTCGGTGCTAAGCTGTGTGAACGCCCCTTCCGCTTCATCCACCTCGGCAGTCTGAGGTGATATTGCAGATCCCAAGCGGGCGGACTGCCAAAAACCGTGGATTCCTGGAAATAAAAGCATGAAGGCAAGTGCTACTGCGACCGCTACCATCGCAGGACGATCTTTGACACGTCCAGCCGCCACCTTTTGTGCTGAACCTAAAATATTAATTTTGCAAGGGCTGTCTGGTAAGCCCCGCAGAGCAGCTCCCACCCAACTTGCCCACGCAGGAAAGTTTTTTGCGATCTCTGCGCGATTGACACCCGATCCCACCGACATTCTTCGAAACGACTGAAAATACTCAACAGGAATCTTTAACTTATCCCGAAAGAAAAGATCCGTCAGACCCAGGGCCGCCCCACCCCCCGCCAAAAGCACACGTGTCGGTCTACTCCCTGCCTGTTGGCTTCGATAAAAGGTAATCGATCGCTCAACTTCCGTGTGCAATCTCGTCATCACTCCACGAGCCAACTTACTTATGCGTGCCACCTGCTCCTCCGCAGGCTCCTCATACGAACCTCCCGGATGGACAAATCCTTTGGCTTTTTTGAGCACCTCCGCGCCCTCAAAAGACTCCTGTAAATCCGCAGCAATCGCCTGGGTCACACTAGCTCCCCCCAAAGGTACGACCCGACAGAAAATCTTTTTCCCCTCAACGAGCAAAATATTTGTCGATCTCGCTCCAATCTCCAAAATAAGTGTGCAAGTATCAATTTCAGGATACTGATATCGAAATGCGTTGATCAAGGCTGTCGGGGAAAGATCAACAATATCTGTCTTCAGCCCAGCCGCTGAGGCAGCTGCTATGGTCTCAGTGACCGTCTCTGTCTTCATCGCTACAATCAGAGCCTCGAGTTCGGCAGCTCCCGCTTGCCCTGGGGGAAAGACCTGAAAATCCCAACTTGCCTCCTCAATCGCAGGAACTGCCTGCTGGGCCTCAAACCCCACCATCTGCCCGACCTGTCCCGGGTCACTTAACGGAAGCTTGATCACCCGCGTGAAAACGGAGGGGCCACCCAAACAAAGTGTGGTCAAACCCGACTTCAGACCCACTTCTTTAACCAAAGAGCCTAACGACTGCATAACAGCTGGAAAAAGTTCCGCCGGTTTCGTTGGATCTATGTTAAGACTGATCGATCTCAGAAGGGTTAAAACAGGTGCGCCCCGTTTGTCCGGGCTGATTTCACCGATTCGGACTTCCCCAGCCCCAACATCCAACACTACTCTTCGTGCAAAAGTCGCCATAAAAAGCGTCTATGCGTCAGGGCTTTTTAGGCTGAGGATAACGCTTATAATCTTTGGGCCAAAAAGGTGTGTCGTAGATGGGAAGCAGGGCGCCAGCAACCTCCTGTGCTTCGGGGTTTTTATTCCATTCAGCATCTTTTTTACCACCCCGCTGTAATGGCCCAATCTCTTTATCTCCGTGTAGATCAAATGGCTTTTCGATAGGTGACCCACCATCCATTGCCTCAACTTTCAGATTCACCCGACCACCCTTAAAATCCTCTTCCCCATTGGGTTTATGAGCTGAAAAGCGCAACACGGCCGCAGGGGGCAAAAAAACTCCAGCAAAATGTTTTTTGCCAGCTGGAACATCGCGATAGGTTGTTTCACCAGTCAAAACGACAAACTTCACCTCCGTTCCAGGCGATTTTCCTGCAGGCAATTTTTCATATCCCTCCAAGTAAAATTTGAACTTCACCTCAGGCGTAAACTTATTTGTGGTGGAAAAAGGCACATCAATTCTAAGCCACCTCCCCTCCTGCGTAGCTTTACTATCGTCCACAACTGGTGCGCTCTTTCCCCCAGAACCAACCGAATCAGGTACTGTGACCAAGTCCATCTGCAAATCCTGGATCTTGCCAAACTCCAAATTTGATTTTTCCTTCTTTTCCTCCTGTGCACCCACCCCCATAGGGACTCCAGCAATCAAAACCCCAAGGCAAAGAATTTTTAAAGAGCTCATTGTTATAATCTAAAGGGGCTAGGTTTAGGGTCAATGGAATTGAACCCCCCTCTCACCAACATATTGGAAAAAACTTACTCTTTGCGATCGTATGCCAAATTAGGCCTTAGCCACTTTTCAATCTCCTCCACGGGCACTCCCTTTCTTTCCGCATAGTCTTCCACCTGATCTCGACCGATCGGACCTACCGCGAAGTATCGAGCCTCAGGATGCCCAAAATACAGACCACTCACAGAGCTCGCGGGTGTCATCGCACAATTTTCTGTGAGTTGAATTCCAACACTTGTCTCTGCATCCAATAACGCCATCAATCCCTTCTTCTCTGTGTGGTCAGGGCAAGCTGGATAACCCGCAGCAGGCCGAATCCCACGATACTTTTCATCAATCAAATCTTCCTGGGATAAGCCCTCCTTTTTACCAAATCCCCAAGCCGATCGAGCCAACTCATGCATTCTCTCCGCAAATGCCTCTGCGCACCGATCGGCTAAGGCCTTCAACATGATCGCCTGGTAGTCGTCGTTCCCTTTTTCTAAGTCCTTGGCCCAATCCTCCACTCCATGCCCCGCAGTGACCGCAAATGCCCCTAAATAATCTTTCTTTCCACTGCTCACTGGCGCCAAAAAGTCCGAAAGACAACGATTGGGTTCTCCATCGCTCCTCGCCATCTGCTGCCGCAACCCGTGAACCTTGGCTTTCACCTTCTTTCGAGAGTCATCCTCATAAAGCAAAATGTCGTCCCCGTCTGAGTTGGCAGGAAAAAAAGCCATCACACCCCTAGCCTGGATTCGCTTTTCCTTTAAAATCTTCGCCAGCAGGATTCTCGCGTCGTCATACAGCTTTTTCGACTCCCCCCCCACCACCGGATCTTCAAGAATTTTTGGAAATCGTCCCCGTAGCTCCCACGCATGAAAGAACGGCGACCAATCAATATACCCCGCCAGCTCTTCCAACGGATAATTCTCGAAAACCTTGGTCCCCAAAAACTCGGGCTTCTCAGGATCCTTTGACCAATCGAACTTTGCCGCTCGCTTCCGCGCCTCCCCAATCGAAAGAAGTTTCTGCGCCGCCCTACGTGCCTCATAGTCCTTTCTCGCCTTGTCCTGATCCGCCCGAACTTGACTCAAATACCCCCCTCGATTCTCAGGCGAAAGCAACTTCTGAGCTACTCCGACCACCCGCGAGGCGTCAATCACGTGCACCACCGAACCAGTATACGCAGGAGCAATCTTCACAGCCGTATGAGCCGCGCTAGTCGTTGCCCCTCCAATCAGCAAGGGAATTTGAAATTTTTCGCGACTCATCTCCTCTGCCACCGTCACCATCTCATCCAGAGAGGGCGTAATAAGCCCACTTAGCCCGATCAGATCCACCCCATGTGATTTTGCCTCAGCTAAAATCTTCTCACACGGAACCATTACGCCCAGATCCACCACCTCGTACCCGTTACAGGCCAAAACTACTCCCACAATATTCTTCCCAATGTCATGGACGTCCCCCTTGACCGTGGCCATGAGAATTTTGCCCGCTCCTTTACTCTTGTCTCCAGACTTCTCCTTTTCTTTTTCCATGTAAGGCGTCAGATACGCCACCGCTTTTTTCATCACGCGGGCACTCTTAACAACTTGCGGAAGAAACATTTTTCCCGCACCGAAAAGATCCCCCACATGCCGCATTCCTCCCATCAAAGGCCCTTCGATCACTTGTAAAGGCCGTCCGTACTTCTG
>Ga0214919_10009193_pt1 | contig 12773 bp, 7 predicted proteins | sample LL1503_MetaG_FD_177994 | JGI IMG/M metagenome (GOLD analysis project Ga0214919, IMG submission 177994) | Freshwater microbial communities from Lake Lanier, Atlanta, Georgia, United States - LL-1503 | ecosystem: Environmental > Aquatic > Freshwater > Lake | place: USA: Georgia | collected 2015-03-15
TCAATGCAGAATATGAAGTTTCAGATCATTTAATGGCCTACAAAATTGCGGGTGCTCTTCGTCTTTGGGATGCAGGACAAATATATAATCTCACCAATTTTGCAATGGATTTTGCTGTTCGCGATAGTTTAGTTGTTTATCAAGATAGAAGATATAGTTCTGTGAACGTTTATTGGAACAAGCAAATGATTCCAATTATGACCTTACTTAACGAAGTTAAATTACCGTCTTTTATTGGCGAGAACATCTTGGTTTTTAATGATAATAGTAACACATATAACGCTTTTTGGAGAGGAAAGAATTATGAAATAGGAACGTATAACGACGAAAAAATGAATTTCAACATTGGCACAGATATCTTTTGTTTTAATGATCCTTATTCCCAAACATTTGTTGTTTTTCAGGATGGGATTTTTACAGAGGTAGAATCAATGTTAGCTCAGAATTTCAAATCAGGAAGAGGATTTGTGACGTATCAAGATATCAATGGAAATCTATATTATTATTCTAACAACGATAAATTTCAGCTTTCAAATTTTGCGCCCAATTTTACAGATACTAAAGATGACATAACGATTTGGGGAGAAAGCAATTACCTTTTTGCTTTTGTAAACGGGGAGAAAAAACAAATTGCCAATTACATTCCAAAAGATTATAAACTTAAAAACAATATTTGCGCTTTTCGTAATATTATGGGGGGCGTAAGTGCAGTTATAAACGGAAGGGTAGAAGAGATAACAAATTTCCAGGATGCAGAATATGAAATTTATGGAAACAAGGTATTGGTTAAATTATTCAATAAATCAATTATTGTTTTTAGTAACGGCAAGAAATTCACAAATTAAATAATATTCTATTTCTTTTCAACTTTATTTTCTGATGCTATTAAAAGCACAATAATTAAAAAAATAGATCCTTTAATTATTAAGTCAATAAAATAGTTGGTAAATAATAGGTTACTAAGAATTGAAATTCCTAAAATCGCAATACAGATCTTTAAGATTTTGAAAACTAATTTGTTTTTTCGTAGGGCAAATTCTAAAAAGAGAAAACAAATAAAAAGCATTGTCGGAATAAAAAGTAAATTCCAGTTCAACTTGAGGTAAACAGGATTTATTAATAAATAAATTGCTATAAAAAATTGAAGAATAATAAAGCTGTAAACTACTTTTAAGGTTATTATTTTTTTATCTTGAATTAAAAAGGAAAGTAGGAATATAATTAATGGAAGACCAGAGGCAATTGTAAAATTTAACCAAGGAAACAATTCCCCTAGAATTATTTGGGAAACACTAATTAAAAAAACGAGCCCTAAAATTATTCCAATAAACGCACTTAACTTTAGTTTCATAGAGTGACTTGTCTTAAAATTAGTGTGATCTTCTACTTTTTTCAGTAATACAAACAAGCTCCCACAATGCTCTTGCTCCAACATTTGCATCCCAATCACCTTCTTTTCCCGGGGCAACTTCGTTTAAGTCGAAACCAATAATTTTTTTACCTGAAGCAACAACTTGCGCAAATAGATAAGAGATTTCTTGCAAATTAAATCCTCCAGCTACAGGAGTTCCAGTATTTGGACAAAGTGATGGGTTAAGTCCATCGATATCAAAGGAAATATAGACGTTTTCTGGTAGTTGCTGAATAATTTCATTTACTTGTTCCTTCCAAGTTTTACCTGCGTATGCTTGATTTTTTATATCCCAATCGTAAAATGTTTCAATGCGATTGTCTTTTTGTGACAAAAGTACTTCTGTTTCAGAAATATCTCTGATGCCAACTTGCACTAATTTATGCATGTTCTCACAACTTGCTAGTACATTATACATAATACTTGCATGCGATTGCGTAAAACCCTCGTAGGCAGTTCTTAAATCTGCATGAGCATCAATTTGTAAGATTCCAAAACTTGAATATTTTTCATTTAAAGCTTCAATTAATCCAAGCGGTGTTGAATGCTCACCACCAAGAACCGCAGGAATTTTACCAGTAGAAATTAGCTTTAAACAGCGTTCTTTTAAATTTTCTTTTAAAGCAACTTGTGTTTTATTTATTTCTATTATTTCTGTGCTATATTTTTCTTTCGCTGCACTTTCACCATGCGTTTCCAAGTAATCTAAATAGCTGACACTTTTAGCGCTTAAATTATCATTTAGTTCTTTCCATTCTTCCGAAATAGGTGACATATAAACTTTAGTGTTATACGCTTTTTCAAGTTCAGGATGAAAAAAATCTAGTTGTGTTGAAGCATCTAAAATAATTTTTGGACCATTACTCGTTCCTTTTCCATAAGATGCAGTTGCATCCCAAGGAATAGGAATAATTACTATATCTGCATCCTCTTCTGTGCAGGGGAAACCAAAAATATTTCCATTTGCAATACCAACGCCATTTGGATCAAAATCAGTCATTAGTTACCATTTTTATAAGCTTCAATTGCTTTTCTTACAGAACCAAATTTCTTTAGTAAAACTTCAGCTGCTGAATAATCAATTTGTGTTTCATCCATAATCATTTTTGTTCCTCGATCTATAAGTTTGTCATTACTCAATTGCATATCAACCATCTTATTTCCTTTTACACGACCGAGTTTAATCATTAGTGAAGTAGAAATCATGTTTAAAACTAGTTTTTGCGCAGTCCCTGATTTCATACGTGTACTTCCAGTGACAAATTCAGGTCCAACAATTGGAGTTATAGCAAATTGCGCTGTTTTCGCTAAAAGTGAGTCTGGATTACATGAAATTCCTGCTGTTAAAATTCCGTTTTGCTTTGCTTTTTCGAGACCTCCTATTACGTAAGGTGTAGAGCCGGAAGCTGCAATGCCAATTATTGTATCATCTTTCGTGATTTTATATTCTAAAAGATCTTTCCATGCTTGTTCTTTATCATCTTCTGCAAATTCTACTGCTTTTCGAATTGCATCATCACCACCAGCTATTATCCCTACTACAATTCCATGTTCGATGCCAAATGTTGGGGGACATTCACTCGCGTCAACAATCCCTAATCTTCCACTTGTGCCTGCTCCGATATAAAACAAACGACCTCCATTTTTCATTCTTTCAAAACAAGCATCAATAAAGGAAGTTATAGATAAAATTTCCTTTTCTACTGCAAGAGCTACACATTGGTCTTCCTTATTTATGTTTGCTAACAATTCATGCGTTGACATTTTTTCTAAATGTTCATGATTTGAAGAAGATTCGGTAATTTTTTTCACTTTCTAAACTAAATATGCTTTAAAATCATTCTCAATTAGTTCGACCTCAACACGATCTTTTAAAGTAGTTGATAAACCTAAGCCAATAAAATCAGTTTTTATAGGATATCTTCTGTGTGCTCTATCAACTAAAGCAACAGTTTTAATCGCTTTTGTAGCTTGCTCAAGAAATTTCATAACTGCATATTGCATTGTTTTTCCTGAATTAATGACATCATCAACAAGAATGATATATCCTTTTTTTAACAACTTTTCATCAATTGATAAGCGGATTTTTTCACTCCACGGTTCTTCTTTATTTATTGAAACTTCGAAATAAACAATTTTTATAGTTGAATTAGCATTAATTACTTCTACAATTTTTTTTGCAAGAATGCTACCATTCCCGATAATTCCTCCAATAAAAAGTGTTTTTTCTTCAAAAGAATTTTCTAGGATTTGATGTCCTAAACGAGTGATTTTTTGCTCGATCTGCTGGTGGTTTAATATTACTTGCATAATTTCAAGTGTGTTTGTACAAATATAGCTAAATCAATAAATCATCTTGATTAATGAGTTCACTTTTTTCTTGATTGAACAGCTTCGTAAACAACATGTTGAATTTTAGTCCTGATATTCAAGTCGCGTAATTTCCAGTTTTCAGCATCCGGATTTACACGATTTGAGAGGAAAATAAAAATTACCTTATCTTTTGGATCTGCCCAAGCCAATGTTCCTGTGAATCCAGAATGTCCAAAACTTTCCTGCGACGCTAAAATATCGCAAGGACCACCACCACTTGTATTTGGTCTGTCAAATCCTGCTCCTCGGCGATTCCCAGTAAATTGAGCTTTTGTATATTCATTAATTGTTTTTTCATCAAAAAATGTCATCCCAGCACATTTCCCTTTTTGAAGAAAAAGGTTCATAATACTCGCTAAGTCAGTTGCATTGCAAAATAGTCCTGCATGTCCTGCAACACCTCCAAGCATTGCGGCTCCTGGATCGTGAACATGACCATGAATAAGTTGTTTTCGGAAGATTAAATCATTTTCTGTTGGTATAATTTTTGTTTTTGGGAAATAGTTTAACGGCAAATAGCGTGCAAATCTCAAGCCCATTGGACCGTATATATTTTTTCGTAAATATTCATCTTGTTTGCAGTTAATTTGTTTTTCAAGAATTTTTTGTGTGAAATAATAGCAAAGATCAGAGTAAACATATTTCTTTGCTCCTAATGGAGTTTGAAATATTTGAGCATACATGCTATCTACGTAAGATGGTTTTATAAATATATTTTCAGCAACTTGAAGTTTGAAATTTTCCGATTTTAAATGGTTGTAAATAAGGGGATTTAACTCACCATTTTTGAGTGTTCTTTTATAAAATGGAATCCATGGTGTCAAACCAGCCTGATGCGCCATCATTTCTCTTAATCCAATTTCACCATATTCAGTTTTATTGATTAATTCAGGAATATAGTCTTTTAACTTTTTATTGAGGTTAAATTTATCTTGCGACTGAAGATGCATTGCGAGTAAAGTTGATGCTGCAATTTTTGTAATTGAGGCAATGTCATAAACATCGTCATTCTCAACTTTTCTAGCGTCTTTTTCATATGTTTGATTTCCAAAGCTCTTTCGATAGATTATTTTATTATCAACAGCGACTAGTATTTGACAACCAGGGTATGCTCCATCTCTAATTCCATTTAAAGCTATTTGATCAATTTCAGATAATTTTTCAGCATCTATTCCAATTTCACTTGCTTGACTAAATTTCAGTCTACCATTTGCCAAAATTTCAATGCCAAATCCACTTGCGTAAATTTGATCTTTAGTCTTAATTTCATTATTTGTCTTTCCAGAAATAGAAACTGCACCAAAAATTGTTTGACAAACAAGGCTTTGAGCTATTTTATTATTTTCTTTTCCTAAAATTAACGCAGAAATATTTTTGGTTTCGATTTGTTGTAATATTTGCTCATCTCCAAAAATACTTAGAATGATTTTTGCTGATTTTGGAAGTTTCTCAAATAGTTGGCTGTTTATTGAATCAATCAAATTTTTACCATCTGAAAATAGATTTGCATGAAGGCTAAGTAAAATTATTTCACAGTCAAGGATTTTAGCCCAGTCTTTTGCTGTAATTAAATTGAAATTTGGAGCATGTATTGAACTTCCAGAAATAAAAAGCTCGCTTGTTTCCAAAAACTCGTTGGGATTCCCGCCGATATTTATCAAACCAATATTTAGGTCCAGCCTACCAAGTGGGAGTAAATTATCTTTATTCTCTAAAAGAGTAATTGATTTCTCGTATTCAAAATATTGTTGAGTTAAAGGAAGCAAATTTAATCTGCTTAATTCTTTTGATACCCATTCTGTCGGTAGTTTTGGGTAATCCCAGGTAATTTTTTCTTGACCATGATTATTTACACAAAAAGAAAACATACACCCTAAAATCAAGATGAAGGAAACTCGTGCTATTTTTTTGTGATAATACATTTTTTTCTTTATTTACAAATTTATTCAATTATTAAGCTTGTTTTAATTTACTCTCAAAAGAATATGAACAGATAAGTATTATTAATTATTTGGATGAATGTAAAGTGTATGAATGACACTAACCCAATATACAAATCTTTTAAGAGTTAAGCAAATTAATTTGTCAACAATCTAAATTTGATTTGTTGGAAAAATCTGAATTTTAAATCTTTTTTTTAGTGTGATAATTGTACTTTTGCAAGTATTAATTGATAGCATTACTTAGAATTTAAACTATGGAGTTAATTGGAAAATATGGAATTAACAATGATTTAAATAGATCTATTGGCTTATCTGGTTTAGGGCAGCAATTTTGGAATCTTTCGCCTTCTGAATTAATAGAAGATTGTATTATTACCGGAGATGGAATGCTAACCGATACTGGTGCTCTTGCTATTGATACAGGTGAATTTACAGGTCGTTCTCCAAAAGACCGATTTATAGTGCGTGATGAAATTACCGAAAAAGCTGTTTGGTGGGGAGATGTAAATATTGGATTTTCTCCTGAGAAATTTGATGCTCTTTATACTCGAATGAAAAGTTTTATGGTAGAAAAAGATGTTTATGTTCGAGATACATACGCCTGTGCTGATGAAAAATTTAGATTAAATATTCGGGTTGTTTCTGAATTTGCTTGGTCAAATTTATTTGCATACAATATGTTTCTCCGGCCTATTAGTGATGAGATTCAAAATTTCAATCCAGACTGGCATATTGTTTGTGTGCCGAGTTTTAAAGCTGATCCGGCAATTGATGGTACAAGACAGCATAATTTTGCAGTATTGAACTTTACAAAAAAAATGATTTTGATCGGAGGAACTGGTTACACTGGTGAAATAAAAAAAGGAATATTTTCTGCATTAAATTTTTTATTGCCACATGAAAAAAATGTTTTATCAATGCATTGTTCTGCAAATATCGGACAGAATGGCGATACAGCAATCTTTTTTGGCTTATCTGGAACAGGTAAAACAACCTTATCTTCCGATCCAAATCGTAGATTAATTGGTGATGATGAGCATGGATGGAGTGACGATACTGTATTTAATTTTGAGGGCGGATGCTATGCGAAAACAATAGATTTAACGCGTGAGAAAGAGCCACAAATCAATGATGCTATTAAATTTGGTGCCTTGTTAGAAAATATTGGCTTCAAAAATGAGTCATCAACTCCTGATTATACAGATAATACAATTACAGAAAATACTAGAGTTTCTTATCCTATAAATTTTATTGATAATATAGCTGTGCCATCAATTGGAGCTGCACCGAAAAATATATTTTTTCTGACTGCAGATGCCTTTGGAGTTTTACCTCCAATTTCAAAACTTACAAAAGCACAAGCAATGTATCATTTTATGTCCGGATATACAGCTAAAGTTGCAGGAACTGAAGTTGGTGTAACCGAACCAACAACCACTTTCTCTGCTGGATTTGGCGCTGCATTTTTACCTTTACATCCTGCCGCATATGCTAAACTTCTAGGCGACAAATTAGATCGTGCAAATATCAATGTTTGGCTATTAAATACTGGTTGGTCAGGGGGATCTTATGGAGTTGGAAGTCGCATGAAGCTTTCTTATACTCGTGCAATGATTACAGCTGCATTAACAGGAAAATTAGATGGTGTTCATTTTGAGGCCTTGCCTGTATTTGATTTGGCATTTCCAAGTTCTTGTGATGGAGTGCCTTCTGAATTATTGAATCCAAGAAATACTTGGTCTGACAAAGATCAATATGATAGAACAGCAAATGGTTTAGCAGCAAAATTTGTTAAGAATTTCGAGAGATTTGCAGAGGGAACAAGCAGTGATATTTTAGCAGCTTCCCCCAAAGTGCTTGCAAATTGAGGTTTTTTGACTAGCTCAAATATTTAAATCTAACAAATATTCTCAAAAAATAGAGATCAAAAAAAAACCTCTTGAATTAAGAGGTTTAAATATTTTATAATTTCTATCTTTTGTGCATTGGTTCGTCAGAAACTGTTAATTTCTTTCTTCCTTTTTTACGACGTGATGCTAGAACTCGACGACCATTTTTTGATGCCATTCTACTACGGAAACCGTGCTTATTTCTTCTTTTTCTTACGGATGGTTGAAATGTTCTTTTCATGATTTTAACTTAATATTGTCGCTAAATTTGAGGTTGCAAAGATAGTAAAATTTTGTTTAAAACAAATTCTTTTTAAATTTTTATTTAAAATTACCGCAATACCAATAAACCACACTATTTTTGTGACAAATATCATGAATGTTATCACCGAAGAAAGAAAAAACTGAAAAAGTTAAATTAACAAAGGATAGCTATAGAAAAGCGAAAGGTATCTTTTCGTATCTTAAGCCCTATGCTTTTGTTTATTTTATTGGTTGGGTATTTCTGGTTTTATCAACTTCTGCAGGTTTAGTTTTTCCTTATTTAATGGGAAAATTGCTAGGAGCTAGCGGCTCAAAAACGAGTAGTTCTGGTACTATTGATTTTATTAGCATGGAAAATATCAATTCTATTGCTTTGTCTTTATTTATTTTATTTGCTTTTCAAGCTTTGTTTTCTTTTGTAAGGGTTGTAATATTTAATAATGTTACTGAAAATGCTTTGCGTGACATAAGAAATGATGCTTTTGAAAAGCTGGTTTATATGCCGATGGATTTTTTCAACAAAAGTAAGGTGGGTGAACTTACTAGTCGTGTTTCTTCGGATATTGTTCAGCTTCAAGAGACGTTGCGAACAACTATTGCCGAATTCTTTAGACAGATAATTATTGTTTTTGGTGGCATTGCTTTTCTGTTTTTTATTTCCTGGAAATTAGCATTGATAATGTTAGCTACGGTTCCTGTTATGGCTATTTTCGCTGTATTTTTCGGTCGATTTATCCGCAAGTTAAGTAAAGAAGCACAAAATTTTACTGCAGAATCAAATTCAATTATCGAGGAAGCACTTACGGGGATAACAAATGTTAAATCTTTTACAAACGAGTTGTTTACGCTCTCGAAGTATAAAACTTCAACACAGCAAACACGGGATCTAAATGTCCGAAGTGGGATTTGGAGAGGACTTTTTGTTTCCTTTATTATATTCTGCCTTTTTGGAGCAATCGTTTTTATTATTTGGCAGGGTTTACTGATGACGCAAGGTGCAAATCCGACTTTATCTAGTGAAGGTTTTTATCAATTTGTTTTGTTTACAATTATGATGGGTGCATCAATTGGAACTCTTCCAGATATGTACGCAAACCTTCAAAAATCAATTGGTGCTACTGAAAATTTAATGGATATTATCGGAGAAAAATCTGAAAAAGACCTCAATAAGGGTAAAGAAAAATCATTGATTGAAGGTAAGATCGAATTTAAAAATGTTTCCTTTGCCTATCCTCAACGCTTGGATGTTCCTGTTCTTCAAGATGTCTCTTTTTCTATTTTAAAGAATCAAACTGTAGCTGTTGTTGGTCCAAGTGGCGCTGGTAAGTCAACAATTTCGAGTTTGTTGCTGAATTTTTATCACAATACAGGTGGTGAGATTCTAATTGATGGAATTCCAATAAATAACTACGATTTGGAATTTTTAAGGGAAAATATGGCAATTGTTCCTCAAGAGGTTATTTTATTTTCAGGAAGTATATTAGAAAATATTCGCTTTGGATTAACAAGTGCTACAGAAGATGAAATTATTGAAGCTTCAAAAAAAGCAAATGCTTGGGAATTTATTTCAACCTTTCCAGAGGGTTTATTGACCGAAGTTGGAGATCGTGGAATTCAACTTTCTGGTGGTCAAAAACAAAGAATTGCCATCGCTAGAGCATTACTTAAGAATCCTGTTATTCTAATTTTAGACGAGGCGACATCTGCCCTTGATTCAGAATCTGAGCGTCTTGTTCAAGAAGCCTTGGAAATTTTAATGAAGGGACGAACTTCTCTAGTTATCGCTCACAGATTAGCAACAATTCGAAATGCTTCTCAGATTTTAGTTTTACAAGATGGTAAAATTAAGGAGTCGGGAACTCATAAAGATTTAATCGCCAAAAAAGGTCTTTATGCAGAGTCTGTTGCGATGCAGACAATGGAAATTTAAATTCTCAAGTCCAGTTTTCTTTATCCCTCTTCTTTTTTTTAAATTTATTTAATATTTTATTCATAATATTTGGTATGAAGAGTTTCTATATTTCTCATGCTTTTGTGCTAGGTAGAAAAGTTATTTTGGCTTATTCGAAAAGGCATACTATTTATTGTTCTCGCCATGTTTGATTCCAAAGACAATTCCTTAAGTTCTAGATTTGAAAAAGAAAAATACATCAAATTAATCCTGGCTTTAGGAATTGATTTATTCGAAATGTTGTCTTATTTAATTCCTGGATTGTCCGAACTCTCTGATATTCTCAGTGCTCATTTTTCTGCTTTATTGGTGTTTCTTCTTTTCGGAAGGAAATTAAAAATGGACTTCCTTTACTTTCGTTGAGGATTTTTTGTTTTTGAACTTAGTTGTGGGTTTATTATTTTCATCTCGAAGGAACAAAACCGCAAAAATCCAATAAAATAAATTAATACAATAATAAGTTAATCTGCTTTTTGATATTATTTTTAGGTTATGTTTAAATTAAAAATACTTCTAGTTGAATCTTAATTATTATTTTTGTGTATCTTTATAATTAATAATTAAACTACTTAAAAACTAATTACTTATGAAATATTCTTCTTTATTTATATTTTTATTCTTGAGTTTCTTATTTAAAGCACAAACTTTTGAATCTTTTAATTTCACTGGAGCTTTAAATGCAAATGGATGGACAACACATTCAGGTACAGCAGCGCAATTACAAGCGTTAACTTCTGCATCTAATTCTGGCGCAAGTCTTTATTACAATAATCTTCCTCTTTCAGTGGGAAAAAGGGTGCAGTTAATCGCAGGTAATAGTGAGGATGTAAATAAAGCAATTACAGGAATTTCAGGAGCTGGGTATTTTTCATTTCTGATTAACGTTCCCAATACAACAGGTATGAATACAGCGGGAGATTACTTTACAGGTTTTTCAGCAACTGCTGGATCAGCAGCAACTTCATTGGCCGGAAAAGTATTTATTAAACCTGGAACAGTAGCAAACACCTTTCAATTAGGAATACTAAATATAACTGGAACGGCAACTTTTGGCACAACCAATTACCCTTGCAATACAACACATTTTGTTGTTGTTAAATTAAAAGCATCTGTCGTTTCACCTGCTCAACTAGCACAGGCATCTCTTTGGGTTAATCCAGTTACTGGATCTAATGAACCTGTTGCAACTGTAATAAATTCATCAGCTAGCTCGACTTATACCGCATTCGCCTCCATTTTTCTTCGACAAGGTGGTACTGCGTTATCAGGAACAGGCAATATTGAACTCGATGAGTTTCGTTACGGTTCAACTTGGGCTTCAGTGACTCCAGTAAATACTGTAAGTTGTGTTTCATATGATATTTCCAATGTATCAAAATGTAGCTCTTATAGTTTTAACAACCAAATTTATACAAGCTCAGGCACCTATATGATAACCCTTCCAAATGCAAATGCTGCAGGTTGTGATAGTGTAATTACCTTAAATTTGATCATTAAACAACCAACATTTTCAACGATTAATGTTACAAATTGTGGTTCATACACATTGAATGGCTCAACCTATACAAGCACTGGGCAATATTCTCAAACATTAATCTCTGGAAATGCTGTAGGTTGTGATAGTACAATTACCTTAAATTTAAACATTGTTAATTCTATTTATTATTATCAAGACTTAGATAATGATGGTTATGGAAACCCAAATGTAGTTGTTTCTGCCTGTAGTGCTAATCCGGGGTACGTCTCTGTAAGTGGTGACTGCAATGACAATAATGCTCTAGTTTATCCTGGAGCAACAGAAGTGCCTGCAAATGGAGTAGACGAAGACTGTAATGGCATTGATGCACCATTGCTACCAATTCAGCTAGGTACTTATCAGTTTACAGGTACTACAACTTGTCCAAGTGCAGATAATGCGGTAGTCTCACAACCTACCAATGCAACATTTTCCTTGTTTAGCACTTTAAATACTACATGTTCTTCGTCTTCTGGAGTTTTTAATAATAGTGCTTGGAATCAAAGTGCAACGATTGATTTAAATGAATACAACCAGTTTTCTATTAGTTCTTCTAGTTGTAATAAACTAAAATTAGATAGAATTGCTTTTCACCACAGAGCAAGTTCATCAGGAGGAACTCCAACTTGGGTTATTCGATCTAGTCTTGATAATTATTCATCAAATATAGGGTCAGGTCTTTCAGGAAATAATGGGAATGTAAATTTAGATGACACTGTTAATTTAGGAACAGCTTTTCAAGATTTATCAAATGTTTCGTTTAGATTTTATATTATAGGAATGGGTTCGTCATCTGCTACTTGGAGAATGGATAATGTATCTCTTTTCGGAAATGTTATTGCTATTACAACACCTGTACTTCAATCTGCAACAATTTCTTCAAATGCAACTTCGGTTTGTGCCGGAACAAATGTAGTATTTACTTCAATATCTACTAATACATGGTCTTCTGAAACTTATCAATGGCAATTAAACAATGCAGATATATCAGGTGCAACAAGTAGTTCTTATACTTCTGCCAATTTGGCAAATCTTGATGTTGTAAGACTTCTAGTTTCTACATCTCTTGGTTGTATTGCAAATCCAATTTTTACAAGCACTGGTATTGAAATAAGTGTGAACAGTAGTTCTACAAATTCAACATCACAAATTGCTTGTGGCTCTTATCTTTGGAATGGAACAACGTATAGCACATCTGGAGTTTACACTGGTGCAACTACAAATTGCGTAACAGAATCATTGAATCTGACAATAAATCCAAGTTCTACAAATTCAACTTCAGCATCCGCTTGTGGAAGTTATTCTTGGAATGGAACAACGTATAATACATCTGGAGTTTATACTGGTGCAACTGCAAACTGTGTAACTGAATCTTTGAATTTAACAATCACGCCAAGCTCTACAAATTCAACTTCAGCTTCTGCTT
>Ga0214919_10009194_pt1 | contig 12773 bp, 23 predicted proteins | sample LL1503_MetaG_FD_177994 | JGI IMG/M metagenome (GOLD analysis project Ga0214919, IMG submission 177994) | Freshwater microbial communities from Lake Lanier, Atlanta, Georgia, United States - LL-1503 | ecosystem: Environmental > Aquatic > Freshwater > Lake | place: USA: Georgia | collected...
TCCGGAGTATATCCTAGAGCAGTAGCTATTGATTTATGTTCCCATAAACTAGTAGTTGTATTATAAAATAAACCATCATTGTTAGATGCATTCAAAGCATCTACATCATGTAGTTCTCCTAATTCAAAACCATTTTGTACTTTAATAAAAATCTCTCCTACAGTAGCACTTGATCTGGTAACAATACCAAGGAATACTAAGTGTGCTGGAGCTACTGGTTTATTTGCTAAACCAAAGATTGGGTTACCATCAGTACCTAACCATACAGGATCTCCTGCATTAGCAGTACTTGTATTTAAAGGAGCACCACCTGTTCCAGTAAGTAAACCTTCTGTGATAACAAATATAATTCCATTTAATGCGGCTGAACTTGCTACAAGCCCCATTGTTTTACTTGATGTTGATTCTGATGCATTAGATGCTTTAGAAACAATCATGTTTGTACCATTTGCTGAACTAACATAAACTGCTTGTCCTTTAGTTAACGCAACTCCGGCTTTTACTTCATGTTGTACTGTACTAGTGTAGTTGCTTATCCATTCTACATCATAATTAGTACCGCTTGCTTTTGCTAGAATATCTCCTGTTGCACCACCGGCTGGTAAACTTTCAGTATTACCTAGTGCAATCCAAGATGTTCCATCTGAATAATAATATTGGCCAGACCAATACACTATTCTTTTAGTATTAGCACTTGCTAAATTAGAGGTGATATCTAATGTATCTGCTTTTAAATTATTGATGTTATTCCCTTGAAGGTTAACATCAACAAAAAACTTCTTCTCTGCCATATTATTATTTTTTACAAATATAGTGTATTTAAAAAAACCCACTCCTATTATGGAGTGGGTTTAAAAAAAATTCTAAATTTTATTTATTTAGAAACTCTAACATTAACTTCTGTAGATGGTAATACATTAGAATAAATTTGAATTAAATCAGGTAACATACTTAGTACCTCAAATTCTGCAATTTTATATTCTCCTGTAACACTTCGTAAGTAAGTTGTTACATTAGGACTAACTGCATTTAAATTATGAGTAACACTAACACTATACGTACCATCACTTTCAGCATACCAATCAGCTGATGCAATAGTTTGTAAAAAAGCTAAAGCAGCAATCTCAGTATCAGTATAAGCATTAGCATTAGATTCAGCTGTTGAAGCAGTAGTATCAACATATGTTTTGTTGGTAGCATCTCCACCGTCAGTTGGAGCTGGTAAGTTGATTATAGAAGCACCATCAGCATCTAAATTATTACCCAATCTAATAGTATTACCTACTCCACCTATAACATTAGCATAAATAGTATTAATACCAACAATACTATTATTACCCATATTAATACTACCACTCATAGTACCACCAGCTAATGGTAACTTATCATTAGAAGCATTGTCTACATACAATTTGTTAGTAGCATCACCATCATTGGTTGGAGCAGGAAGGTTTTCGATTGTATAAAGATTCCATGCATTTAAACCAGATTCTAAATTAATACTTCCACTTCCTCTACCAATTGAGTCAAGTTGAGTTATTCCCCAACCACCCATTTGTAAAACACCAGTCATTTCTTGACTACCGTCTCTTGATAACTTATCTGTTTCTAAATTAGAAATATCAGTTCTAATATCAGAAAGTTGTTGTGAGTTTTCAAAAGTTGCAGGAGTTAAAACAACAGCACCAGCTTCTGTACCAGCATTAACTTCAGTTTGAGTAGCTAAACGAGAAATACCATCAACTGTTTCTGTAGCAACAACTACGTTACCTTGAAGGATTAACCAATCAGAAAGATTTGTTCCTGCGTTATCAACTTTAGCAACAATTGAATCACCAACTTGTACAGACTCTCCTAAGAAAGTACCTGCTGCAGTTGCTGCCCAAAAGTAACCTTTTAATGCTGTTCCGTCTGTAATATCAGGAGTATTAGTTGTTGGATCATATCCGCCTTGGAAGATCAAACCACCTGTTACTGCAGCAATATCTGATAAGTTAGCAACTTCTTTAGTAGCTGTACCATCAAAATATTGTAATCTATGTGCAGATGAATCATATCCAAAAGCACCTTCCGTTGAACCAATACCTGAATTAGTTCCAATTTTTGCGTTAGTTAACGCACTACCTTGTAGATTAATGTCTACAAAAAACTTTTTTTCTGCCATTTTGTTTTGTTTTTAGTTTAAATTTAAGTTATAATATAATATACAATTTTATTTTGTTAATTGCAATAAACATATCCAGAAACTGGAATATTAAATGTTATGTTTACAGTGTTGTTATTTATCCAGTCAATCTGAGCAATGATTTCATTCTTATCCTCATCAACTACTTGTACAGAACATTTAGTATTTAGATTATGAATAACAACCCATGTAGTTGCAGGAACAGATTGAGTATGTACATAGCTTATGTCTTGAAGTGAATTTACAAGATCAAACTCACCAGATACTGGATTGTATTTATTTTTCATAATTATGAATATTGAATTTCTGTTACATTTCTATTTTCATCATATGTAAGAGTTTCTATAATAGTTTCTACACCATATTCAGTAGTTCCTGTATGAGTAACACTTGTAACATCATTATTAATATTGTAAGCTAAAACTCTATTATAATTTGCTGATCCTTGGATCCTACCTATTTTAGATATAGAATTCTTCTTAATTGTTTCTACATATGCCTCAACCATTAAGAGAGTTGTTTCTGTAGCAGCTCCACCAGGAGGTGCAATACCAGAAATACCATCTACTATTTGTTGTAGCCCTAGTAATGTTTTCATTTGATATGGAAAATTATTTCCTTGATTTCCGGTATCTTTTAAATTTCCTATTGACATGATATAAATATTTAGACTATATAGTAATATACTTAAAAAAAATTACAAAAACAAAAAACCCTAGAAGTTAATCTAGGGTTTAAGAATTTACTGTAGGAATTACTCAGTTACTAATTCCGGAATAGAAACTTTTACTTCTTCTAAGTTACGGAAAGTACTTACTGCTAATAATACTTTATTAACATCTGGTAAAGAATACACACCTTTTAAGTTAGCAAGGTTTAATGCTTGTTCAATTACATTTAATGCTTCAGCTGGAGTCATAATTAAATTTTTTTGGTTTATATTATTTTCTGTAAATATAATAAATTTAAATTTATTTAATAGTTTCTAGCTCACTTTTTTGCGCTGGAGTTAATTCTTCAACAAACCATTCTTTACCTAACATAATAGCAATATGATCTACATTACGTTTTACTGTAGCTGTTTCTTCTTCAGATAATGTTCTTTTTCTTTTTAATTCTGCAATTAATTTTACACTATCATAAGCTGCTAACACAGACTTTGCTGCTTGTTCAGCTGTTACTTCTTCTTTTAAAATTTCTAATGACATTTTATTTTGATTTTAAATTATTACTATGCTAATTGTAATGGAATTTTATAGTTAACTCCATTAATTCTTATTGTCCAAGATTTAGTTGGTGTTAATGCTTCAGTTGCTATAGCTCCTGCATTATAAGAAGAAGATCCTACTACAAATTGATTGTTACCTGAAGGTTGAGCTTGCCTACCTAATAATACACATGAATTAAAATTGCCATAATCTATTTGTGCACCTACTGCTGTATTATTTGAACCAATGGTGGCAAATGGTGTCACAGATAGACCTATTGAAGTATTATAAGAACCTGTTGTATTAAAATACATAGTAAGTGCACCAATTGCAATATTATTAGAACCTGTTGTATTATAGTACATGGCGCTTGATCCTAATGCAGTATTGTTTTCACCAGTTACATTTCTAAATAATACACTTGCTCCAACGGCTATATTTTGAAAACCAGTAGTATTATTAGATAATGCATTTGATCCAATTCCAACACTTCTTGCACCTATATTATCTTTTAAAACATTATCTCCTATTGCAACATTACCCGTGTTTTCAGGATTAACAATTGAATTAAATGCATTTTTTCCGACAAATGTGTTACGGTAAGCATCATACAATGGAGATGCAACTTGAGATTTTAAATCTCCAAAACTTACACCTAATGTATTACCTTGTAAGCTGCTACCTATTGATAAAGGTAACACAGCATTATCAGGAATATCTGTTATTATATTGTGGGATGTTATAGGATACCCAAAATTTATTTGTCCTTTAAAACTCATATCTATAATTTATTAGTTCATTGCTTGCCATGCTGAGCCATTGTATACTTTAGCCTTATTTAATGTAGTATCAAAATACATTTGACCTTTTTTAGCAGTAACAACTACAGCATTAACAGCAGCATCATTTGTATAATTTGGTAACTTAGGAACAGTTGGTAAAAGATCTGATCTTTTAATAGCAACTGTCAAATACTTATCATCTCTGTTTGGATCAGGTTCACCTACCGCAATTAATGCATTGTTACTTACTGATGTAACTACTCTATTTTGTTTAGTCCAACTAAACCAATTTAATATGTCCATAATTTTTTATTATTAATATAAATACTATTAATAATATACAAAAAAAATTTCATAAAAAAAAGCCCTAGTAAAAACCAGGGCCCTTTTATATAAATAAAAATTTAATCTACCATCAGTACAGATAATACACCCATAAAAAATGATACTATACACATCATGATTATTACAATATTAGCTTTACCAGTTTTCTCAACATCTTCTTGCCACATATTATAAACCTTATTATATACAGGCATGCGCCAAAACTTATGTAGTTCATAACAAACATACAAGGTAATCAATCCAATAATGAAATAAACAAAAATCATAAACTATCAATTCTACGCTGTAAATATACTAAAGCTTTTTGTAAATCCTCCTTTTCTTTTGCAGAATTTTTTTTACCAGCTCTCGCAACATACTTAATAACATTACCTAAATAGAAATCTTTATCAAGATTCCAAGCTTCTAATACTTTAAATACTTCATACGTACTATCAGCTCCACCGTAATGCTTAGGTCTTAATGGATCTGGTTGTTCTGTAGGAGAAGTAATGTTAGTCCATTTAGGCATATTATCCAATATGTTTTTATTGTACTCCTGTGGATCAAGCCATTTAGGTTCTTGTGTAGTGGATACATTATCTTTTCTCAAACTTTTCATAATTGATTTATTATAATGTTCATAACGCAATTCATTCATCTTAGTATACTATTGCAATGTCAAACTCTTTTACTAATAATTTAATCTGACCATCCAGATCAATTTTTTCAGCTCCCTCTAAAGCAAATGTCTGTACATATACTTTGTCTCCAGCTTTTACTTTTTCTACTTCATCTCCTACAGAGTGAATTTCTAATTCAGTCCATTTCTTAACTGCTTCTCTTTCGCGCTCTGCTTCTTGCATAGGGCTTAACTCAATTACTGCTTTCTCAATAACTGGAATGTTAATCAAGATTCTTTTTCCTAATAGTCTCATCTTTCTTTTTATTTAAACGTGATTACTTTTACTACTGCCATCTGGGCACTTACTAATTCACCTACCGCGTGGTCAAATAGCAAACTTTTAATTGGGTTTCCTGGGCCCTCTTGGTAAGAGTCTTTAAGAATGTTAGCTGCTTCTGCAAACAATTCTTTTACTTTAGCTACACCAGCATCATTAGATGGATTGAACTCAATCCCTACTAATTGCTCACCAAATGAAAGCACTTTAGTTTCATTCATTCCAATTACTTCTGGAATACTTACTACTGTTTCACTCATTACTTTTTGTTTTTAGTTATTGTTAACCATTGAAGCCATGCTTTCAAAGCTTCTAATCTTGATTTGTTACTTGTTTTACTCATATTAATTTACTTTCTGTTTTTTTTACTTTTAAGAAACTATTCTCTAATTGTTCTTCTGTTAATACAATTAAGTTACCTTCAGTATCCTTTACAATATAATCATTAGGATTACACTTCTTAGGGCCCAAATCAGTGTGTACATATAATGTCAACTGTTTTGTGTTTACCGGTATGATAAACTCTGCTTTACCATTTGCAAAAGCAAACACAGAATCTCTTTCATCATCTATGTATTTTAATACATCAACATATGTAGGCTTACTCATATATCTTTCAATCATCACGCATCATATTTATTAGTTGTAATATTCACAGACGGCAATTCTTCAGCTGCACCATCTTCATCAAAATCTCTTGCTAGTAAATCAAACTTTACCTTTTCTAATAACCCTACTATAACTGGAATAGTAGATTTATCAACTCTCTGGAGTCTGATCTCAAATTTATCTTCTAAATTAATACTGATTTCTACAAGGACTATAGGTTCTTTTTTTTTACTCTTACTCATACTTAGTTTGTTGGTTCCACAAATATATGAATTATTTTAAATAAAAAAACCCAGGAAGTAATTCTTGATCAGAGAAACTTTCCTGGGTGTTGCAAACAGTTATATGACTGACTAAGTGGGGTTCGTCAACCAGACTTAGTGCACATTCACTTTCCTGCGCAGAGAAGACCAGATCTAGTGAGCAGTTCTTACGGTATGCTTACCTGGTACATTGGCCTATGGATACTATCCACAGGGGGGAAGTTGCGCTTTTTCTAGGGCTCGAACCTAGGACCCCCAGATTAACAGTCTAGTGCTCTAACCAACTGAGCTAAAAAAGCGGTTCTGTAAAAAAGCCCTGGGATTTTACACCAGGGCTACACAACATACTAGGATTTGCGGAAACAGCACCTAAACGACAGAGCAAATGTAATAACTTTTTTAATATATCACTTAAATGAAAACAATTTTCTTTCTTTTATTTTTTTAGCTGGTACTCCTGCTACACACATGTTAGCTTCAACACTATTTAATACCAAAGAATGTGCATATACACAACTATTCTTTTCTAGAATTACTCCGGGTAATATACTTGTATTGGTTCCTATTGTTACAAATTCATTTAATATTACTGGGCTAGATCTTACATTTCTAAATTCATCTGACACACATGGATTAGATAAGTATTCTCCTGTAAAATCATCTGATGAAGAGTATATGGAAACTCTTGATGATAAACCAGAATAGTCTTTCATTACTATCTTTTCTTTTCCAACAAGTAAACTATAACAACCAATGTGTACATAACTACCAATCTCAATACCTTTTTCACCGGCACTTAATATACAAAAGTCATCAATCCTTACATCATTACCAATATGTATATTACCAGGATTATAAATACTACACTTATCAGATATCAGAACATTCTTACCGTAGGAACCAAACCCTATCTTACTTAATGCTTGATCATCAAGAAACATATATATCAAATTTAGAAAGATCAGGATAAGCTAGTTCCAAATCTTCATTACTTATTTTACTTCCGTCACCTTTATAAAACTGACCCATTAGTTGCAAACCTTTTGCTGCTATCTCAGGCATCATATAAAAGTTCCATCCTAACATAGTGAAATCATCTTCTAAATAAGAACATTCATCTCTACCACTAAATCTAGCTTTTTTAAACCAGAGATATGCCTCATAGTTATCAGTAAGAATAGCACCGCCTTTACCAAGTTTCAAATGTTTGTATGGCCCAGTAAAAGAAACACACATATGACTTCCTGGAATATACATGTCTGCTGTAAACCGTAAAGCAGAATCCCATACACGTGTCGGTCTCAGTTGATAACATCCTTTTATTGTATCCCCCGGTACATTATAAAACTTAACCTTACCCCCGGCATGTTTTATCTCACAAGGAACAGATGGATAAGTCCTATTAGGTATTTCAACCTCTGTATCTTTAATACCTTCATAATACAAAGCCAGAAACAAAGCGTTACTCATATTATCTACAGCAACAACATAAAGAGCTCCTGTATAATCAGAAACTTTCTTTTCAAACTCTTTTGTTATATCATGAGGATTCATCTTATCTTTTTTAGATTCTTTGTTTCATCATCATAAATCTTACTAGCTATTTCTCTTGGTGCAGATCTTTCATATTCTTTTATAAACGCTTCTTTACTTGTAAATCTTTTTGGATAATGATACATGTTATACCTATGTCTATTTTCTTTATATTCTTTATCAGGTTTAACAGTATGGGCACCACCTGTATAATTAATTTCACCAATTGTTTTTCTAAACATTAAAGACTTGCAATACCAAGGATGTAATCTACCATGTGTAAATTTTCTAGGATCTGTTTCACCATCTGTAGTAACCATGTTATAACCTCTAAACTTTATAACATCATACTCCTCAATATCTTCTAGATCACATAATGATATATCAACCAATTCATCTTGATCAACCATAATAATCCAATCTGCTTCTGAATTTTTCCAACAGTTATTTCTAACATCTGTCATACTAACCCCTTTAGGTTCTGCTAAATACAACGGTAAAATATTACAGCCTCTTGATGTTCCATAGGAACTACTGCTGTCTGTATTATTCACATCAACTAATAAGTTGATTCTACATCCTGGAAATCTTTCCATATAATGATCAATGAACATAGGTAGTATATACATACCGTTATACACTGGGGTAAATATCTCAACTTTCATAAAACAAATATATACTTTCCGGATCTATCTACCAAGTATGTTACCACATGGTAAGTTACCAAATGGTAATATGGCTCTGAGAGATTCACTAATACATACTTGGAGTATTTGGAGCCTGTATATGTAGTGAGATGTGGTGGTCCCCTAGTAGAGCAACCCCCCGCCCCGCGCTTCAGGCCTCCACCCCCCATGCTTGCTCAACCACATATTGCATATGTAATATAACTATAACATTTTTTCTAGTGAAAAAATGATCAACCCTGCAAGCATAATAAATTAAACTAATTTATCATGAAAAATACATCTTCTTCTGATTTTCAAAACTTGGTGGTCCAAGTTTATCAATCAAAAAAATATGATTTTGTTTATGTTATCAAAGCTGGAAATAGCTTTTATAACATCACAAAATCTTGCGTATCTAAGTTAATACCTTCACCAGGTATTTACAAGATCCGCGCTAAAGCTTATAAGAATGATAAAGGCTTTGACAGCCTTTACATTCATACAGCTTCATTACACATTCCAGCTTAGGCTGGAATGTTTTCTTTTTCCCCTCCAATTAATCAACCCTTACTTGATAATAAATTAAAATTTATTATTATGAAAGTAGAAATAGAAATAAGTTCAGAGCAGATAAATGCTCTGAAACTAGTTGCAAACTGTGGTAATAGTTTGCAATACAGTAATATTTTGTTAAAAGCTTTTAACAAAATGTTACCAGAAGGTATAGAAATAAGACAATCGGCAGATTTGCCGTTTGAAACATCTTTGCATGAGAGTGCAAAGAATAAGCCAGGAAAGGCTTATAAAAGAATTGTAAATCCTGAAGGGTTTACAAGAGAAGAGTACATAAATATAACAGGGTACAACGTACCAAACATGAATTCTGGAGCAATGCTCCAAGAAGGAGAAAATGGAAAAGTGTATTACCATTCAGAAAATGGTAATATCAGCATCCTTAGAGGAGCTGATACCTTCAGCAATCAAGGTACATTATGTACCGAACTATTGGACAGAGTTCCAATAGAAATAATGATTAAGGCTTAGGCCTTAATCTTTTTCTTTTCCCTTTTATCAACCTTTAACTTAATTAAAATAATATCATGAAAGCAACATTAAACAGATACAGAAAAACTTCTAGCCAAGAGTTGATATACGGCTACACAGTAGAAGCAAAACCTACAGAAATTATAGAACTCATAAATAATGAAGGCTTCATACCTTCATTTGATAATGAAGGCAGACCTGTACTGTGGACAAGAAGAAAACTAGTAGATGCTGTTGTAGAAATAACAGCAAAAGGTAGAATAGTATTAACAGGAGAAGAGGTTTAAAACCTCTTCTTTTTCTTTTCCCTCTCTTCTATCAACCATTAACTTGTATTGATATATTATCAGATATGCCAAGTAGTCACAGCACATTCTGATTATTACAGGCTTTCATAGCAGGGCTACCATTGAGGCAATCACAGTGAACATATCATGATTGCAAGAAAGAACTTTGATCAAGTTCTTTTTTTCTTTTCCCTCTTTCTTATCAACCCTTAATTTATAATAAAATAAATTTTATTAACAATTAAAAACAAGTAACATGAAAGCAGTTTATGTAGCTTCACCAAGAAGCAAGAAAGGAAATGTATTCCACATTTACAATGTGGTAGGAACTACTCAAGAAATTGAGGCTTACAAAAATTCTCCGAATTTTGTGAAATATCCTTCAGTAGGTCCAAGTGGAGAAATTCAGTTTATAACAAACTATATCTCCATGGAAGATGAAGTAAATATGATCCTTAAAAAGGATGGTAACTTCACCTTAGACACAGGATCTTTTAACAAAGATGTAGCAAGGCTTAATGTAGCAGCAGAAGCATCAGCAGTATTAGCAGACAAGTTTGCAGACCGTATTGCAGACAAGTTTGTAGGTTCAGTATCTGCAAAGAAAAGAACAGTGGAGGTACAGTTTGCAGAAGAATCTGCAGAAGAAACTACAGACAACTTAGATAGTATGTAGTAAGTAGAAGATACTAGTGACTTAGGTCACTAGTATTTTTCTTTTACCCTCTATCAATCAACCATTTATTTAATATAATCTTGTTAACAAGCTCTATATTAAATAAATAGTAGAAAGTGTATAATGAAATTAAGCTTACTCAGCTTTAATAGTATTATAAATACACTCAGTAGCGTGTACTACCTACTAATTAATACTATTTAAGTTGTGTAGTAGGAAGAATAATTCTACTCACAAGTTATATATATCTTGTCTCCACCGTGTGTAGCTTTGGCACTTTACATCTAGTAATCAACTAGTTATATTTTTGTAAATTGTGGGGAAGTGTGTGATAAAGTGAGAAAAGGTGTTCTACTTCCACCATATCTATACCCTATCACATGAATACATAAATGTGTAACTTGCTGTATATGAATATTTATATAGCTAACACATGATTAAGCATTTCCCTGTAAGTAAAGTATTAAGTGTGTATACTCATATATTAATCAGTATTACTTCTATTACTAGTACTATTATTAGTGTTATGTTCTTTAGGACAGTAAATGATTCCGGAACTATCTCTGTTCCCAACTATATCTCAAATTATAAACTCAAAATAAAAAGCCATGAATGAATATACAGTAGGTTATTATACTTCTCAAGGTAGAAGAACAATAACAATAACAGCTGAATCAAGAGAAGAAGCAAGAACTCAAGCATATGCTATGGGTTATCAAGTGCTTGATGTTTCTCTTGATTAAATACTAATCAGTATACCTGAACTAATGAAGGTAACAGATATATATTATGTATCACAATTATACGTAGGGTAGTATCCTATAGGTCAGGCAGAAATCCTGATTACAAGCAATAGACTAAACAATAATGTCTATTAGTAATGCACTATCTATCTTCCCAAGAGATAGATGTTATAATATCTACCATGTGATTGGGTACAGACTGTATACATCTTGTCAGTCATATTATAACTAAGTGCAAAACTCTCTAAAATCAGTTGTAATATCCTAAACCAATTCATTGTCATTACGGAGGATAGTAGGATATAACAAAATAACTACATTATTACAACTGAGTGCAGAGGGATATTAAACTTTGTAAAATCTATAATCTCAAAAATAATCTCAAAAACTAAAAATTATGAAAATTCACATTCACTCTAAAAATGGTATCTACGAGGTAGTTACTTATGGTAGAAATAGTATTACACTATCTACAAAACATAATAGTTTCTCTGTACCTACAAGTGACTTTAAGGCATTTGCAGGTGGTATTTGGAACAACAGTATTAATCCTAGAGACTTTGCTTTATTTTTAGCAGTAGTTAGACCTGATGAGTATAAACTTCAGGTAGCACAAGAAGATCAGATTTTGACACTAGCTGCTAGAGCAGACAGAATTAAGGCTGAAATTGATGCACTACCTATTGCTGAAGTACTTTCTGCATCTGATGAGATAGTTGATGAGTTTAACTCATGCAAATCAGCTCAGACTTTACAGTATGAAGAAGATCTTTATCATCAACAACAACAAGATGATGAAGATGACTATGCTAAGTACTTAGAAGGCATTGAGCGTGAAGAAGCTCAAAGAACTCCTGAAAAATGGAATGAAATGCTAGCTAAAAAATCTACTGAGATAGAGGATATGAAGGATAAACTTAGAGATATTGCATCTAAGGTGTATTCTCATAAGATTGATACATCTAATATCAAAGTCAGCAGCAATGGTATCAAATTTATAATTCAACAGAATTATAATGATAAGACCTATAGATTTTGTTGGGATCCTTTTGGATTTGGACATAACTATCACAGTAACATCAGTGAGATGTATCGTGAAAATGGTTGGGGTACTATGAATGGTGGTTGGATTAAAATCATAGGTAATGATGTTATTCTATACTACAAGTCTGGTGACTATGGTGTGTATGATGATACTGTTGCACTTATGTGTGCAAGAGATGTATTTCCTGGAAAGAAAATACATTCATTTGCTGGTCAAGCATGGGATGAAAAACTTACTAGTATGTTTGATGATCTTCCTTTTTAATACATGAGTGAGCAATATTAAGCTCACTCATTTTATTAATCTTAAAAATAATCTCAAATGAAAAATTATTACTGGACCATGAAAGATGGTAAGAAAATTAATGTAGATGATATGGATACAAATCATCTTAGAAATGCACTGAAAATGGTTATCAGAGCTATTAATGCTACCAATGCTAAA
>Ga0214919_10009195_pt1 | contig 12771 bp, 10 predicted proteins | sample LL1503_MetaG_FD_177994 | JGI IMG/M metagenome (GOLD analysis project Ga0214919, IMG submission 177994) | Freshwater microbial communities from Lake Lanier, Atlanta, Georgia, United States - LL-1503 | ecosystem: Environmental > Aquatic > Freshwater > Lake | place: USA: Georgia | collected...
TGGAGGTCAAAGACCAGCCGGTCCTCGCGCCGCCGCGCCAGGTGGTGCAGGCGGGCGCGGATCAAAAACAGCAGTGCCTCGTTGCGCGCGATGCGCTGTACCTCAAATGGCGTTGCCAGCCCGTTGGCGCATAAATCGTCCCAGCTGCGCCCCAGCCCGGCGGCGCGCGCCACCCACAAAATCACCTGTAAATCGCGCAAGCCGCCGGGCGACTCTTTGCAATTGGGCTCTAGCGCATAGGGCGTATCTTCAAAGCGGCTGTGGCGCTGGCGCATCTCCAGGGTTTTGGCCACCAAAAAGGCCTTCGGGTTCATGGCTGCCGCATACGCGGTCGCAAAGCGCGCCACCAGCGCGGCATTGCCGCAGACCAGCCGGTGCTCCAGCAGCGCAGTCTGCACGGTCACGTCCTTGGCCGACTCTGCCAGGCATTCGGCCACAGTCCGCACGCTGGAGCCGATCTCCAGGCCAGCGTCCCAGCAGCTGCTGACAAAGCGCTCCACACAGTGCAGGGCATGGTCATGGGCCGGCCCGGCCGCATCGTCGAGCAGGATCAGCACGTCCACATCGGAGTAGGGAAACAGTTCGCCGCGACCGTAGCCGCCTACGGCCAGCAGCGCCACCTCGGGCGGCAGTTGCGCCTGGGCGGCGAGGTCGCGCAGCGCGGTATCGGCGTGCTGGGACAAGGCCTGCAGCAGGGCACGCACACGCCGCGGCGAGAGGGTGGGCTGGTCTAGCCGCTGAAGGATCAGCGCCTTGTGCTGGCGGTAAGCGTCGCGCAACGCCCGCAGTTCGCTCATGGCTGGCGCTTCAGGCGGTGCTTGTCGAAGGGGAGGCCTCGGCCACAAATGCCGGTGGCGGGGGGCTGCCGGCCGACAAGGTCATCACCTCGTAACCGGTGGCCGTGACCAGCACCGTGTGCTCCCACTGGGCCGATAGCGAGCGGTCGGCGGTGACGATAGTCCAGCCGTCCTTCTCGGGGCCGTCTTTTATTTCCTTGCGGCCCGCGTTAATCATGGGCTCGATGGTGAAGGTCATCCCTTCGCGCAGCATATCCAGCGTGCCGGGGCGACCGTAGTGCAAGACCTGCGGCTCTTCGTGAAAGACCTGGCCGATGCCGTGGCCGCAAAACTCGCGTACGACGGAGTAGCCATGGCCCTCAGCAAAGCGCTGGATGGCAAATCCGATGTCGCCCAGGTGGATGCCCGGCTTGACCATGCGGATGCCGTGCCACATGGCCTCGTAGGTGATGCTGCACAGGCGTTTGGCGGCGATGGAGCCTTCGCCGACGATGAACATGCGGCTGGTGTCGCCATGCCAGGTGTTTTTAATAACCGTGACGTCGATGTTGACCACATCGCCCTTTTTGAGCTGTTTGTCATTGGGAATGCCGTGGCAGACCTGGTGGTTGACCGAGGTGCAGATCGATTTGGGGTAGGGAATTTTGCCGCCACCACGGTAGTTCAGCGGTGCCGGGATGCCGCCTTGCACATCCACGATGTAGTCGTGCGCCAGTTTGTCCAGTGCGTTGGTGGTCACCCCGGGCACCACAAAGGGTGTGAGGTAATCCAGCACTTCGGCAGCCAAGCGGCCGGCCAGGCGCATGCCTGCTATGCCGTCGGCGTCTTTGTAGGTGATGGTCATACGCCGGATTATCCCATCGGCCCCGCCGGGCTTGGCCCTGTGTGGAGGCACAATGAGGGGCATAAAAAGGAGGCCGTGTGGCAGAAACAGTTTCACAAGACCCCGGCGCCATGGGACTGGGCCAGTTTGCCTACGCCAATAACAGCAACCGTTTTCTGGCTGCAGCGCCGCTGGCAGGCCAGCGGTTTGCGCTGGTCGGCGTGCCCTTTGACGGCGCTGTGACCAACCGCCCCGGCGCGCGCTTCGGCCCGCAGGAAATCCGCCGCGCCAGTTTGATGCTGTGCGACGCGGTGCACCCTTTTTTCGGCGTCTCCCCGCTGGACGTGTTGGGCGATGCCGGCGACATGCGCCTGCCCAACGCCACGCCCTTGCCTGATGTGCGGAGGGCTATCGAGAGCGCCGCTGCGGCGCTGATGGCCGCACACCATTGTGTGTTTTTGGGTGGTGACCATTCCGTGACCCTGCCCCTGCTGCGCGCCGCCCACGCCCGCTTTGGGCCTGTGGGTCTGGTGCACTTTGATGCCCATTGCGATACCTGGCAAGACCATTTCGGCGAGCCCTCGGGGCATGGAACCTGGACCTATGAGGCGATTCAGGAAGGCCTGATCAGCCCGGCGCATACGGTGCAAATCGGGCTTCGCTCGGCGGGTGAGCGTGCGGCGCGCGAATACGTGCAGGATCAGGGCGGGCTGATTTACACCGCCCGCGATCTGCGCGGGCGTGACGGTGCCGGGCTGGATACGGTGGTACAAGCCATCCGCGCCCGCATGGGCCAGCGGCCCTGCTACCTGACGCTGGATATTGACTGCCTGGACCCTGCCTTCGCGCCCGGCACGGGCACACCGGAGCCGGGCGGGCTGAGCAGTTCGCAGGTGCTGACCCTGCTGGAGGAGCTCGCACCCCTGAACTGGCTGGGCATGGACTGCGTGGAGGTGGCACCAGCTTATGACCATGCTGAGCTCACCAGCAATGCTGCGGCGAATTTCGTCTGGACGTATCTGTGCGGCCAGGTGGCTAAAGGGACGCTCTGATGTGGGGGGCAAGCCGGCGCCGCGCGGCCTTTTTGCGCCGCGATGCCGAACTCAATAGCCGCAATTACTACGAGGCCAGCGTGCGGCGCGATGCGCCCCTGCCGCCGGTGCAGGGCGCTGTCCGTGTGGACGTGGTGGTGGTGGGAGCCGGATTTTCCGGGCTGTCGGCGGCGATTGAACTGGCCCGGCGCGGCTACCGGGTTGCGGTGCTGGAAGCGGGGCGGGTCTGCGGCGGCGCGTCCGGGCGCAACGGCGGGCAGACGATTGCCGGTTTTGCCGGCGGGCAGGAAACTTTTGAGAAGCAACTCGGACCTGCCGACGCCCGCGTCGCCTGGGATATCTCGCTGGAGGCGCTGGACCTGGTGGACGCGCGCATTGCCGAGTTCGGCATCGATTGCGACCGCCGTTTTGGCTACTTGTACGTGGCGGATGCGGCGCGCAAGGCGCGTGCGCTAGAGGCCGAGTTCGCACAACTGGAGCGCGATTACGGATTTGCCACCACCTTCGCGCGCGGGCCGGGGGTGCGCGACCTGATTGACAGCCCGCGCTACTGTGCTGCGGCGTATGAGCGCCGCTCGGGCCACCTGCATCCCTTGAAATACGGGTTGGGTTTGTTGCGTGCCGCGTTGGGGCTGGGGGTGCAGATTTTTGAGCATTCGACCGTGCACACGCTCAGCCGTGGGGCCGAGGTGGTGGCCCGGACTGAGGGCGGACAGGTCAGCGCCAGCTTTGCGGTGCTGGCGGGTAACTACAGCCTGGAGGCACATGGGCCGCTGGTGGCACCGGCGATCAACCGGCGCATCATGCCCGTGGGCACCTACATCCTGGGTACGGCCCCGCTGGACGAAGACCTGTGTCGGCAGCTCATCCCGTCTGGCGCAGCGGCCTGCGACAACAATTTTGTGCTGGACTACTACCGCTCCAGCGCGGACCACCGAATGCTGTTTGGCGGGCGCGTGAGCTATTCACAAACCACGCCGCCCCATTTACAGGGTGTCATGCAGCGGCGCATGGAGCGGATTTTTCCGCAACTGCGCGGCACGCCGGTGGACTTTTTGTGGGGCGGGTTTGTGGATATCAGCATGAACCGCGCGCCAGACTTCGGCCGTGTGGACAGCAATATCTATTACCTGCAGGGCTTTAGCGGCCACGGGGTGGCGCTCAGCGGCCTGGCCGGACAGATGGCGGCGCAGGCGATTGCCGGACAGGCCGAGCGCTTTGATCTTTTTGCCCGCTTGCAGCACCGCGATTTCCCTGGCGGCAGCCTGTTGCGCGCGCCGGGGCTGGTTTTGGGCACGGCGTACTACCGCTTGCGGGATATGCTGTGGGTATGAGTGGGAACCTTTTTTTGGAGATCTGACGATGCATGAGCCGCCTGTTCTGGTCTGGCTGCCGGTGGACCGGCGTTATCTGGGGGAAGACGGCAAACGCTCCCCGTTTTATGTTCTGGGGGAAAAGTACGCGCTGTCGCTCAAACAGGTAGCGGGTGCCGAACCGGTCTTGTTCCCGGCCGCCAAAGCCGAAGCCCTGCCAGCCATGTTGTCAATGGTGCACGGCGTGCTGCTCACTGGCTCGCCGGCGAACGTTCACCCCTCGCACTTTGGCGAGGACGTCACCGACCCTCGCCTGCCGCTGGATCCGCACCGCGACGACCTGACGCTGCCCTTGGTGCGGGCCTGCGTCGAGCACGGGGTGCCGCTGCTGGGTATCTGTCGCGGTTTTCAGGAGATCAATGTGGCCATGGGCGGTTCGCTGCACCAGCAGGTGCACCATGTCGAGGGCATGACCGACCACCGCGAAAACCCGGAACTGTCGTACGAAGACCAGTATGGCCTGTCGCACGATGTGCATCTGGTGCCGGGCAGCCCGTTTGCGCAATGGGCTGGTGGTCCGACAGCGCGGGTCAATTCGCTACATGGCCAGGGCGTGAACCGTCTGGCCGATGGCCTGAGCGCCATGGCGCACGCGCCTGACGGATTGGTCGAGGCCTTTGGTGTGGCGGGCGCGCACAGTTTTGCGTACGCCGTGCAGTGGCACCCCGAATGGCAGACCGCCACGCACCCGTTCTACGAACATATTTTTGCCGCGTTTGGAGCCGCGTGCCGCGCCCGCCGCGCGCAGTTGCAGGAGGCTGGTCGGGCTGTAGCCTGAGCCGCGGTAGCGCACATTCGTATAAACAAAAAGGGAGATGGAGATGACACAAGCAAGTGAGATGAATTTCAATGACCTGGAGCAGTGGCTGAATGAGCGCCGGGTGACTGAGATCGAATGCCTGGTACCCGACTTGACCGGAGTGGCGCGCGGGAAAATTCTGCCGCGTGAAAAATTCACTGAAGATCGGGGCATGCGCTTGCCGCAAGCCATTGTGGCCATGGGGGTGACCGGCGTATTCCCAGAGAGTGGGCCGTATTACGACGTCATCGATCCCACTGACAAAGACATGCAGCTGCGGCCGGATCCAGGCTCGGTGCGCATCGTTCCCTGGGCCACGGACCCGACCGCGCAGGTGATCCACGACTGTTTTGATAACCAGGGCCGGCTGGTGCCCTTTGCGCCGCGCAGCGTGCTGCGCCGGGTGTGTGAGCTGTATGCCGCCGAGGGCTTGCAGCCCATTGTTGCGCCCGAGCTGGAGTTCTACCTGACAGCGCGCAATACCGACCCCAACACCTTACTCAAGGCGCCCATTGGCCGCAGCGGCCGTGCCGAGACCTCGCGCCAGGCCTACAGCATTGACGCGGTCAACGAGTTCGACCCCTTGTTCGAAGAAATTTATGACTACTGCGAAAAAATGGAGCTCAACGTCGATACCTTGATCCACGAGGTCGGCGCCGGTCAGATGGAGATCAATTTTTTCCACAACAAACCGCTGGGCCTGGCCGACGAGGTGTTCTTTTTCAAACGCACCGTGCGTGAGGCCGCGCTGCGCCACGACATGTACGCCACCTTTATGGCCAAGCCGATTGCCGGTGAGCCTGGCAGCGCCATGCACGTGCACCAAAGCCTGGTTGACGTGGCCGATGGGCACAACGTGTTCAGCAACCCCGACGGCACACCCTCCGAGATGTTCATGCATTACATCGGAGGGTTGCAGCGCTATGTGCCCGCGGCTATGGCCTTGGTAGCACCGTATGTCAACAGCTACCGCCGTCTATCACGCCATACCGCCGCCCCCATCAACATTGAATGGGGCCATGACAACCGCACGGTGGGCATCCGTTCGCCGATTTCCGCGCCCGCTGCGCGGCGGGTGGAAAACCGTGTCATCGGCGCCGATGCCAATCCGTATGTCGCGATGGCGATGACGCTGGCCTGCGGCTACCTGGGCTTGAAAAACAAGATCAAGCCCAAGCCCGAGATGCGCGGCGACGCCTACCTGTCGCCCTACGCGTTGCCGCGCAGCCTGGGCGAGGCGCTGGACTGGCTGCGCAAAGAGAGCGATTTGCACGAGGTGCTGGGCAAGGAGTTCATCACCGTGTACACCGAAATCAAGGAGCTTGAGTTTGAGGAGTTCATGAAGGTGATTTCGCCTTGGGAGCGGGAACACCTCCTGCTCCACGTCTGATACCGCCTGCCGCATCTATTCTTGATTTGAAACCGAGAACCTTGACATGAATACCCCCGTCGATACCCGCGCCATCCAGGCTATGGACAGCGCGCATTTTCTGCATCCCTTCACCGATTTCCAAGACCTCAACACCCGCGGCGCGCGCGTCATCACCCGTGCCGAAGGTGTTTATATCTGGGACTCTGAGGGCCACAAAATTCTGGATGGCATGAGCGGTTTGTGGTGCGTCAACGTGGGCTATGGGCGGCGTGAACTCGCGGATGCCGCGCACCGCCAGATGCTGGAGCTGCCCTACTACAACAGCTTTTTCCAAACCACTAACGTGCAAGCCGCCACGCTGGCGGCCAAGCTGGCATCGCTGGCACCCACGGTGGGCGGACGCAGTTTCCAGCATGTGTTTTATTCATCCAGCGGCAGCGAGAGCAACGACTCCAATGTGCGCATGGTGCGCCGCTACTGGGATTTGCTGGGCCAGCCGCAGCGCAAAATCATCATCAGCCGCCACAACGCCTACCATGGCAGCACCATGGCCGGAGCCTCGCTGGGCGGCATGAGCGGCATGCACGCGCAGGGCGACTTGCCGATTCCCAATATCTGCCATATCCAGCAGCCCTACCATTTTGAGCACGCGCTGCCCGGTGAAAGCGAGGATGACTTCGGCATCCGCGCCGCAGGTTGGCTGGAGCAGCGGATTCTGGAACTCGGGCCCGATAAGGTGGCCGCTTTCATCGGCGAGCCGGTGCAGGGCGCCGGCGGCGTGATCATTCCGCCGGCCACCTACTGGCCCGAGATCCAACGCATCGTCGACAAGTACGGCATCCTGCTGATCAGCGACGAGGTGATTTGCGCCTTCGGCCGCCTGGGCCACTGGTTTGCCTATGAAAAATTCGGCTACCGCCCCGACCTGGTGACCTTTGCCAAGGCCGTCACCAGCGGCTACATCCCCTTGGGCGGCGTGATGGTGGGCGACCGCGTGGCGAAGGTGCTGATCGAGCAGGGCGGCGAGTTCAACCACGGCTACACCTACAGCGGCCACCCGGTCGCCTGCGCGGTCGCGCTGGCCAATCTGGAGCTGATGGAGCGTGAAGACCTGGTGGCGCGCGTGCACGACGATGTCGGCCCCTATCTGGCAGCGCACTTTGAGCGGCTGGCCGCGCACCCGCTGGTGGGGCAGGCCCAGACCTGCGGCCTGATGGCGGGCCTGGTTTTGGTGCAGGACAAGGCCAAGAAGACCTCTTTCGACCCGGAGCTGGGCGTTGGCATGGTCTGCCGCCGCCATTGTTTTGCCAACGGGCTGGTGATGCGGGCGGTGGGCGATCGCATGATCATCGCCCCGCCCTTGACCATCAGCCACGCGGAAATCGACACCATGGTGGGGCTTATAGTGCGCTGTCTCGATCTGACACTGGAAGAAGTCCGGCTCAAGGGCTGGACGCGCTAGCCGCCGCTGGCCTGTTGTTTGGAACTCTATTTAATCAGGAGAAAAACATGAATGCAGTTGGTTCGGTCCGCCGCTTCTTCCATAACCTGACCTGGGTCGCCGCAGCCGCCTATGCGGTGGCCGGCTTGAACCCTGTTATGGCCCAGGCGCAGGAAGAAAAAGTTCTCAATATCTACAACTGGTCTGATTACGTGGCCAGCGACACGATTGCCAATTTCGAGAAAGAAACTGGTATCAAGGTGCGCTATGACACCTACGACAACAATGAAATCCTGCATGCCAAACTGGTGGCCGGTAAAACCGGTTATGACATTGTCGTGCCCTCATCCACCTTTGCCCGGCTGCAAATTGACGGTGGCCTGTTGATGAAGCTAGACAAGTCGCAGCTGCCCAACCTCAAGAACTTGGATCCCGATATCCAGGCGCAAATTGCCACGATAGATCCGGGTAACCAGTACCTGGTGAATTGGCTCTGGGGTTACACCACCATCGGTATCAACACCGCCAAGGTCAAAGCTGCGCTGGGTTCCGAGCCCATGCCCGCCAATGCGTGGGAGTTGTTTTTCAACCCCAAGTACGCCAGCAAGCTCAAGAGCTGTGGCATCTCGGTGCTGGACAGTGCGTCTGAGGTCATACCTGCTGCCTTGCATTACCTGGGTAAAGACAGTTTCAGCAAAAGCGGTGCGGATTACCAGGAGGCGCTGGCCCTGCTGAAAAGTGTGCGGCCCTATGTGACCTTGTTCAGTTCCTCGGGCTACATCAATGAGATGGCCAGCGGCTCGATTTGCATGGCCCTGGGCTGGAATGGCGACATCAACATCGCACGCGCCCGCGCTCTGGAGGGTAAGACCGGGCAGGATGTGGTGGCGCTGGTGCCCAAGACCGGCGGCATTCTGTTTTTTGACATGATGGCCATCACGGCCGATGCGCCGCATCCGAAAAACGCCATGCTGTTCATGAACTACATCATGCGCCCCGAGGTGCATGCGGCGCTGACCAACAAGGTGAAGTACGCCAACCCCAACAAGGAGTCGCGCAAATTTATCGTCCCCGAGGTGGCCAGCAACCCGTCGGTATTCCCCAGTCCGGCGGAAATGGCGCTGATGGTTCCACCCAAAGCGCTGAGCAACGACATCCGCCGTTTGGAAACGCGGACCTATACGTCCTTCAAGACCGGTCTGTAAGTGGTGGCCGGGATGGCATTTTTGCAAATTCGCCATATCGTCAAACAGTTTGACGAGGTTTTTGCCGTAGACGATGTGTCGCTGGACATCGCGCAGGGCGAGATCTTCGCTTTGCTGGGTTCATCCGGCTGCGGCAAGTCCACGCTGCTGCGCATGCTGGCGGGTTTTGAGACACCGACTTCCGGCCAGATTGTGCTGGGTGGCCAGGACATCGTCGGGCTCGCACCCTACGACCGGCCCATCAACATGATGTTCCAGAGCTACGCGCTGTTTCCCCACCTCAATGTCTGGGACAACATTGCCTTCGGCCTGCGCCGCGACGGCATGTCCAAGCCGGATATCGCGCAGCGGGTCGATGAGATGCTGGAGATGGTGCAACTCAAGCCCTACGCCAAGCGCAAGCCGCACCAGCTCTCCGGCGGCCAGCAGCAGCGCGTGGCACTGGCCCGCAGCCTGGCCAAGCGCCCGCGCCTGTTATTGCTGGACGAGCCGCTGGGTGCGCTGGACGCCAAGCTGCGCCAGCGTACGCAGCTGGAGCTGGTGCACATCATCCAGCGCGTGGGCGTGACCTGCGTGATGGTGACGCACGACCAGGAAGAGGCCATGACCATGGCCACCCGCATCGGTGTGATGAGCGAGGGCAAGATTTTGCAAATCGGCCGTCCCGAGGAGATTTACGAAACGCCCAACTGCCGCTTTGTGGCGGACTTCATCGGTACCGTCAACCTGTTCAAGGGCCAGGTCAGCGTGGACGAGCCCGACCACGTGGTCATTGACAGCCCGGAGTGCCGCCATTACGTCAGCCATGGCATCACCGGCACGCTGGGCATGGAAGTCGATGTCGCCGTGCGTCCCGAAAAGATGGGCCTGCAGGCTGCCGCTCCGCTTGCCAGCGAGCGCGAGTCCGCGGCCGAAGTTGGACATAACCAGGTCCAGGGCGAGATCACCGACATTGCCTACCTGGGCAGCCTGACCACGTACCACGTACGCCTGGCCTCGGGTCTGGTGCTCAAAGTAACCCAGACCAACGCCGCCCGCCACGCCGGTGTTCCGCTGGTCAGCGGTGACGCGGTATGGGTCTGGTGGGATGGCACGGACATCGTAGTCTTAACCCGCTAAGTCATGTCTGCCACTGCCCTGGCCCGCTGGGGCTCCCGTACCCTGATCGGGGTACCCATGCTCTTCCTGATCGCATTCTTTTTGCTGCCCTTTCTGGTGGTCTTCAAGATCAGTGTGTCCGAGATGGACACCGTCTTCTTCCGCGATGTGCTGGCCTGGGCCGATGGTTTGGTCACCATCAAGATCAACTTCGCAAATTACTTTAGTCTGGCGCAGGATGGCCTGTACCTGGGCACCTACATCCGCTCGCTGGGCTATGCAGCGATGACCGCGCTGATCTGCTTGCTGATTGCCTACCCGTTCGCGTATTGCATTGCCCGCAGCCCGGCTGACAAGCGTCCGGCCTTGTTGATGATGGTGATGCTGCCGTTCTGGACCTCTTTTTTGCTGCGCATCTACGCCTGGAAAATCCTGCTCGCTGACTCGGGCGTTTTCAACCAACTGCTGCTGGTGCTGGGCGTAATTGCCGAGCCGATCAAGATGATGAACACCCCGTTTTCGCTGATTCTGGGCATGGTCTACTGCTACATCCCTTTCATGATCCTGCCGCTGTACGCCACGCTGGTGAAGATGGATCTCAGCCTCTTGGAGGCGGCGCTGGATCTGGGTGCCACGCCCGCGCAGGCCTTCTGGCGCATCACGGTTCCGCTGTCCAAGAGCGGCATCATTGCCGGCTCCATGCTGGTGTTCATTCCCTGTGTCGGGGAGTTTGTCATCCCCGAGTTGCTGGGCGGCCCGCAGACACTGATGATCGGCCGGGTGCTGTGGGACGAGTTCTTCGGCAACAACGACTGGCCCATGGCGGCGGCGGTTGCCGTGGTGATGGTGCTGCTCATCATCGTGCCTCTGGCGCTCTTCAACAAGCACCAGGCCGAGGCGAACGCGAAGGCGGCCGCATGAAATCCAAGCAGTTGCGCGCTGTAGTCTGGATGGGCATCGTCTTTGTCTTCCTGTACCTGCCGATCGTGACGCTGGTGGTTCTGAGCTTTAACGCCAGCCCCATGGTCACGAGCTGGGGCGGCTGGTCGCTCAAGTGGTACAGCGCGCTGGCCGACGACGAGGAGATGATTTCCGGCTTTCGGCTGTCCTTGTCGATTGCCACCCTGACCGCTTTTTCTTCCGTATTCCTGGGTACCTTGGCGGCGCTGTCCTTGCACCGCTTCAAGCGTTTTCGGGCGCGCACCCTGTTTGTCGGCATGGTCAATGCGCCCCTGGTGATGCCCGAAGTGATCATCGGTTTGTCGCTGCTGCTGATGCTGGTTTCCGTGCAGCGCCTGTTTGGATTTCCTGAGCGCGGTTTTTCCACGATCTGGTTGGGGCACACGCTGCTGGGCATGGCCTATGCCACGGTGGTGGTGCTGTCGCGCTTGCAGGAGGTGAGTCCCTCGTTAGAAGAGGCGGCGCAGGATTTGGGTTGCCGTCCGTTGCAGGTTTTTTTCCTGGTCACCCTGCCGCTGATCGTGCAGGCTATTGGCTCGGCCTGGCTGCTGACCTTTACCTTGTCGCTCGATGACGTGGTGTTATCTGCCTTTTTGTCCGGCCCGGGTTCCACCACCATGCCCATCACCATCTTCAGCCGCGCTCGTCTGGGCGTCAGCCCCAGCGTCAACACGGTCGCCGCCATCACGGTGGCCGTGGTCAGCGTGGCCGTGGTCAGCGCCAGCATTTTCATGGCCCGTGCGCAGCGGCGGCGGGACCAGGAAATGGCCGCTGCCTACAGGCTGGGATGAGGCGAAAAACGATGCGCGTCAAGCGGCGCGCATGTTCGCGTTGTGTTGCCGCAGCACGCCTTCGCCGGGGTTATGGGGCAGCCTGCTGACCGGGCAGGCGTCTTGAACCCGGGCATGCATATCCAGCACGCAGTGCTCATATGAGGACAGCGGCCCGAAGGCGAAATCCTGTGAATTCAACCCCGCCTGCACCCGCTCGCACAAGGCCCGATCTTCCGCGCCCACGCGCCGGTTGATGCGTGCATTGAGGTGGCGCAAGACCCGCATTTCACGCCGCGTATCGGGGCGCACGTAAATGGGGTAGCGCACCCGGCAGCGCTGCCCGCCGAGCGGGAAAAACTGGAACAAGTCCATGCTGTCGCCATACAGGTCCAGCCCAGTGTTGGGCGGCATGGTGAAAAATGACCAGGTGTTGCGTACCTGGGCGGGCAGCGCGCTGTTGAGGGCCGGGGCCATGCGCTGGTACATCCGCTCGGCCCAGTTGCTGGACGGCTCCGGTCGCAGCACGCTCAGACTGCCCGCCACGCCATGCACGTTCATAAAGCCGGTCAGGTCGCTGTCGAGCAATCGCTGGTAGCCGGGATGCCCGACCGGCACATGGTAGTTCTCCAGGTTGTTGTCCACGCCGACCTTCCAGTTGCAGTCCCATTCCTCCAGGAACGCGGCTTGCAGCGGCACCATCTCTTCCAAGCGGTAGGGTTCGATCAGCGGAAGGTACTCTGCCCACATGCTGTGCAGGCTCGCACCGCCGGGCACGATGCGCACAAACACCAGCCCGCATAAGACCTCGATATCCAAGGCCCGCAGGCCCAGCGACTGGGTGTCGTGGTCGGCAAAGGTGTGCTCTGCCGGCCGACCGGCCAGCCTTCCGTCGGTGTGGTAACTCCAGCCATGGTAGGGGCAGCTCAAGCGCGCTTTGCACTGTGCTGCACCGTCCAGCAATTTGGCTCCGCGGTGGCGGCAGACATTGAGAAAAGCCCGCAAAACTCCATCCTCACCGCGCAGCACCAGCACCGGGTCGCGGGGCAGATCCAGCGTGAAGAAGTCGCGCGGCCGGGGT
>Ga0214919_10009196_pt1 | contig 12771 bp, 16 predicted proteins | sample LL1503_MetaG_FD_177994 | JGI IMG/M metagenome (GOLD analysis project Ga0214919, IMG submission 177994) | Freshwater microbial communities from Lake Lanier, Atlanta, Georgia, United States - LL-1503 | ecosystem: Environmental > Aquatic > Freshwater > Lake | place: USA: Georgia | collected...
ACACAGACCTAAAATTCTTTGAACAATTAGTGCAAATTTTGATTGGTTTTGAAGTTGACCTAATCCAACTTCAGCTTTAATATCCATTGCGCCCGAGATAACGTTCACAATTTGAGCACCAATATCAACCGAATCTACTAAATTAATAGTACTGTAATAATCACTGATAAATTGTCCAACTTTATTCACAATTGTGGTCCCTGATGTTGCGTCATCTCGGTCTAATAACATTACCCTAAAATAATCCCCTGTTACTCCAAAACTGTTTGTTTTTGTATACTGAACATCAAATAAATTTTGTCCCGACTTTCCCTTGTATTGTGTACCCAAAATTTGCGATAAAGCTCTTGATGCATTTGATGAATCCATCAATTGATATAATTGCTTATTCATGGGAAATGGTGAATCTCCACCAAAAGGTTTGAATGTCGGGTCGGCTGTAGGCTCGGGTTTTTCATAATAAACTTTTCCAAAAGGAGAATCTGGTGAGTTTTTTAAATTGGAAAAAAAGTCAACAGATTGTACAGGAATATAAATTCCTTCTTGTTGTGGCCTCAATGGTAGAGGTTGGATTTCTAAAGATTTGGCAGTAACACCTTTGTAGGTTTGCTCTTGAGAACAACCTAAGGCTTTCATAGATTCTTCTTTAAGTATAACAGCCGCTTTCGGTTCAATTTTGGAGGCGGCCTCAAGAATTTTTTTTCTTAAGTATTTTAAAGTACTTGAACCTTGACCTTGTGTTTGTCCTAAAAAATTCAATAGTTGGTCCATTGAATTCGGTGGTTCCCTTTGGTACCTTTTTTGTAAATTCTTAACTTTGTCTAATTGTGAAGTTATTTGATTCAGACCTTCAGTGGCAGAATTTGCCGCATCACGTTTTAGTTTTTTCTCATTTTTCAATGATTCAACTGCAGTTTTGGAAGAATTAATCTTACCAGAAATCTGTTGACCTAAAAAATTTAAATCTGGTGACGGCATAATTTATCTCATTTTATATGTTTCTTCATCGTTAGAAACATCCTTTTCTATAAGATTCTGTAACAAGTCATCATCTAAATCCGCGAGTGAGAATGATTCTGTATTACTATTTGATTTTTCCCAAATGCTGGATTGAAGTTTCGATAAACTAATTTTCTTCTCTACACAATCATTCACAATTTTTTGTTGTTTTTCTATTACGGGTCCTATGGTTGTCATGTCCTCTGGGTCTTTCAACATTGACAACATTTTGTTTTGAATTCTAATTGCAGTCTGTCTCTGTTCAACAAGTTCATTATAAATCTCTTGCATTAGAGATAAGATAGAATCTTTAGTGAAATTAATTTCTTTTCTTTGTGGTCTAGGCATACCTATAAATACTTTTTTATTAGTTTTTCATTCTAAATTGAATAACTAGATAAAGTTTTTTGAATCTTTTTATTGAACTTCTTATTTCTTTTGTACTTAAATTTGTCATTTCCCTGAGTGAAAGGAGAATAACATTTTTGTTGAATTTATTATTATCCGCACCTGAGAATATAGTTTCATAATTGTCAAATAAATCAATTAGAGCAAATCCCAATTTTTTTTCATTTTCACTTAAGTTTTCGGTGTCTATAAATTCTTTTAATTCTTTTAGGTATGCAGAAATGATTATGTCTGTTTCAACAATATCATCATCAATTCTATAAATCATATCAGGTCTCTCTTCAAGACTTGAAGAAATATCTTCATATGATATTTTACGGTTTGTTTCTTTTTGGTCCTTAATTATTTGACCCATCAAATAATTTTTACATATGGTACCAAAATATGAATAAGCTTTTTTGTTTTTTGATGGTTTAAATTTGTCAACTTTAGTCATCAAAAAAGAATGTGTATCCGTATGGATTTCTGTAAAATCCATATCTTTACGGTACAGTTTGTAACGCCTGATAATTGAAGAAATCATCTTATCAAGAGGTGCTCGCAGAAATTCATTGTAGATTTTATTTTTTTCTTCTGAAGTTTCTGCTATTAAAAAATTTCTAACGGCAGTTTCCTCTCTTACATCAAAATAATTTTCCTTGACTGACTTTCTCCCTCTTTTTTTTGATGAAACATCTTCTGTGATTGCAGATAGTGTTTCTTGCATTTACGCATTTTCCGATTGATATTTTATGACTCTGTCGTCCGTGAAAAAATATTCTTTCTTTGCAGTTTGAATCCAAAATTTAACTTCATCTTCTAACATTTTATCATCTCCATTTTTGTAATTCCAAAAGATTGAACCTTCTCTCAAATTAACATGTTTGTAACCTAATTTTGGAATTGTCATTATTGAAACTGAATTATAGGTTAGTCTCAATAATAGTTCATATATAAAAGTTAATTTCATTGAAGCTTTGAAACCTCCGAAATCATCAAACACTGATTTTTTGATTATAGAACCTGCTGTTTGGAAATTTTGGTAATCATGTAATGTTTCGTTAGTAAGGAATCCCATTTCTTGTGCGAAGTTAGCCGCAAATGTCGCTTCGTTAGTAAAACCAGCAAACATACCTTTTTCATCAACCTCAACAACTACAGGTAAAAACATCTGTACTTCAGGATATGCCTCAACATATTTTTTAACATTTTTGAACCAAATAGATGAATACTCATCATCAAATTCAAATAAAGAAACCCAAGCACCTTTTGCGTTTTGAACACCATAATTAACTTGAGAACAATAGTTTGCTTCTTTATCCCAAAGGAGTTTAGTAACATTCAATTTTCCAAAATCATAGTTTTCTAAAAGGTTTACTAATGTTTCTTCTTGAGTATGTACAATTAATAATTCTTCAAAATCAACTTTTTGTTCTTTCAAAGAGTTTATTGCTTTTGCAAAATATTCATCAAAATCTTTAGCTTTAGCAGATTTGATTGGTAATATAACTGATAGTGATAATTTATTTTCCATATTAATCTTCTGTTTTAGTAATTTGTTCTTCAAATGATTTAGCTCTGTTACTTAGATATGAATCAAAAAGATTTATAACAGTGTTATCAAATTCTTGTTTATTGGAGTATTTTTCAGCGGTTGCTTTCATTTCATCATACATTTCGGGTTTGATATTATCTTCTAACCAATTTTGTATGAAATCTGCAATAACATCAGCAAATAAAGTTTTATCTGTAATCCAAATTCCATTATTCTCAGTCATCCATTCTGCCGGTAAGTTTGGAACTTTACCAATTACAGGAACTCTAGATTTCATTGATTCTAACGGGAAAGTACCAAATCCACTTTCATCATCAATCCAAACACTAACAAAACAATCTCTTAATGAGTTTGAAAATTCAACTTCGGACAAACCCCTCAAATCTCTAAATGTGAACCATCTGTATTGAGGAAATTTCAAATAAAAAGTTTTGATGATATTGATTGCGTCACTTTGTTCTTTAGTATGAACTCCAACAATTGGCATTGGTGGTAATGATTTCGGGTGAAAATTTTCTGTGATATAAGGTTTTATAATATCAAAAGATGATTGTCTCATTACTCTTTCAATATATTCCTTCTGCATATTTGTTGTGGTGATACATTTGAAAAAACCGTACTGTGCCCAATTCTGACCAGGTTGTAAAGTTTCTACAATGTACGCATAAGATTGTGCTAATACAACTTTCGCACATGGTAATTGTTTTACCTGTTCCATCATGAAACCAAAAACTTCAGGAATTACAAGAAAATCTTCAGGAGATATCTCCAAATTTTGACCTTCTATAACTCTGTGAGGAAGATTTGCATACTCTTCACCTAACCACTTTCCAACTCCCGCATAATCATTTTTTTCATGTAAAATGATAGGGTTGAAGTTAGCGTCTTTTAATGTTTTAGCCACTTGATATATAAATCTTACGGAAGCTTTTGCATTCCCTTTTGTGTCCTGAACTAAGAAATATATTCTGGCTTTTTTGTCCTTAAGTATTTCAATTGATTTAAGAACTTTTTCTTTTAGTAAATTTTCCATATTAATAATGATTGATTAATTGTTTATTGAGTAAACTATTGAATGCTATCTTGAAAGGTATACTTGTGTTTGATGCGGAAGCTTTCAAACCTAATTTGTCATCAATATCTTCATGTTCAGAAAGCACGGTTTCCAACATCATTTTAACCATTTCAAACTTGATTATGTTTATTCTCATTTCAGTTTGACCACTTACTGGCTCAACAGAAACTTCATCTGTCATATCAAGGTATTCTTCAATCGCGTCCAAATCAACATAATAGTTTTCACCTAATACTTTAAGCATAAATTGTTTCTATTTTTTGTTTCAACTCTTTAATACTTGAAATTGAATCTTCCATGATAATTTCAGAATTATATTCAGTATTAAACTTTATAACCCTTTTATTTGAAGGGTGATTTAATAATAGATTAGGATTTGCGGTAAGTAAAATGTCTATTGAGTCCCACATTGAATTTAGTGTGATTTCACTATAAAATTTTACAGATTCTACCAAACAACCAAACTTAGCTAAAAAAAATAAAGATGCTGGTTTAGATTTACCAATTTCATCTGAAACAATAATGATTTCATGAGAATCTCTCATATCAAGATAAAAATCATTCAAATCATTCATACTATTGTATTCTACAGAACCCGCATGACCAAAGATTTCCATTGTGTGTTCTTTATAAAGGAAATTGTATATTTCATCATCATGCTTGAATGCAAGATGTTTCCCAATATCCAAAGATGTTAAATCTGAAAAAACTTTTCTTTCAATTTCAGCATCCTCTTCAATTAATTTCAATTCTTTCAAGTTTTCATTCAAGAACCATTTTTCATATTCTTGTTGAATTTTTTTTAACGTATCCCTTAGTACACCATTAATTTCAATTCCTATTCTCATTCTTCGTATCTTTGAAGTATTTGGGAGATTAAAGGATTTCTAACTATATCCTCAGGACTGAACTCAAAAACTCCAACATCATTCATGTTTTGAAATTTTTGTAACGCATCCCATAATCCCGTGTGTGTTTTATCTTTGTGTCTATCAAATTGTTCTAAGTCCCCTGAAATGAAAAACTTTGAATTGAAACCAATTCTTGTCAACAACAATTTCATTTGACTTGGGGTTGAGTTTTGAGCCTCTTCAAAAATCAATATTGAATTATCTATGTTCATACCTCTCATATAAGCGAGAGCAAATACTTCAATTGCTTCAATATCTTTTAACTTTTCTCTAGCCTCCTTACCAATTATTTTATTCAGTAAGTAATAGGAAGGAAAAATATATGGGTCCAATTTTTCTTCAACACCACCCGGTAAACTTCCTAGTTTTTCTTCAGCTTCAACCGCTGGTCTCACAATGATAATTTTTTCATACGGAGTTTCAGGGTCCACTAATAAATCTACCGCAGATTTCATAGCTATGTAACTTTTACCAACTCCGGCAGGACCCGAACAAATTGTTATCTGATTTGACAACAAAGTATCATAATAAATTTTTTGACTTTCAGATAAAAATTTTTGTTTAGTTTTCTTTTTTACGATTGAACAAATTGATTGTTTTTTTGTTTTTACAACTCCCTCTTCCGTTAGTGGCGTTGGAGTTGGTTGACGTCTTGTAGTTTTACCCATTAATTTTTTTTTAGTATTTTACATAATCTTTAACCTCTCTAATTTCAGAATTTGAAATTAGATTTATTTCATTTTTCAATCTAAATCTTTCATCATTTGTAAAATATACATTTCTAGCTAAAGTTACAAATTCATCATCAAACTTATGGTCCCTCTCAAGAATTCTTAGCTTATCTTCAACATCCCAAAGTTTAGAGTTAACCTTTACAAGTTCATGATATATTGATTCAATTTCAACATTATTTAAGTAACTTGATGAAAGGTTGTATAATAATTCAAATTCTTTGTTGATGAATTCTAATTTTGTTTCATCTTTAACTTTAGTTTTTTTCACTTGAAGAATTGATAATTTATCAATCATTTCTCCAACACTGACTGGTACTGATATCATAATATACTATTTAATTTTTTGTTTTTCCAACGACCCCCTCTCTCTTCTGTAAACAGTTTCTCCACCGTCAGGACTTTCATAAATCCAAGGGGTCTCAATTTCATGTTTATCAACTTGTGACTTAATCCAACTATAAGTTTTCTTCAAACCAATAGACAAAGGTTGACTCACTTCCCAACCAATTTTTTCTCTGTAAAGTCTGTTATCGGAATTTCTACCTTTAACACCCAATGGACATTTGAATCCATATTTTTTTACAAATTCATCACCTTCAATATTTTTGATAGATAAATCTTTTTCAGATATTGCTATGGCCATTCCGGCTAATTGGTTTATGGTTACCATCTCTTCGCTACCTATATTAACAGGACCTGTGAAATCACTCTCCATCAATCTAAGAACTGCTTCAACACATTCTTCTACATATAGGAATGAACGGGTTTGTAAACCATTACCCCACACTTCAATAATATCTCCATCCTTAGCTTCAGCGGCTTTTCTACACATAGCAGCTGGTGATTTTTCTCTACCACCTTTCCAAGTCCCTTGTGGGCCAAATATGTTATGAAATCTTGCGATTCTAACATTGAGTCCATAGTTTCTGTGATAGGCTAAAAATACTCTCTCAGAAAATAATTTCTCCCAACCGTATTCTGAGTCAGGATTGGCAGGATATGCTGAAGTTTCCTCACAGTTTGGATTTTCAGGGTCTAATTGATTGTGTTCAGGGTACATACAAGCTGAGGATGAGTAAAATACTTTACCAACTTTTTTCTTAACACATTCTCTTGCGACATTCAAATTAATTGTTGCTGAATTATGCATCAGATTCGCATCATTCTCACCTGTGAAAATATATAATGCTCCACCCATATCTGCGGCTAACTGATAAACTTCATCAACACCTTCTTCAATGACAAGGTCTACAACTTTAGGGTCTGTTAAATCTCCTAAAATGAACTCATCACAAATTTCATCTTGGAAAAAATATTCATGTTTTTTAATATCACAAATTCTTACATGATTACCTTCTTCTTTTAATCTTTTTGATAAGTGACCTCCAATAAAACCACCACCACCAAGCACTACAATTTTTTTCATATCATTTCATTTATAATTTTTTTTATACCCTCTTTCAATGAAATTTTCGGTTTCCAAAAATTTAAAATATATGGGTCTGGTTCATTTCTTTTATTAAGTTGTACTGTGTCTTTTTCAGTTGAAGGAGTTATTCTACATGGAATTTCTTCACTGATTATAAATGCAACTTTTAATATAGATTCCCATTCAAAATTTGTAATGTGAAGTTCTTTGTCTCTATCAATTTCATCATATTTCTGTGAAAGAATCATCAATGCATTTGAACAGTCCTCTGCGTGTAAAAATTGTCTTTCTTCAGTTCCATCAGTCATCATTGTGATGTGTCCATAATTATTTGCCTTCAAAATGAAGTCTGTAATCACATGTGATTTTTCTAAATTATGTTCTGGTCCATAGACATTCCAAAACTTAACTGTGAGACCTCCCAAAGATTTGGTATAAGATTCTCCCAAGGCTTTTGCAATACCATAAGGGGAATATGACATATTTGACATTTGGGAAGATGCAAAAATAAAAGGTTTTCTGTAAGCCTTCAACGCTTCAAAAGTGTTAACCATCAATTTAGAATTGTTATCAATAAACTCATATGTGTGTTGGTATTTTTTCAAATACCTTGAACCACCAACATCAAATGCTAAAAACATCACAAAGTCGGCTTCATTCACACGGGAATCAACCATTCCTTTAATTCTCAAATCTTGCATAGAATCATCTTCTATATCAAACGTCAAAACATCATGTCCTTCGTTTTTTAAAAATTTACAAAGTTCTGCACCAATTTGGCCGGCTGAGCCAAGTACCAAGTATTTCATATTAAAATAGATTTTTCAAATAATTCTCCCACATGTAATCTTCTGCAAGAGGTAAGTTCATAGCTAATTGGAAATTTCTTTCAATTGCTGGCATCATTGATTGATATTTTTCAATGGTTAATGATTCTAAATTAGGGTCATCTTCTAAAAAAATAACACCTGAAGGGTCAAAGTATTTTTCAACTACCTTTCTTGAACCGTAATAAACGGGTACTGTACCCATCACAAAATTGTCTGTTAATTTTTCTGTGAAATAAGTGTCCGAGTTATCATTTTCAATAGAGACAGAAAACATGTAATCTTTCAATCCATCTTCTTTATCATTTAATTGATTTGGTCTACCAGTACCAAATAAATCAATTTTGTCTTTCAACTTTTCTACCCATTCTAATCTGTTTTGATGACCTCTCAACCATCCTTTGTTAGATGCAATCATTGAAACTAATTTTGTTTTTGGGTGAATCATTCTGTTTCTTTCCCAAATCCATGGAACCGCATTTGAAATATTATAAACAAATGGTGCTCCCAATTCCAAGAGACTATCCATACAAGTGAAAATCCATTTGTAGTGTTCTCTTGTCATGTCAATATTATCAACAAGATATTTGATGGTAGCTTCATTTATTTGCGGTGATTCAAGTAACCAACCAATTTTGTCTCTTTTTGGGTCATTGAATCCCCAATCCTTGATGTAGTTATCAACATAAACACTCACTTCATGAGGTGTTTCAGTTTCTCTTGAAAGCCATTGGATATACTTTGGCATGTTACGGTTTGATGAACAATCATATTCACCCCACCAATCTGATACTTTTCTAATTAATTTTTTTTCCATTTTTTATCTTTTTATAATTGCTCCACCATATAATCCGCCATGTACGACTTCATATTGATAGTTATATTTTTCAATCCATTCCGAAAATGCTAATCTTTCATGGTGGTCATAATCTGACTCACCACCATGCCAATCATCAAATCTGATGAAAACCTCCGACCAACTACATTTACTCAGAAATTCTAAAGATGAAACAGTCGGTTCATAAATGTCAACATCAACATTGCAAACAGCAATTTTATCTATACCATATTCTTTGGGTTGTTGTAATTTATGAATATCTGATAAGACAAGGGTTATGTTTGGTCTTACGGATAATTTGGTTTTAGCTTCTTCTATTGTTCTTGGAAATTCCCCTCCTGTAGTATTCCATGCTCCCAACGCAAAAGAACCTTCTCTCCAATCACTTGTATTTGGGAGGGGTTTGGTAGTTTTTTCTAATCCCTGAAAATGGTCTATTGTAAAAATTTTTTTGTTGGGAAAAACAGTTGCTAAATAAATTGCACTTTGACAAGTACATGTACCAAATTCTAATACATCCCCTATTAAATTGTAACTTTGCGGAACTTGTGAAAGAACCTCTAAAGTACATGAATGAGTATTTGGGTTTGTGTTAATCATGATTTATCTTTTTACATAAACACCTCCGATGAATCCACCGTGAGTGATTATAAATTCATATTTATATTTTTCAATCCATTCTGAAAATGCCAACCTTTCATGTTGGTCATATTCAGATTCGCCACCATGCCAATCATCAAATCTGATGAACACTTCAGACCATTCGCATTTGGTTAGAAACTCTAAAGCAGAAACCGCTGGTTCATAAATGTCAACATCTAGATTACAAATGGCAATCTTACCAATCCCATAATCTGATGGTTGAGTAAGTTGATGAACATCTGAGATAATCATTTTTATATTATCATGTCCTTTGAATCTTTCTAAAAGTTCATCAATAGATTTTGGGACATTACTGTTGTCTACATACAGGGGGTTATCAAGAGCGAACGCCCTTTCTATCCAATCACTGTCTTTTGGTACATTCTTGTTTGTCTTTTCCAAACCCTGAAAATGGTCAATTGTAAAAATTGTTTTTTCAGGAAACAATGATGATAAGGTTTTGGTACTTCCACCTGTAAATGTACCAAACTCTATTACATCTCCGATGAGATTGTAATTTTTTTTCTCTATTATTTTTTTTATGTCGCTAATTTGACAAGTCTCGTAATTCGGGTTTGTGTTAATCATTTTTAATTGGTTTTATAATTCCACCCTCTGTCCATTGAGTTGGTACTTTAATCCAGTAATCTTCATAAATGTCTTTTGATTCTGGTCCTCTTGGTCCAAACCATGTTGAAGGGACAACAATTTTTTTATTCAGTTTTTTATTTAAAAATGCTCCCCACCATGAAAATGTGGAGTTTGACATAATGTGGTTTTGACATAGTCCTATTAACCACAATTCTCTATAATCTTCAGGTTCATCCACAAAAATAACAGAAGGAAAATTTAGGTTTTGTTTTACAAAATCATGGTCATCACTGAATACAAATACTGTAGAATATTCACCAATTATTTTAAGAGCTTCTTGGATGTATTCTAAAGAAATGGTTGGATGTATTTCGGGGAATTGTAAATATTCGCTTCTTCTAACATGTAGTGATAAAGTGTTTGGTTGTGAAAGCTGAGGATATTTTCCCATAAGTTCATCCACAAGCTCTGTTGGTGGTTGAAATATTTCTCTGATTCTTTCATCATACCCAAACCAATTTTTTGTTGATTGAAAATATCCATAAAATGCAGTATCACCCTCTGCAGGATTTACTTCAGAATATTCAAAAGGACCTTCATTTACTGTAGTTGTATTTTCAATTCTTTCTACAAATTTTAAATTTCTGAAAACATTGTTTACATAATTTTCGGCACCTCTTCCCTGACCAGGAGTCCATGAGTGAGGTAAAAATACTGTTTCTCTATTGTGTTTCCAACCTTGTGCGAGGGCATGAGCGGCTTCAAACAATTGATTTCCAAGTCCACCCATTAAATTTGCTGTTATTAAATTTCCCATTTTATTTTTTTAAATATAAACTATCACCCCATACATCATGGAATTTGTGATAGTAGTTTTTATAGTATCCTTTTGATTCTAAAAGAGCATCAATTTCAGTATCAGTCTTTTGTCCTTCATAAAGTTCCACTTTTGCGGTTTCGATGACAATAGCTTTAGCATTAAAGATAAGTTCACTTGAACTTAATATCTCAAAGTCATGGCCTTGTGTATCCAAACTAACTAAATCAAAATTTGATTCTAAATTATTTTCACGAAGAAATTCATCAATATTGATTGTCTCAACAGTACAAGTATCAACCTTAGTAATATCTTGGTATAATTCAGCGTGAATTTTTAAATTTTGTAATGAAGAACAACCTGGGTTTGTTTTACTTTCATTTTCAATAATGTTGAACTCCGCAGTCCCTTTTTTACTACTAACGGCATACGGAAAAACTAAACTTTCAAATGATTGTCCTGAAACATTTTCATTTAACTTTGATAGTAATTTTGGGTTTGGTTCAAACCAATAAACTTTTTTTGGATTAAGTCTTTGGTAAAAAGATATCTCTTCCCCTAAACATGCGCCAATGTGGAGAATGTTGTCAATTTTTTTTGTTTGATTGAGTTCTAAAATAATGTTCTCAATACTTGGGTCAAAACTCATAACTTTTGATATGGTGTTTTATTTCTTATTTTTTTGGCTAAATCAATTGTGGCGTTAAGGTCTACCTTATGGTCACTAAGTGGATTAGTCTCATTATAAACATAATTTATATCAGTTAAAAATCTATAATGTTCCTCGCCTGACATTTCAAACATTGGAAACATAAAGGCTAAATCTCCCGCAACTTTCCAATATTCACCATTTTCATCCTTTAAGTCTTCTTCTTTAATTTTTTTCCAAAGCCAGGATTTCCAAGTCCTTAGGTGAGAAAGTGTGAATAATTGTTTTCTGATGTTATCAAAACTGGCTGGTTTGGATGCGAATCCCGTCATTCCTCGGGTATTTTTGAATGAGCCACTTGTCATCCAAACATTTTCATCTTTGTAAACTTCATTGACTCTAGTAAAAACATTTGAGTCTGATAACCAATCATCACCATCAACTTCAACACATATCTCTTCACCAGGAATTCCCCTCCACCTAATAACTTGTTCGTAATTTCCAGGCTGGTACATCTTGTTGTGATTTTCAATTAAAATAAATCTATCATCTCCTTGGATAGTTTTTTTTATAATATCAACAGTGTTGTCTGTGGACAAATCATCAGTGATGTAACATTTGAAATCTTTGAATCTTTGCGTCATTATAGTGTATAAACACTTTTCAATATATTGTTCACAATTATATGTTGTGGTCAAAACTATCATGATAAGATTTCGAAATATTTTTCTTTTATGGCTTTTGCAACATTGTTAGAGTAGTATTTTTCTAAATCTACTGGAGGTTCAAATTTTTCCTTAGACTGAATATTTCCGAGTGAATTTACTTTATAAATCCAACTTGGTTTCCCACACAACCAACTTTCAATTGTTGTTCTTCCCAATTGTATTCCCGCAGTTTCTGAACATTCATTGATTAATTTTTCAACATTCCAACCTGGTTTAAAATGTTTAACATGAGGTTGTAATAAGATATTTGGTAAATAATTGTTTTTGTCTTCTCCCATTAACCAAAGTTCTTTGTTATTTTCTTTTGAATAATCAATAAGGTCCATAATTGTTTCTCTTCTCAGATAATCAATTGTCCCAACAAAAAGAATTGAATCCTGTGTTTTTACAGGTTTTGGTTTGAACTTTTCATTATCAACGGGATTATAAATAATGTCAACATCTTTTTCAGGAATATCAAAATAATTAACAATATACTCTTTAATTTCTGGTCTTATAGCGATGTATTTCTTAATTGAATCATGTTTGATTGGTTCTTCTAATTCAATAATTTCTGAATGGATAGAATAAATTTTGTTAATTTCAGGAT
>Ga0214919_10009197_pt1 | contig 12770 bp, 5 predicted proteins | sample LL1503_MetaG_FD_177994 | JGI IMG/M metagenome (GOLD analysis project Ga0214919, IMG submission 177994) | Freshwater microbial communities from Lake Lanier, Atlanta, Georgia, United States - LL-1503 | ecosystem: Environmental > Aquatic > Freshwater > Lake | place: USA: Georgia | collected 2015-03-15
GTAGGGCCTTCTGGGTGACCTAATTCACCAAGGGCACGGTTTTGCTTAACATAGGCATCTGAATATCTTGTGCACTCTTTAAAAAGAATTTGCGAAGGATATATACGTCCATTTTTATTCTGTTGTTCAGCCTGCATAAAAACACCTTCGATAAAATGGTGTTTTTTACCATCTTTTTCTTCGATAAGTAGTTTTACTTCGGTATTTGTTTCGGTTATTAAAAACATATTATTTTGTAGTTTCTTGTTTTTCTACAGAGTCGGTATAAAGACCCTGTGATATCTCTTGTCTTTCCAGGTTTAGGCGTTCACTTAATTTCGTGTAAAGATCTGCTGTAATACCCTGTCTGAATGCTTCAAAATTGCCGTCTACCAAATCTGTTACTTTTGACATAATAATCTCCTGTTTAGTGTATTTATATAAGATAATGTTTTCATATTAATTTAAATGATTTAAGTTTTTTATACACCTTTGCTTTAGTACCAGGATCATTTTTATACCCAATTAAATGAGTATAACATTTGTTGTTATCTATATTTAAAAGACTGGATCCTTTTGGGTTTAAATGGGATTCATTCCCAAATAACACAGATACAGGAATATTCCAGTATTTTGAAGCCTGATATAGGTAATACTGCTCACAAGTAGTAGCAGCACAAAAATGACAACAATTGTTTTGATATTGAAATGCTATTCTATTCTCTTCATCTGTTGAGAAATTATAGGAACTTTCTGCGTATTTTTTTATAAAATCTGTATTATTACCACCAAAGATTCCCATATTATAAGACTTATCAATATTAAAATCTAAAATATAATTATTTACAAGATTTATTCTTAATTGTTCAAGATGGTACAGTGCGTGTATATTATTTTCTTGTTCTTGGACAAAGACTTCATTCTTTAAAAAATCTTCAGGTAATTTTTCCCATATAAAAACATCATAGTCAAGATGTAAAAATGGCTCATTTTTTTCTGCTATTATTCTATAGGCTTGAATTTTTCCTAGAGCCCAATTATAACTGTTTTGTGGTAGTGAATCTAGATCTGTGGTTACAGTAGTAAACTTTATATCTTTAAAAGAATCGATACTATTACTATCTGTAATCATATGGACTTCACCATAATTTTTTAAAATTAAATGTGCTGATAATTTATGAAGATCAACAATATATTCAGATGGTTTTTTTTGATATCCTCCACTCCAATACGACATGTAAAACTTCATAATTAAATTAATCCTTCTGTTAAATACTTGTTCTCAAAACAATTACATATATTTATAGTGTTTGCAAATGTTGCATAATTAGTTTCATTGAATTCTACGGATGACGTATTATTTGAGAAAGTTATTCTACAGTAAATATTTGGATCAATATTAACTCTTCCCAAATCATCCCCTATTACACATTGCGTTTCACTAGAGTACGTTCCACTTTCATCTTTAAAGGGACAGGCTTCGTTTTCAAAAGAATATGTGTTGTATAATATTTCAGTTCTTTCGTATATTGTTTCATTTAACGGTATTATATTTGTTGTCTGATTATTAAATTGTTTTTCTTCATATCGATAAACTGAAACTTTATAAACACCTTCATAGTAGTCTTCTATTGGTTCTGAATTGTTTGTAAATAAATCACCAAAATGAGCAAACGTTTTTGTTATTCTATAACTCTTGTTTCCTATCTCTGGAGTATCGTAATTATAGTTTGTAATCTCTGTGTAATATTTCCAATATTGTATATCAACAAGTGAGGATATAGGAGTTAACAATATATTTGTGTAGTGTCGGCAACTAATATATGATACAGCACCATATCCACTTTCTCCCAGTACTCCTGCGTTTGAGGATCCAATAAAACCTGTGCTATAACCAGCAAGAGGAGTAGTATATGCAACAGCAGTAGAACCTGATCCTGCAGAAACTTTAGAAACACCAGTTACTGCTGTAGTACCGTCAGCATAATTTAAAGGTCCAGATTTTGAATATGGACTCGCCGTTATTGCTGGTCCACCACACTGTCCCGCTTGATTATTTCCCCATGCCCATACATCCCCTACAGGACCACTCCTTACTGCTACAGAATGACCGCCTGTGCCTAAATAACCACCAGCAGCAATATCTATACAAGTTCCAAGCCCACTTGGAACTATTGCTTGACCAAATAAGAAACCAGCTCCTGTAATTGTTGCTCCATGACCCCAACAAACAACAGTTCCATTAGTTCTTAATCCAATAGAATGAAAATTTCCAGCAGCAACTTTTGTAAATGTTGTTGCACTTTCTGCTGAGGGTAATGCGTTTGAAGTATATGTTATTGTATTTCCTGCCGATGAATAAACTTTGCCATCTGTAAAAAGTGCTATTGCATGATAACCACCGCAAGCAATATCTGCATAATTTGTTCCATTTGATAGATATAATTTAGAAGTAGCACCAACCAAAGTATAATCTGTAGTTACAATAGCACCATTCTTACCACCACAAACATTTTTCATTGTGGTAACTGTATATGATTGTGTTGTTGTACCCCACATTAATAATTTTCCGTTAGATAATACAACACCAAAGTATTGATATACAGAACTAGCACCAGAATTAGAGGATAGTTTTACGCATTTTACCCCTGTAAGCCATAGAGATTTTAAATAATCACGTGCTTCTGCTGTATTTGTTGCAACAGTACCAGAGTAGGTGTAATCCATTCTGCCTAGATTATCAATATAAACAATAGTACCGGTTTGTCCACACCCTTCTGCTGCTACTATATTTGTTAATGAAATAGAACCACCAACATCCATTGGTCCACCTGGTAAATAAGAACCAGTAGTAAAGCCGCTTAAAACAACATTAGTCGGTGGCGTGCCTATTTGAATTGCTCCAGTGTTGTTAGTTAGACTTGTCAATACAATAGATTTACCAGTACTAGTATTTGTAATATTGGCTTTTATTTGGTATGTAACCGAAGTATTTAAAGACACTCCGCTAGTCCAATTTGAATCAAAAGTTCTTGATATTCCTAACATGTTTTGTATAGTATATTGATTACCTCCTGAAACACCTTTAACTTGCCATCCCTTATCAATTACAGAACCAGTTACAGTAGAATCTTGTAGATATTGCCCAACAGCCAATAGACCTACTATTGGTGTTGCAGTTAATGTTGCTTTTGTTTTATCGGTAGGATCTGATACTATACCACCACTAAACGAACAGTATGCTCCTAATGTGTCTGTATAAGATAATCCAGAAGTATTACCCAAAAGAATTCCATCTCTATAAACATCGTATGATACAGAGTTTCCAGTAACACTTAAAGTATTCCAACTCACATCAATTTTTGTATAAAAAGTAGTTGTAGTGGTTACTACCGGAACTGCGCCTCTAATACCAATACGTTTTTCGCTTATTTGATCTTGTCCTGTATTAATTGAAGTCTGTTTTATATAATATTCATATGGAATGTAACTAAGTGCTGTGGTATCATTATAGGATTTTATACTAGACGAATACACAACAGAAATTCCTGCTACAATAATAGTATCATCACGATAAAGATCCATTCGTATATTTCCTAATGCCCAATTAGCCATAGTATATTGTATATTAATAGAAGATGTATTTGGATTATTATTATTTCCTGTGGGAAAATTATTTCCATTCCATAACGGTTGTACCATTAAACGTCTTCCACCACCAGGCGTAGTCTGTGCATAAGAACTAGTGCCACCAATATCAATATACCTTCTACTAATAAGGGATTGTGGTCCGTATACTTTTCTTGTAGCAGTTCCTCTATAAGGTCTAATTTTATAATACGTATCATATCCAGGATCAACTACTGTATCTGAAACTCCAAATGCCCACACAGGCGAAGTAACTGAAATAGTTTGTGTTAAAGAAGTAGTAAGAGTGCTTATAAAATTAAGAGAGCCTGTGTTTGCTGTAGTCTGCCAACCCGTAGAATCGCAAGAGTATAATTGATATGTTCCAATACCTCCAGGTGCGCCAGAAATTTGAGAGAGTATAACGGTATTTCGAGATACTGGCCAAGTCGTGCCTTGATTTTGTTCAAATACTGTATGATTAGGTAATATTTTCCAGTTTGAATTACCGGGATTAATACTTGCTACCGTTAATATACTATTTAATATAGAACCAGTAAATGCACAAGACCCCGTTTGAAAACCGTCTTCACCAACATTTCCTTGCTGTCTAGATCTAATAATTTCATATTGTGTTAGCCCTGTTGATGCGGCGTATGGTGTCCATTTAAGAGAAATATTAAGAGGAGATGTTTCATAACTTGCTGCTAGATCAGTAATCGGAGGACAATTCCTATAACCAATATTACACGGAATTGATTGCTGATACATATCAAAACATCCAGAATCTGATAAAGAATAATTGGATTCTGTTCCACTTTTCACAGTAGTTAAATAATACTCGTAATAGTCTAAAAGTTGTACAGGTACATGATCATATGTATTTGCTGTCAGACCAGATACAATAGGAGTATAAACACCACCAGAATCTTTATAGTATAATGTATAGGTGTCACGTGATGCAGCGTGTACCCAATTAATTGTAACTTTATCAGTATATGTTCCGTAAGAAGCAGTAACACCAGTTGGTGGCAATACTACTAATGGCTTTACACCATTTGAAGATTCACTACTAAACCCACTAGTTGAATTTGCACAAACCGATTTAATTTTATATTTATATGATGTTCCTGCTGTTGCCGCTGTATCATTATAAGTTGTTGTATTAATACCAGTTGCTAGAGCTGAAGAATAACTATTATCGCTTCGATATACTTCATAACCAGATGCTCCAGTCACCGCATTCCAAGAAACAACAATTTTAGCAGTATCTGTTGTTGATGCAGAAGGTGCCGTACTAGGAGGAGCAATTAAAGTATATCCGCTTACAGAACTAGTATCACTATAATAATAAACAGTACTAATTAAATATCTTGCTTTTACTGTTATTGTGTATTGATTATTAGGATTTAATAATCCACCAATACCAAATGTTGTTAAAACGGTTGTACTAATTCCTCCACTCGCATCAACTACTTCGTAATCAGTTGCTCCTGTAATCGCACTCCAAGACACTGTTAATTGATTTTCTTGTCGTGTTAATGTTAATGCGGGTGCTGCAATTTTTTTCCATCCTGTAGCAGAAGTTCTACTTCCTAATCCTGATCCAGTATTTACTGCAATTTCGTATGTAAAAGATGTTCCAACACTTCCTGTTGTATCTGTATATGTGGTTGCATTTTCTACTGGTCTAAATAATTCAACATTATTTTTATAGAGTACATATTCTATTTCTGCACTTACATCAGTCCAATTTAAAATAACTCCAGATGTAGAGGTTCCTTGAGATGCGGTTAATCCTGTTGTGGGTATTGCTACTCTTTTTCCTGTTACTGCTGTAGACTTGGTTGCACTTACACCAGCAACAGTAACCGATTCTATTGTATAGGAATAATCGATTTCAACTGTAAGATTATTTGTTGAGGAATTGTGTATATCATCGTATGTTGTACCTGTAATTGTAGAACTATTTACCTTACTTCCATTACGATATATATTATATCCAGTGGCTGATGTAACAGTAGTCCACCCGATTGTAATTCTATCCAATAAACCTTGTGATGCTGTAATACCACTGCTTGGTGGTCCAATATTTCTCCATCCTGTATCACTAGTACTTGCAAGACTATCACCAGTTGCACTATTAGATTTTATAGTGTAAGTATATGAAATGCCTTCTACTGCAGTTGTATCGTCATATGCTGCAATACCTGACCCTAGAGCTGTAATTTTAACACCATCTCTATAAAGATCAAATCCTGTAACAGTTCCTGTGGTAGGAACAGTCCAAGCCAATGCAATTTTATTTGTATATGATCCGTCAGAAGCAGTTAATCCTGTTGGTGATGATATTCGAGTATAACCAGTATCTGTTGTGTTTAATAAACTGGTTCCTGAAGCAGAAACAGATTTTACTTCGTATGTGTAACTTATACCGGGTGTTGCCCCTGTATCATTATATGGACTAGTTACTGAAGATATTTCTGTTGTTCCTCTAAATAAACTGTAACTAGTAATTCCTGTTATTGTTGTTGGATTAGTCCATGTAATTATAACTTTATCTGTATATGTTCCGTCTGTTGCAGTCATAACCAATATTGGTTGTGTATTTCTCCAACCATTATTTGATGATGAAAATGAACTAGAACCTGTAGCATCTGTTGCTTTTACTGTGTATGCGTATGTTGTTCCTGGTGTTGCACTAGTATCATCATAAGATGTACTCGTAATCGTAGAAGTATTTATTTTAATTCCAGCACGATAAACATCATAGCCGCTTGCACCTGATACAGAACTCCACGAAATTACAACTTTATTATTATCTGTTCCGTCTGTTGCTGTTACACCTGTTGGTGCTGATAGATTATATGTTACAGATGAAGTGGTAGTTCCTCCGCGTGTAGTTAGTAATATTGTTTTTGATCCTGAAGTTAAAGTTGATGGAGGAATTACTTCAACTGTTGTAGGGGTTGGTGTTCCAACAATAGTTGCCGATGCTCCACCAATAGTCACAGAAGAAGTAGAATCTAAATTACTTCCAGTAATTGTTATATTACTTAATGAACCTATGGTCTGTGTTGATGGTGATACTCCAGAAATTGTTGGCAATCCGTAATAAGTAAATGCTCCTGTTGATGTGACTGCATTTATTGGCGTTGTTACAATAATATCTTTGAGACCTGCAGTTCCTGTAGGTGTGAGTGCAGTCAGTGATGTGCCTGCACCATTTACAGAAATACTTGTTGCTGCATTACCACCAACGGTTACACTTGTAGTTCCAGTTAAGGAAGTGCCAGTAATCGTGATTGTGGTGCTACCTGCTACTGGACCATATTGTGGACTTACTCCTGTAATTGTTGCTAATATTGTGTCTGTATAAGTAAATGCGTTTGATAATGTTGCTGTTCCTCCTGCTGTTGTTACCACAACATCTTTTAGACCAGCCGCACCATTAGGAGTTTTTGCTGTAATAGAAGTTGCGCTTGCAACTACAACGTTTGTGGCTGGTGCACCACCAACACTTACTGTTGCTCCAGTAATAAAATTGGAACCTGTAATTGTAATTGAAGTTCCGCCTGCTAATATTCCAGTATTTGGATTTACTCCTGTAATTGTGGGTGGTGGATAAGTATATTGAAAATTAGTTGAGGCAGTAATTCCACCTGATTTAGATGCTACAAGAGTGTATGTACCTGGAGTTGATATACTTGGTGCTGATATTCCAGTAATTTGTGTTCCCCCTGGATTTGGTGTTATAGTTCCGGTAACAGAAATTCCATTAATTGTAACGCTATCAACATTTAATAAATTTAATCCATTAATAGTTATTGCTGTTGAAGTATTTACATAACCAGTATTTGGGCTAACACTAGTAATTGATGGTGTTGTATTATATGTAAACGATCCTACAGTAACAGAACCACCTGGTGTTTCTAGTGTAATAGTTTGTACTCCAGACAATGCGGGAGCTAGAACTGTTAAAGTTGTATTACTTGGAGTTCCTGTAAATGAAGCCGTTGTTGTACCAAATTTTACAGTGGATATATTAACACTATTAGCAAGAAAATTTGTTCCTGTAATAGTTACTGCTGTAGATGTTGTGCCGCTGCTTGGTGTATACGAAGAAACTGTTGGTGGATTACAATATATAATACTATTTGCTGAAGTAACAGTTGATGTTAACACACCAATTTTATCATAATCTTCTTCAATTTTTAAAGATCTTAGTTTTCCGTGAGGCTGTGTTAAAGCAGGAATAGTTGTTGTAATAGATGTATTTGATGTAGTCGTAATGGGACTATCTGATATTATTGATATATTACTAGAATTAATGTATTGTTCTAAATATCCACCATCTGCAGGTAATGATATTTTTAATGTAACATTATTGTTAGATACTGCTGAATTTAATTCAATAAAATTTGTACCTGTTATTGTTATTGGTGTGGGTGTTACTGTAGAGACATACTTAGGGCTAGCAGACTTTGGACTAGTTATTGTAGGTGGTCCTATAAATCTGTACGCATTTGAATATGTAGCGTATAATATTGTACCTTGATAGGATGTTCGAACTTTAAATGCAAGAAATTGATTACTAAAACTAGTTGGAGATGGAAAGTTTGCTGCAAGAACTGTAATCTGTGTATCAGAATTTGCAGTATAAGCAACAGAATATTCGTTTAAAGCAGCATCAATAAAATAAACAGTATCTACATAATTAAAATTTGTTCCTGTAATAACAAAATCACTTAGTGGTACATTTTGATTTTTTCCAAAAGATGGTATTACATTTGTTATTGTTGGTTGTTTTGGTATAGCATTTTGATATTCTAAATAATTATTTTTAGTTGTTGAAAATGTAAAACTTCCGTATGATCCTAGATCAAGAAAAGTTTCTATTCTTAATCCTATTAGTCCTGTTCCTGGATTAACAGACCAATCATTCATAAAGGGTACATCTGTTATTGTTATTGCTGTATTTGATGGAAATCCATATCCACTTAATAAGTCGTATGTGTTTGATGGGTTAGATTGTGAAAATAATTCTAATTTGGTAATTGTAAAAACAAGATTGCCATTTAAACGTGGTTGTAAATCTGTTCCTGTTATAGTGTGAGTTAAATCCCAATCATTAATTATAAGAGGCGTAGGTGGTGTGTCTATAACTGGGGCACCAAAATAAGTAAATGGTGTAGGCCACGTAATTGTTTGTTCTGGCATTCCATATTTAATGTAAATATTAACAATTTTATTTGTACCTTGTTGCCGAGGGATACGATATACGTAACCACTAAATCCGGCTGTTGTGTCTATGGTTACAAATTCAGCCAATTCTGTTCCAAAATAAATTCCGGTAATTTGATCTAAATTTCCTCCAAGAAATTTTATAAGATATAATGGACTAGTTCTATCCGATTGGCAACATTCGCCCTGTTGCATAGCATTACCATAATACATGTCGGCAATAAAAGTAATTTGTGGAATTTTTGGTGCTACTGGTATCTTAATTCCTGTGGCATACTGAATTGATAAATCACTAGTAGTAGTAAAAAATATTGTTTTAACTTTATAATAATATGATGTGTTTACTATTAAAGAAGAATCTGTATCATCGTAATTTGTTGTTGGTGATGTTCCTATTTTTGTGTAAAAACCGCCTGCACTTGTTGATCTCCATATTTCATATCCTTCTGTTCCTGCTACAGCAGACCATAATATTTGAATTTTAGAATCATATGTAGTTGAAGCACTAATAGAAAAAGAACCTATAATAGGTTTTAAATAACCAGTATCTGTTAAACTATAATCACTACTAGTTCCTGATATACTATCGTTTGCAACAACAGAATAACGATATTGTTTATAGTATTCTGTTAACGGCGAAGATCCAAGAGAATCTGTTTTTGTAGTTAAAACAACAGAAGCACTATAATCTTGGTTACCTATATTTTGAGGAGTAGACCATACACCACCAACACTTACTTCTCTCCATATAGTATAGGAAGTAACAGAACCAGGAGCATTCCATGTTACAGTAATAGTATTAACATTAGTTCCATCTGTTGCAGAAACATTAGTTGGCAGTGGTATAGCAGCACCTAGGCGTATTCCAACAGAAGAATTACTAAAATCCGATAGTGTAGCCACAGAATCTATTATTATTTGTGCTTTAATTTTATATGTGTAGTTTACACCAATTGCCGCCGATAAATCTTCATAAGTTAAAACATCATTTTGAAGTATTATTTCCAACAAGTTATTATTACGATACACATAATATGTTACACCAACTCCTACTGGCAGGTTTAGTGGTGTAGGAGCAGACCACGTTAAAGTTATTTGTGTTGTATCTGTGGTAGATGCCGTTAGATTAACGGGTGCGTTTAGAGGAACACAGACACTTTTTGCATCACTCAACACACTCATAACGCTATTTGATTCTGCTTTAAGCGTATAAGAATAACACTTTCCTGTTTTTGATGTTGTATCAGTATATGTTTGTGTTGTTGGTGAATTTATAAAATTTGTTAATAGTACACCATTACGATACAAATAATATGAGTCTGCACCACTAAATAATTGCCACGATATAGTAATATTTCCGGTTGCACCATCAAGAGTAACAGAATTAATTACTGGTTTTACTATAATATAACTAAAACCAACATCTGTTATAATAGTGCTTTCTTTTGATCCTAATACAGAACTAACCCCATAAAGATATTCTGTATTTAATGCTCCTGTTGTATCGTAATAAAAGTTTGTACTAGTTTCTGTGTGTATTAATGTTCCTTCTCTATAAACTTTATAGATACTAACATTTGGTAATGCTTCCCATTGAATTTTAACTTTATCTGGATATAATCCATCACTAGCCTCAATACTAGTTGGTGGTCCTAATAATTTATATCCTGTTGCACTATTACTTAAAACGCTATTATAAATTCCAGAAACTGCTTTAACCGTATAAGTATAAGCAGTTTCAGGAATAATAGTAGAATCAAAATCATTGTATAGTGTTGTTTTTATTAATACTGTATTTAATGGTGTTGTACTACCATTTCTGTAAATATTATAACCAACTGCACCAAAAACAGAATCCCATGTTATTTTAATTTGATTTGTGTATACACGATTAGATGCTAAAATATTAAGTGGTTTGCTTAACGGATAAACTGCACTTTTTGTATTACTAAAAAAACTAGAAGAATCCTCAATAAATGCTTTAACTGTATAATCATATAAAATTCCAGGAACATATGTATTGTCTATGTAATAAAATGTATTTGTTCCAGAATAACCAATATACTTACCATTACGAAATATTTTATATTGTGTAATTCCGGGAATTATAGTTCCATTATTATCTTTTGGTGGAATCCATGAAAGTACTATTGAATTTACTAAAACACCAGTACATATTGTTTGTCCTGCTTGTGGGCACCAGTTAATTTTATCTATAGTTGGTGCTGGAAAATAATATGTAAATTTATCTGATAAAACAATAGAAAATTCAGAATTAAAATTAAATATAATAGTTTTCAAACCAGGAGACGTAGTTGCAGGAAAATTTACTGTTATTGTTTCGTTATCAATAATAGTAAAAATTAAAGTTGTTAGGTTACCTATCTGAATAGATTTTAAATTATAAAAATTTTTACCTTTAATTGTAACAGACACAACTTGATTGATTGCACCGTTATCTGGTGTTATACTGTCAACAACAGGAACAGTAGATACTGTATTATCTGATATTTTATTAACAATATCATTTATAATATAAATTGTATCATTTGATTTAAATGTTTTTAAATTGTTATTATTACCATCAACACAATCGTAAGATATTGTAATAATTTCTCCAATATTATTTAAATCATTAACTGTATATGCTTTAAGTTTCATAATATGTTAATTATTAAAATTTACTTTGGACAATTTTCTGGATTTATATAATATGTTTCTTGACACGGCATTATTAATTTTTTATGCGGCGGATCAATTATAGGTTTACTTCCTATAGTTATTTCTACAAAATCTGTATAATAATTTTTAATATTATAAATAAAAACATAATTTTTATGTACTTCTGATGCGCTTCTTTTATTATATTGTTCTATTAAAACATTTGCCATATTAAGTTGTATATTCTTGTATGGATTTATTTATGTTAAACTTACCTTGTAATATTCTTAATTTATGAGAAACTGTTGGACTAACTGTAAATAATAAATTAAATTCATATAAATAATTTGTATTAGAATCAAATATAGAACTTAGACCAGGTGGTGGAATAATTTTTTGTATTACAACATTGTGATCACCCATATCTGTTGTTAATGATACTCCACTAGATACATCTATTGAAGATTTTCCTAAAGAATTTGTAGGAACAATAATAAAGGTTGGTGTTATTGCGGTAACAGCAGAAACACCAATAGTTTTAAGTTCAGGTGGAACATATAAATCGTATGTTTGACCAACTGAATTAAATAAACGTGCAGTAGTGCCTTCTGGTGTTAATATATTTAACTTTGCAACAAACAAAGAATCTTCTTCTGCGTACAAGTCATAATAGGCTGCGGACATAAGTACTCCTTTTTAGAGTATTTATAAGTTAAAGTAAATCACTTGCGTCGCTTATATCCATTAAATTAATACCTGCTGTGTCTTTTTTTGGTGGTGGTGAGGCTTTCTCACCGCTATCAACGGTTCCTCCACCACCACCTCCACCTTGAGCCTCTGCACTTTGAAGAGCATTAAGTTGACTTTGAGCATCAATTTCTGCACTCTGAATTGCTTTTTCTTCTTCAATCTGCTGATCAATTTCTTCAATCTCATCATCAGTTTGTCGTAGAATATTTTTACGAATCCAGTAATCAGAATAGAACTTTCCTGAATAATTTGTTATTTGACCAAGACTATTCATACGATCTTTAAGAATTTCTGCTTGTTTGGATTCAGTAAAATAAGAATCCGAAGAATACTCAACTTTTAGATCCTGAACAATTCCTGCCCAATCTTCATGAGACATTACACCCTTAGCAAGTAACTGTGTTCTTAATGTATTTAAGAATAATTCTGTGAATTTAACACGCATACGAGAAATGAATTTAGAAAACTTTAATTCGTCTCTAGTAATTTCAGCACTTCTGCCCATGTTA
>Ga0214919_10009198_pt1 | contig 12770 bp, 17 predicted proteins | sample LL1503_MetaG_FD_177994 | JGI IMG/M metagenome (GOLD analysis project Ga0214919, IMG submission 177994) | Freshwater microbial communities from Lake Lanier, Atlanta, Georgia, United States - LL-1503 | ecosystem: Environmental > Aquatic > Freshwater > Lake | place: USA: Georgia | collected...
CTACAATAATTTGCAAACTACAAAAATGGCGTGGCAGCCTTGTAAAAAAGTATAAATGTGTTTTTATTTTAGTTTTTTCGGTATAAAAAAAACTTTTAAATTTTTTTTTATTTTTTTTCTAAAATAAAAAATGTCAAATCAACAACCAACTATACAAGAAAACTATCAATGTTCAAATAACAGCAACTGTGCTGCTATGCCAATTAACTCTGCTGCCAATACTACCCAAGACTTATATACTCCTTGCACTGAATGTTCCAGCATTTACAATGCCAGAAAAATCAGAACCAGTTATGACAAGTTTTGGCTCAAGTTTTACAATAACAAGGCCCAAAACACTGCCACCGATTTAATGGATTTACAATTTGCTGCATAAATAGTCATAAATAATTTTATTATTATTTGCAATAAATTGCATTCGAATTTCATTTAATCCAATTTTAAATTTAGCATAACCACCTTGGCATGCTTGAAACCTAGATCCCAAATGTTCATACATTACAGGATTTCTTGGAGAATAACTTGAAAATGCGCCTGCAATAACATAATTGGTATTATTTTTTGTGAGGTGTTGCAAGTTATGATCGTGCCCAGATACATAAAAATCAACTTTATATTTCATCAACAATGGTACAAGAAATTCCTGTAATCTTTTAGATAATTGATGAGGTCCGTTGGAAAATACAGGGTAATGTCCAAATACTAACTTCCATTTGGATTTACTCATCTTTAAGACATTTTCCAACCAAACTTTTTGCTTTTTCTGATATTGTTGGACAATTTGTAGATATTTGGAAACGGACAAGGGACTTGTATGTCTCAATAAATTAATAGTAATATCCTCCGCCAATAAGCAAGTATCTAAAAATATGAAATGTGCAGTTTCATTTCCTGCCAAATGAATCAACATATCGTAATAATAAAATGGCATTTTCCAACTTGGAGCAACTTGAGAATATTTTATTTGCGCGTGCGGGTCATTAATATAATCGTGATTTCCCAAAATTGCAAAAGATGGAATAGTGGGTGGAAAAGTTGGTTTATACATTAATTCCCACTGAGGATCTTCTGTACTTTTTACTCCAGAAGGATAAAAATTGTCCCCAAGCAGGATATAAAAGTTGACATCTTTTTGTTTACTTAAATTGTTTTTATTTTGCTGGTATAATAATGATGACATTCCCCAATCACCTGTCGTTATAAAGATTATTGTTTCCATTTATTTTAATTAAAATTTAATTTTTTAGAACAAAATTGCTTGTTATAAAATGAGTAACAAATCAATAATTGAATATCAAATTCGACAAAAAATTAATTCACAAGGACCGTATTTCCCCAATCCCAACATTATATTTAAAACAAAAACCGATGTCAATGTATTTCCTTATCAACGGTTTTTCAGAGGCGTTGCCGCTGATATGCATCCAAATGTATGGGAAAGAGAAGCTGGTTATAGTCCTTTATTATCTACCATTGATACAACGAATGACGTGAATCAAGCACTTTTTGAAAAATCGACAACTTGTTTTCAATATCCTTGTACTACTATATTACCGTGTTATTCAGACCCTAAAAATTTTCAAGAAACCTCTCGTTCCAAAGTGTATACTAGTCCTTAACGAATTTTCAGTGGTTTAAATTTACCATTTATTCGATGCCCATCAAACCAACTATTGGAAATTTTTTATCATTAGTTTAAAAAGGTTTCGCAGCGCCACAGGTACCAAAAATAAGTATTGGCAAAATTACAAAGTCAACAACAAGTTTAATATTGTTCAAAAAATCCTCCTTTTCCTACATTAAAATTTCCCAATTTTTGAATCAATTCATCTTTTTCTCCCAGTACTTCTTTGATCAAATCTTTGATGGATAACAAGCCAATGACATTTTTATCATCATTATCCAGTACCAACAAATGTCGTGTATTTTTAAGCATCATTTTGTTCATGCATAAATGAATACTATCATTTTCTTTGACAGTCAACAAATTGGGTTCAAAAGTGCAAATTTCACTAATCTTTGTTTCTTTTGATGATCTTCCTAGTAAAGCAATTTTAGTAATATAATCACGCTCTGAAATTACACCCACGACTTTGTCATTGTTAGTGACCGCCAAACACCCAATATTGTACGCGGCAAATTTTTGCACAGCTTGGTATACGGTTGCATTTTCTGGGATTTTAAAATCAATCTTGTAGTAACACGATTTTTGAAAAGCAGTTTTTGCATTATAATTGTTGGTTAGTGTTGTAAAGAATCTTTTCATTTTGCTAAACAATCATGGAAACATATAATAATCAATTTTTTTTTTGTATTTTAAAAATTGATTTTCATCCATTTGTTTAATTTCAACCTTAAAATGCAACCTACATTTACTGTTAAAAGTTGGAATCCCGTTACCAAATGGTCATGGGAACTTAATATTGATACTTGTGCGATTTGTCGAAATTCTCTAGAAGAGCCATCGATTGAATTTGATGCCAATAACCAAGATAATGCAAGCTTTACTGTGGCCTTTGGGGAATGTAATCACGCTTTCCATCAAGATTGTATTCAACGATGGCTCAAGACTAGATCTGTGTGTCCAATGTGTAACCACGGATGGGAATATTCCAAGCTTCAACAAATTCGATTAAACGGTTTAAGAAACTAGAAACTACATCATAAATGGAGTTTAATAGGTTTTTCTCATTTACAAATGAATTCAACACGATATTAGAAACTCTTCAATACACATTTTGTAAAATGTTATGGGACATTCATTTTATTCCAGATTTTAACCAAGTTTATTTGGTTGAATCGAATGAACCTAAAAAGCATGGATTTTTTAAAATCAATAGTGATTTAATTTATACGCCATTACCGGGCTTTTGGGAAATTGAATATAGAAATGAAGTTCCCAAAAGCTGGGAGGGATGTCCTTATCAGTTGGATCATCAAATTTTGAATTTTATTCAACATGTGTATAAAAATGCAGCAAAGCGAGAAAATATATCTTTACCATTCAAACAACTTGCCATTCTTTTTCAGCAATTAGAAAAGGAAAATAAAATGGATTGTTCTTTTTGTAAACTTCGCAAATATGAAATGAAAGAATTAAACATTCCATTGCTTTTTATTGAACATTTTTATATTGGTTTTAAGGAATGCTCCATTGAAAATTTGACAACGATTTTAAAACCACATCTCGAATCTTGCAACTATATTACAGAACAAAGCCGTAGTGATGCCATTAAAAAACAATTAATGACAATTGTGGAAGAGGTGTACGATCAACATAAATCACTATATGAAAGTGCAATCTTTAATGATGAAGATTTGGACCCTATTTTAGACCAGTTCAAGAGAAAGTTAGAAAATAGATTACTAAAATTATTGCCCTTTTTATCTCTCAAAAAAATTAATTTTAAAGAATGGTTTAAAAGCATATTCATGTTTCAATTAGAGCTTAAAGAACCAACACAAGATGTTGTCATCAAGAGACAAGAGCTATGTAAAAAGATATTATTTCTGCTTTTTCATTTATTTCCTGAAACGGTCCCCACAGCCGAAGAAAACATAACATGTCTTTTTTATGACAAAGACTCGGAACCTAAAATTTTTACTTTAACGAGCAGAGAATTATATAGTTATCATCCAATGTTACGAGGATCAATTGCCAACAAGAATTTTTAATTTTTAATTTAATAAATCATGGTACAATTAAAAATTTATAAAAAATGGCAACACCAACCAAAACATTTAATTCCAAAGCTTGCAAAGCTTTTACACACTAGTTTTGGTTCCGAACAGGATTATAATGATTTTAAAGTTGATGCATCAAGTCATCATGACACCAATGATTTTTGTTTTTATTTAGTATTGAAGAATACTATCATTTCGTATTTGACTATTCGTATTTGCGGACAAAAGGCTGAATTATGGAATTTTTGTACCAATCCAAAGTTTCGATCTCAGGGGTATGGAACTCTCCTTTTCGAATTGTGTCGATTGACTATCAAAACTGCTATACCGCATTTAAAAACTATTCAATTGATGGTTTTGAATGATAATGTATTGGCACAAAAGTTTTATCAACGATTGGGATTTGAAAAGACAGGTAAAAGCAAACCGTTGGAAGCTGTGATAATGAATCTTGAAATTTAAAAAACCAAGAATTGATTCATTTAAACATTTGAATACCAAATTTAAATCCTCTCTAAAATGTTTCCATGGTCTTCAGTATTTTTACTTGTACCTTGTTTTTTTTATTTGATGAAAAGATGGGAAACAGTTTGTTTTTCATCATTTCCTTTAACTGTTTTATTTGCGGAATCATTTGTTCTCGTCTTGGGAGTTATTAATATGATTATTCTTGTCGAAGGAACTAGAAGATCTCGTGCCAAGGCGTCATCTTCATCAGTAGAACAACCCACCCCTAATCCCGAATATCCTTCTGTCTTGATTATTGTCCCCACTTGTGGAGAAGGTACAACAGTTCTTCAACGAACCATGGATGCAATAACGGGCATTAATTATCCCAAGGAAAAATTATCTGTCGTCATATCTGATGATGCAAAAGATGTTGACTTGCAGTCTCTTGTATTAGAATATCCAAATATATATTACAAGACAAGATTTTTTATAAAGGGTCACGCAAAAGCTGGAAATGTAAATGATACATTATTTGCAATGGAGGGAGCAGAATACAAATACAAAGGAGACCTAGTGTTGATTTTGGATTGCGATATGGCACCTTATCCCCAAATACTTCAAATTCTTGTTCCATACTTGTACAAGGAACAAAATCTACATTATGGTTTTGTACAGAGTCCGCAGCATTTTGAAAATATCAAGGGTTTTGATTTTTTGGGACAACATTATTATTTTTTCTATCAAGTTGTGTTGCGCGCGTGGAACGAATTCTATTTAGGAGTTCCATGCTGCGGAACCAATTGTTTGTTTCAGCGTAGTGTTTTGACAAAAATTGGAGGATTTCAGACAGGAAGCTTGACGGAAGATTTTAAAACTTCACTATTGATGCATTCGATGAAAATAGAAACTAAATATTGCCCAGAAATATTAGCTTGTGGTTATTCGCCATTTACATTGGTCGATTTTTTTAATCAGCGTTCTCGATGGGCAATGGGTGGTTTACAAATCATATTTTCAAAGTCTTTTTATCGAATTTGGAAATTACCTTTTATTCATCAATGGATCTACTTATTTTCAGGGCTTTCACCGTTTATTTCTGTATTTTTTGTAGTATTGATGCTATGTCCATTACTAAGCTTTTATATAGACTCTACCTTTATGTGTGAATTAACCAACAAGATGTATGCATTGTATTTTACTCCATATTGCGTCGCGTATGGAGCAATGCTTGTATATCTTCATCGAATGATACCAACATTAACAATCATTACATCCATACAAGAGACTTTATTCATGATTCCAATGCTGCAAAGGGTATTGTTTGTATTTTTGGTCAAGTCAATGGGTATCAGTAGTTTTTCTTGGAAAACGACACCAAAAGACAATGCTCAATCGTTTCAATTGGCGACATTTAGCTGGCTTGTACCGTATTTATTATATATTGGGTGGAGTCTTTTTTGCGCAATATATTACCGAAAAACAGATTTTTGGCTCGTCAATACCATTTGGGCACTAATTATGAGTTTTCAAATGACACCAGTATTAATTTATCAAATTCAACAACTCATCTTGTATTAGCTTACACTCGTTTAAAGTCATCTTCATAACGAACAATATCATCCTCTCCAAAATAACTTCCGGTTTGAATTTCGATAATTTCCAAATTATTTGTATCCTTATCATTCATTAATCGATGTTTTTGTTGTCTTTCAATCACAATGATGCTTCCTTCTTTAATGTCCTTTATTTCATCGTCAAGTTGCGCTTTACCTTCTCCTTTAATTACAAGCCAAAATTCTTTGCGATGTTGATGACTTTGTAAAGAAAGTCTTTTTTGAGGAAAGACAACGAGTCTCTTTATTTTACAATCTTCGTCATAAAGGATGTGAAATTCTCCCCAGGGTCTGGATTCTTTGGAAATCATTTTTCTTTCTATAGTTAGTGTAATTTTTTTTTACTGGTTTAAAAAAAAATACTATATTGTAAAATGAGTTCCCGAGATGTCAATGATCCTTTCTATTTTTTACCCTCGGATAGTTTATTCATACCGATATTAAATAATAATAATAATGATCCTTCTTCTAATATTCTATCCAATGTGTTTAGTGTCATTTTTGACAATTTACTAGAGGGAGATCGATTCAACGAAGCAGTTCAAAATAGTATGGATACTTATAATCAGGAATTATTTAAAAAAACAAATGAATACAAGATTAATTTGGAAAGTGTTCCCTATGATTCGGATTGTTCCAAAAAACAATGTTTTATATGCTTGGAAACTTTACAAGGAAAAGTTTATGATTTACCGTGTAACCATATTTTCCACGAAAATTGTATGGAACAAGCCATTTCTCATCAACATACAAAATGTCCTCTTTGTTTTAAAGAAATTCCGGTAACTCCAAAAAAACCATGGAATAAAGAAGAATACGAGCACTCTGGACACAAAATTAGTATTTCATCGCCTAGTGAATAATGCACGCGCTTTACGGCATTGTTGATGACGCCTTTTGTACTACTTGTGATAAAATCTTTTGCACTTGCTTTAATCCTAGTTGTTTTTGTGCGCCGGTCAAAGCTTTTAATTGTTGTATTTTTACCCTGGCTTGTTGTTTCTTTTGTTGTGTTGGTAATCTTTGTACAACTATAGGTGCTTGTTTATACATTTGTCGAATTTGTGGCTTGGATAGTTGAAACCATTTCCCACCATAGACTTTACTTGCACCACTATAAATTAAATGTTGTAAATCAAAAGATGGGTCGACTATTTTTACAAATTGACAAAAATAAGGATAGGAGGGGAAGCCTGACAAACCTCCTTGATTATTTGTCATTATAAAAATTTTGACTTGAAATAAATGTAGAATGCGAAACATTAATTGAATTTTTGCAAGACGAATTGGTCCACCCACCAAGTATTCTAATTGGGTTTGTATAAACAAATCCTGATCGATAGCCGGCAATCTAGAAAATATTGTATACATTGGTAAATAACCTTCAGTACATGCTAATGTTCGGTCCCAGTCAAAAAATACAGCTTTTTCTTCCAAAGCATTTTGTAAACACCAATCAATTAATTCAATTATTAAATCATCAGTTATGGCTTGTGATGGTATTATTCGTTGATCTTTTGATTTTGCAAAACTAGAATTTATAATATCAATATAATAATTTCCCGGAAAAGCCGTTTCATAATTAATTGAATATATCATTGGATCTCTAGGATTGGTTACAAAAGGATGTGGTACTTCTTCTACATGAATACATTCAATTTGTGGAAGGTTTGCTCTTATTCCTCCAACAATTTCTAAATCGTTATCATAAAATCTAACTTTCATTTTATTTCTAAAATAAAAAATTTAATGTTTATAAAAAATGCCTGTCAAAAAATATTGTGGTAATAGTGAAACTCTTCCCGATGGTTATGATGAATTTGCAACTATATTTGAATGTATGAAGCGAGGATTCGGTGTATGCAAATATACTGGTAAACTTGGAACAAAACACGCTGAATCTGTTCCCTTGGACCCAAGTCGCCCAAAAATATATTGTGGTACCAAAGAAGTTCTTCCGCCAGGATATGCTCGATTTGGTGAGCGAAATGAATGCTTACGAAGAGGCTTCGGAAGATGTTTATATACGATGCCTCCACCGGAAATACAACAGCAACAACAATCAACGGTTGCTCAATTACCAGACTTGCAAGACCAACAGGATTTAGAAGATCAAGAAGATATTTTTGTAGCCTCTTTTATTGAAAAATATATTGAAAAGAGATTTACACAGAAAGAGTGGCAAAAGCTTTTCAACAAGCTGTCACAACAACAAAAAGATTGGATTAATCAAAATTTAATATTCACCCAAGGCGAAATGCATGGATTTTACAAGATTGAACCATTTTAATTGTACAACGAATCATACATTTTTATATCTTCTTCCAATTGATGTATAATGTGTTGTATCATTTTATTTTTTACCCAATTAGGTAGCATGGAATCATATTTTAACTGAAATTTTTCAATTTCAATTGTGACCTTTGTTCCACTACTTTCTAGAGTTTCAAACCTAATTTGTGCAAAGAAACTATAATACTTGTCTTCAATATCGTGTACTTTAACATTCATTGTATTTGATTCCTTGGAAATTGTTAAAGTCGAACAAAAATTTAATACGCCGTAATAAAAATCAGCAGACACAAAATATTTCAACCAACTAAGAACATTATCATTGTAACGATAAGTTCTCTTTCGAATAATAATGCCCTCTGTTTCTTCAAACAAAAGTTCAGCAACAATAATGTGATTTTTATGATTTTTTGCGCCATTATAATCCTTCAAGTGAAGAATATTTTTTAGGTAAAATTCATGTATCATTTATAATAAACCAATATAAATTATTGATTGAATCATTTTTACATTACTAATATTCAATTGTAGGCAGGTTTCTACACAATATCCAAGTATCATTGTCCTGTTTACATTCACAATAATCCCAAGCATTAACTTGTACTTTCTTCTTTTCCTTAAGAAAGGCGTTTAACGACTTGAAATATTTTCCATTGTACTCAATTTGATTTCGCTCTTCGTCATATTTACCAATAAAGTTAGGGTATTGCTTAATTCTTATTTCCTGTTGGGGTTTAAAATATAAATTTAAATTACGATTTAGTTTTTTACGAGGATGGCTTTCTGTTTGATCTTTTTTAATTTCATGATTACCAATATATTCCGATACTCTTTCTTGAAGAACACCATCTGGTCCAAACTTTTCTGTAACGATAATTTTCATGTAGTAGTGATTTAATATTGTGTTTCTAAAAAAAAATCATTATCATTTTTAGACTTGAACGAGTTACAATAGGCCAGTCTCATTAGTCAAAATAAATTGTGGAGTGTTAGCGTCCGTGAGCGAAGATTGGAACGATGAAACAAGAGTATTACAGGTGCTATCGTAGGTATATACAACACCTGTGCTTGAAAAGATATACAAGGAAGTACTATCCTGTCCTACACCACTTGTCATGGCTACAGGAGAAAAGTCCAAATCTATTGTTCCATCGATGGTAAGTGGAAATGTTGACAATTTAGTAATGTCATAATAAACATATTGGTCAAGGCTTGGTAATGGTGCATAAAAGATATTTTTATTAAGAACAAATTGTCCAGGTTCTGCGGGTAGATTAATTAAATATGGAATTGTCTGCCCTAGAGCAAATAAATAGATTACACCAGTTTTAAACACCTGGGCAAGCAGTATTTTGGATGTTTCAAGTGTCAAGAGTCCATAATTTATTTCCGCCTGCAAAGCCTCTGTACCAAAAGATGGTGTATAGAGAGGCGCTCCTTGAGTTACTGAAAGAGAGGGACTAATTGTATATTCAGAGATAAAATACTTTGTACTGGTTACACGACCTATTGTATTACTAGCAACCACCGAGACCTTGACTAGAAAATTCGGCGCAACACCACTGCTTGTAAAAAATGATAAATAACTTGCTCCAGCAATCCCATTACTATATTCGACGTTATACTGTGTTGTATAACCTGAGATAATTTCAGGGGAAAGTGGTATTGTTTTCAGTGATTCCCCAGTGGTTGCATTAAATATATACAAATTCGCATTACTACTGCTTACAGCGTAAAGATAATTAGTGTTTGGATCGTAGACAGTTCCAGCAATATTTGGTACCAAAGAGATTGAAAGTTTTCCTATAGTGCCACTGGTTGTTGTAGAGTTTATCAAAGAACTTCCAGAAATAAATAAAAGATTAGTATTGGTTGGTGGAGGAGCAAAGCCAAAGCTGCTAACATAATAGATTAGAGCAATCACAATTTTCTCACAAGAACTGTAACCTTTGCAGGAAAATTCACCTCTTAATGTGAGCAAATAGGAAAGGATTGTTGTTGCTACAGGAAAAGTTTTGACGATTTTGTTATATTTTTGGTAATTTGAAATGATATCGTTATTCTTCAAAAATGTCAACAGTGTTAACAAATTTTCAACTACTAAACCTAAATTAGTCAAAGATGGGAATGATAGAAACGAAATCAACGATTTCAAAAATAAATCAAGATAAGTAAGAAGAGACTTACCACAATCATCCGTTGCAAAGGCATTTAGTAAAATTAGTAAATTGGCTATTGTTGATAATGTGTCAATTAGTCCAGAAGGGATACCATTTTTGATTGAATATTGTAAATATTTGTCTAGATTCGTAAGCAAAACTTTTATAGCAATATTCACTATATCGGAGCTTGTATAATAAAAAATACCGGTTGACGCAATATTAATTACTAAAGATATTGTCGTTCCATTGGGAAGTTCAAACGACCCAATGTCAATAATAAATAGAAAAGATGATAATGATGATATAAAGTTTGCAAGTTCAACTCTTCCTGGCGAGAAAAGCTTGGTGTAATATTGTTGAAGAAATGGTACAGAGCAGCTATTTGTCACAAAGTAACGATTGGTGGTAGACGAATAGATTAGAGGACAAGAAGGACAACACCCTGATTGTAAATTGACTGTAGTGGTTTGATCAATAAACAGAGTACCGGGAAAATTTTGAATATTAACAATAAACTTGTTATTCGCTCCGGCAAACATGAATGGTTGAATCGATTGATTCAAAAATAAATTCCTTGTTGCAAGAAAGGCAAATAATGCCTTTGAAAAAGGAAAGCAAGCAAGTGCCTTTATGAGTTGCTGAATGCAACACCCAATTTTATTTGATATTAAACCAGTAGAAAGGTCATTAACTATATGAGTGATGATATTAGGGGTATTGTTGAGAAGTGAAGCAATGAATTGTTCATATAAAATCAAAGTTTGCTGACTAGTTAAATTGCTATCGACCACGATTTGTGTTCCGTTGGATGTTGATACAAGTCCAATATCGGTATATATAGATTCAATTGGTAGTTGAATTAAAATGAGAGCCTTGAGACTTGTAATGTTGGCAAGTACATTTGTGGCGGACAAATTTGGATTATTCTCAAGATATTTTTTAACAATGGGGAGACTGTTAGTTCCTGTGATAATAATAGTGTATTGCTGGGGACTGCACGAGCTGCTATGCTTGTAAATTGTCGAGCAAAAATTATCCAAAAAGATGATAACGCTGACGGGTGACAACTTGGAGGTGTCAAAGCAGGGAGAAATAATAATACCTGCTTGTTTGGCAATTTCAACATAATAACAATAGTTGGAATCACAAGGATTCAATGTACAGGTTGTAGAACAGTTGGAATCAACAATCGTGCAAGATGTAGTATTGCATTTTGAACAAGAATTCATTATTACTATCTATAGAAAATTATTTAAAAAAAAGTTGTATTCTATTAGAATGGGTTACCATCATCAATTTGACATTTGTCAAGCTACCACTCGCTGCGCTTACTTCACTCTTTTACAATCTTACTATGCGTATTGGAAGAAAAGCTATTCGATTACCAAAATTAATCGAATGTATTACAATACTCTTTCTTCATCACCTAGCAGCACTGCTATAGTTTTTAGTTACAACTATGCTGGATTAACCACAGGTTCCTATTGGGGACTTGCTTACTTTAATCAATATACTGGAGAATATACCTTTGCATTACCTGTTCAAACTGCACAAAATTCTTGTGAACAGTTACCACAATCTGTTATCGAAAAATTACCCATCGGTGTAAGATATAATTTCGTCGAGTATGTTAAAAATTGTTAAAAGTTAAAGAGCGAAATCGATTAAACTAATGTTTCAAATAAAAACTGAATCTTGTCGTAATTTTAAAATTTCAAGCACTAAATGATTCCAGATCATGTCATATTTTCAATAGCATCTTTTTTGAGTTTCTCATTGGTACTAGAGCATCTTCCACATCTCTTTCAAAATTTTGCCGAGCACAATAAAGTTGAACTCTTCTGTAGCAAAGATTTAGAATTATTAATTAGTCACACATCGAATCTTTTTATCAAACATTTGGTATATCATTTTATACCATGTGAAGAAGATAATGATAAAATGGAAAGTTGGCTAATTCAATACAAAATAAAAGGTGAAGTAATAGAAATACCATTTATTTGGAAAGGAAGACAATTAATTCAAATATCTGCCATATGTAACAAGTTCAATAAATGCATTCTTCAAGTTAATGCAAATCGTGTTAATTTTAAATGGAATTTGAATGTACTTGGCAATGTTTTTTCTAGTATGAAAAACAAACAATGTAGTTTTATTTTAAATGGAGGAAGTTTGTATCCTCATATGGATTGTTATTTTGCTGCTAATACAATTCAATCGCTTACTTTGAAGAATGTGTACATTGTTCCAAATTATAATATGACATTGTTGAGATCCAAGGTTGCAAAATTTTTCATAATCTAGAAATTGATAATGTATAGTAAATTTTATTTTCATTCAAAAAATGTGCGGAATATGGCTATGTATTACTTCTCAGGGCTACTCTCTAGAACAAGAAAAATATCAAGAAATTCAACATCGTGGACCTGATGCTTGTAAAATAGTAACACTTGCTCGCGGAAAAATGGTTTTTTACCGACTTGCGATTCAAGACACTTCCGATAATGGAATGCAACCTTTTGTTGTAAAGCAAGATAATATCACTTATTATCTAATGTGTAATGGAGAA
>Ga0214919_10009199_pt1 | contig 12769 bp, 9 predicted proteins | sample LL1503_MetaG_FD_177994 | JGI IMG/M metagenome (GOLD analysis project Ga0214919, IMG submission 177994) | Freshwater microbial communities from Lake Lanier, Atlanta, Georgia, United States - LL-1503 | ecosystem: Environmental > Aquatic > Freshwater > Lake | place: USA: Georgia | collected 2015-03-15
AATGATGCTGTTGCAGCATTTACAATTGATCCACTCCAATATGAAGCAGTACTTGCAAAAGATGAACTTAAAGCATTTATTATACTACCACTCCAGTAACTTGCTGATTGGGCATTTTGTACAAACGAAGCACTTTGTGCTAATGTTACAAAGGATGCTGTTTGAGCAGTTTGAACAAAGCTAGCTGTTTGAGCATTTAATACATAAGATGCTGTTTGAGCAGTTTGAACGAAGCTAGCTGTTTGAGCTGTAGTTACAAATGATGCTGTAGCAGCATTTACTATAGAGCCACTCCAGTAACTAGCACTTTGAGCATTTCTAACAAATGATGCTGTTGAAGCGAATGAAGCTGAAACTGCTACTAATGCATAAGATGCAGTTGTAACGTTACCACCTTGAGATGCTACAGCATATCCTGTTCTAGGAGTACTAAAATATATTAATGCGCTTGATGTATTTACAGCATTAATTCTTTGAGGTATAATTACATCATTGTTAGAATCAAATATTGTAAATACAGGGAATTGTGTGTTTAAGTTATGTGTGAATGACCAAGTTACGTTTGCGGCACTTTGAGTTAAAACAGAGTTTCCACCTGCTTGACTACTACCTCCACCACCTGGGATATTAATTGATGCTGTACCATTTGTTACTGTTGCTGTAACTCCAGCACCAACAAAATCTAAGAATGAAGCTGATCCTTGAGTATTACCTTCATCTAAAATATATAATACACTTGATCCCCCTCCGCTTCCGCCATTCATAGCGTATGAAGCAGTTATAGCGTAAGATGCTGTATTTGCAAATCCTGTATAAGAAGCACTTAAAGCATTTGTAATTGAACCGCTCCAATAAGAAGCAGTACTTGCAAATGATGCTGTTGCAACAGACATAGATGATGTCTGAGCATTAGTAATGTAAGACGAAGTAGCAGCTTGTAAAGCATTTACTTGCGTTTGTATAGAACTAGTAAATGTGTTTATTGAACTAGTAAATCCTTGGAATGAAGAAGTAGTAGTGTAAGTACCATTTAGTATATTTTGAGATGCAGTGTAAGCATTTATTGATGCTGAAGCTGCATATAATGATGCTGTTGCATTTTGTAATTGAGTTACAGTTGCATTATTACTACTTGTATAAGAATTTAATGACGCTGTTGTAGCGTAAGTTCCATTTAATATGTTTTGAGATGCTGTATATGAAAGTATACTAGATGTAAATGCTGTAAACGATGCCGTTTGAGCTGCAAACGATGATGTTGAAGTGAATGTACCATTCAATATATTTTGAGAAGCAGTAAATGAATTTATACTAGATGTAAACGCAGTAAACGATGCTGTTTGAGCAGCAAACGAACTAGTTAAAGTATAGGTACCATTTAATATATTTTGAGACGCTGTATAGTTTAATATAGAAGCACTAAAAGCATTTATAGATGCTGTAAATCCATTTAATGAAGCTGTAGATGAATTAGTAAGATCATTAATTCTAGTATCGAATGAAGCAGATGTTGTTCCATAATCAACTCCGTTTATAGCTAATGAACCACTTATACTTACTGAACCAGTAAATTGATGAGTGTTAGAACTTAAAGATCCAAATTTAGTTGAACCTGTTACAAACCCAACACTTGAAGTTATAGTTTGAACATATAATGTTTGTGCTGTAATAGAACCAGTAACAATTAAGTTACTGTTTATAGTTTGAACACCTTCAAATGTATTACTACCTGTAGTAGCATACTTACCATTTAATACAAGCTGAGATGCTGTAAATGAATTTATAGAAGCACTTGCTGCATATAAAGATGAAGTAGCGTTATAAATTGAAGCTGTAGCGTTTTGTATTTGAGTTACAGTAGCATTATTTGATGCAGTGTAATTTAATACTGAGGCGCTAAAGTTATAAATTGAAGCTGTTGCTGAATATAATGATGCTGTAGCTTTTTGTAAATCTAAAATAGTAGCATTATTGCTTGCTGTATAAGAATTTACTGAAGCAGTAAAGTTATAAATTGAAGCTGTAGCTACTCTAATATCAGCTATAGAGTTATTGTTACTACTTGTATAAGCATTTATGCTAGCACTAAATGCATTATAAGATGCTGTGTTAGCAAAAGTTCCGTTTAATATGTTTTGAGAAGCAGTATAAGCATTTATAGAAGCACTAAAACTATATAATGATGATGTAGTGTTATAAATTGAAGCAGTTGCATTATATAAAGATGCTGTAGCTGCAAGTATAGATGCACTAAAAGCATTTATAGATGCTGTAAATCCATTTAATGAGGCTGTTGTAGAAAAACTACCTGTAATTGTATTAAGTCTAGTATCAAATGAAGAACTAGCATTTAAGAAACTACTACTTAATATTGCAATTGAACCGCTTAATGAAGCCGTTGTATTATATATTGAAGATGTAGCAGCATACAATGAAGCAGTAGCATTTTGAATTTGAGCTATAGTTGCATTGTTGCTACTTGTATAAGCATTTATTGAAGCACTAAACGCATTGTAAGATGCTGTATTAGCGTAAGTTCCATTTAATATGTTTTGAGAAGCAGTGTAAGCATTTATTGAAGCACTTGCTGCATATAAAGATGCTGTAGTTAAATTTATAGATGCTGTAGCTGCTTTTAATGATGCTGTTTCGTTATATAATTGAGCTATAGTAGCGTTATTAGATGCTGTATAAGCATATAATGAGGCAGTAGTGTTATAAATAGAAGCAGTTGCATTATAAATTGATGCCGTTGCATTGTATAATGATGCTGTTGCTAACAATACAGATGCACTTGTTTGTTCTAAATTAAGTGTTCTAGTACTAAATGAAGCACTATCAGTTAAGTAATTTCTACCATTAACTGTTAATGATCCTGTTATATCTACTGAGCCTGTAAATTGATGAGTATTAGCTAAACTACTACCAAACTTTGTAGATCCAGTCATATAACTTACGCTTGAAGTTATAGTTTGAACATCAAGTGTTTGAGCAGTTACAGTACCATATACTAATAAGTTTGAAGCAGTTACATTACCATTTACGTTTACAGATCCTGATTGATTTAATGAGCCAGATATTATTTGGTCACCTTTAAATACATTTGAACCAGTAGTTGCATAAGTGCCATTTAGTATTCTTTGAGATGCTGTAAAAGCATTCATTGAAGCACTAAAATTATAAAGTGAAGCTGATACTAGATAGATTGATGCAGTAGCAGCATATAATGATGCTGTTGCTTTTTGTAAATCTAATACAGTTGCATTGTTAGATGATGTGTAAGAATTTATTGAAGCGCTAAACGCATTATATGAAGCAGTATTAGCAAAAGTTCCGTTTAATACAAGCTGAGATGCAGTAAATGAATTTATAGAAGCACTTGCTGCATACAAAGACGCTGTAGTAAGATATATTGAAGAGGTAGCTGCGTAAAGTGAAGCTGTTGCTTTTTGAATATCTAAAACAGTAGCATTATTAGAAGCAGTATAAGATAAAATACTAGAACTAAAATTATAAGATTGTGTTACAACGGCATTTATACTTGCAGTGTAAGTGTTTATACTTGCACTAAAATTATATAAAGATGCTGTGGTTAAATTTAATGAAGCAGTAGCTCTATTTAAAGATTCAGTTGTTAAATATATTGATGCAGTTGCATTGTATAAAGATGCTGTAGCATTATATATTTGAGTAATATTAGCATTATTGCTTGCAGTATATAAATTTATTGAAGCACTAAAGGCATTATACGAGGCCGTATTAGCAAAAGTACCATTTAATATGTTTTGAGAAGCAGTATAAGCATTTATTGATGCTGAAGCAGCATATAAAGATGCTGTAGTAATATAAATTGAAGCAGTTGCATTATATAAAGAAGCTGTTGCTCTTTGAATGTCAAGTATAGTTGCATTATTAGATGCAGTATAATTTAAGATACTAGAGCTAAAATTGTAAGATTGAGTTACAACGGCATTTATACTTGCAGTGTAAGTGTTTATAGAAGCACTTGCTGCATATAATGAGGCAGTAGTTAAGTATATAGATGAAGTAGCAGCATAAAGTGAAGCAGTAGCTAAATTTAGAGATGCTGTAGCTGCTCTTAATGATGCTGTCTCATTATATAATTGAGTAATTGTATTATTATTACTTGCAGTATAAGCATTTATGCTTGCACTAAAGTTGTATAATGATTGAGTTGTAAGATATACTGATGCTGTAGAATTATATAGAGATGCTGTTGCTCTTTGAATATCTAAAATAGTAGCGTTATTAGAAGCTGTGTAAGCATTTATAGAAGCACTCGCTGCATATAATGATGCTGTAGTAATATAAATAGAAGCAGTTGCATTGTATAGAGATGAGGTTGCTGCATTTAAAGATGCTGTAGCTAATAAAATAGAAGCACTTGTTTGCTCTAAATTAAAAGTACGAATACTAAATGAAGAACTATCTGCTAAATAACTTCTACCATTCACAGTTAATGAACCAGTAATTTCAACTGACCCAGTAAGCTGTTGAGTGTCTGTTAAATTATTTCCAAATTTGTTTGATCCACTAGAATATATAATACTAGAAGATACTGTTTGTACAATTAATTTTTGAGCAGTAATTGTATCAGTTACAGTTAAATTACCTGTAATTATTTCACTACCAGTTATAAAAACAGAGCCAGTAATCGTTTGATTACCTATAAAAGTATTTGATGCAGTTGTTGCATAAGTACCATTCAATATATTTTGAGATGCAGTGTATGCATATAATGAAGCCGTTGTATTATATATAGAAGCTGTTGCATTATAAATTGATGCTGTTGCATTATATAATGAAGCAGTAGCTGCAAGTATAGATGCACTAAAAGCATTTATAGATGCTGTAAATCCATTTAATGAGGCTGTTGTAGAAAAACTACCTGTAATTGTATTAAGTCTAGTATCAAATGAACCACTATCAGCAGTATAACCACCTAATGTTTTACCTACATATTGATAAGCAGTTAATGTTAAAATAGTACTAATACTACTGTATCCACTACTACCATTAAATTGTAAAACACCATCTTTATAATCGAAAGTATAAATTGCAGGGTCAATAATTGCTCCTGTAGAATCTGTTAATTTTACTTGATAACCTGGTGTAGTATCTTCTGTATTACCTCCTAAAGCAGGAGCATACTTTGGTGAAATAAAATTACCTTGTTGTCTTGTATTTAATACCCCTGCGTTAACACCATTTGTATAATCTATTGATGCTGTAGGATCTAGAAAAAACCAAGTATTATAACTACCAGTATCTAAAGTATCTGAAGGTGTTAATCTTTGTCTGTAATAAAATTTAAGTACATTATAACCGCTAGAAGTAACAAATTGGCCATTTTGAGATGAACCTGAATAGATTAAACTTGAAGTAGGAATTAAGTTTTGTTGCGCATATACCTCACCAGCATTAATATCTAATACTGAAGTAAAAGCTTCTTGAGCATCACCCAATTGTTGTTGAGTGTATCTCTTACTTTGAAGTAGCCTATTGGATTTTATGGATTTGTCTATTGGCATCTTGTTATGCGGTTACTGTTAGTGTTATAGAAGTTAATGGTGTTGGGTCGCCTATATATCTTACTAATACAACAAAGTTTCTATAAGTTGTATTCAATGGGAATGCGTTAGGAGAAGTAGGGAAATCAATTGTAAATGGATTCGTTTTAGCAACGTTTGTATTTGCTAATACATTTAAGCTTCTACCAAATGGATTAGCAGGATGTGCAATTGCTAATAATGTTGTTGCAGTTGCTACAGGATCTATACCTGAAGCTTGTGTAACAGTTCCTAATGCTGATTGAGGTATAATTAACATGGCTACAGTACCTGTTGTAGATGAATTAGCCCAATCTACTAATGTAGTATTACCTGCTAAAGACATTGCAATAGAAGGTTGGTTTGTAGCTAAAGTTCTTGTAAATCCAAATGCAGCATATTTGTATGTTTGAGATGGACTAGGATCGGCTAACCAATAACCATAAGTGCCACCTGGTTTAACTAAATATCCTGGTTTGATTTGTAAATCAGTAGCTCCTAAAGTGTAAACACTATAAGAACCAGTAGTAAATTTAGTACCTAAATCATATGAACCTGATAATAAAGAATCATTAATTTGTAATCTATAGTTTTCACCTGTAAAGTTAGCTAATAAACTACCTGCTGAAGCTATAGTATAAGTCCCACTATCAGTGCCTTGAGTTCTTGTATTGTAAGCTAAAGCACCACTTGCGGCAGGTTGACCAAAAGTTCCTGCTGTATGATAGTTAGAAACACTTGAATAAGTTGAAGTTGAAGCAGCTTTATTAACACCAGCTATACTTACAGTAAATGTTGTTGGTGTAAATGAGGTTTGACCAATATTTGTAATATTAGCTGAACCAAAAGTATATAATCCGTTTAACTTAACTAAATCAGTTTCAAATGGAATTTGAGATGCTGATCTTGCTGTTGTACCAGTAGAATCATAAACTGCACCTGCTGTTTGAACTGTACCTCCTGTTGTTAAAACAGAAGTTACACCTGATGTTTGAGTCATACCTGTTGAAACAGTAGACAATGAAGCTATTGTACCAACAAAATATAATGGGTTAAACAAGTTAGTAAACGAACTTGAAACGTTATAAGTTGAACCACTCAAATACGGAGCACCTGATAGTGAACGAGACACTGCTGTTAAAGCAACTGGTGTTGTACTACCTGTAGTAGGTGTTTGAGATGGAATGTTTGTAGAGATAGTAGTTAATGGAGCAAAGAATATTTCGGCATTACTTGCTGTAGCTGGAGTATAACCACTTGAACCACTAGCTATAGAGATTGAAGCAGAAATATGATAATATCCTGAGGCACTTACTGCTAAAGCACTACCACTATAAATTGTAGGAGCAAATACAGAAGCATATTTACCATCTTGATAAGCTGGAGGAATAACTGCTGGATTAACTGTTAATATTTTAGCTAATGTAACACCACTTGTAGTACCAGCTCCTGTTTGAGTAATTAAATGTTGAGATGCTGAAGTTGCAGTATCTGTTTTAGCTGAATTATCTTTAAATCTAAATGTAAATGAACCACTTACACTAAATGTTGTTGGGTTACCACTAACTAATTGTCCTAATCCAAATAATTGGTTATCAGCAGATGAAGTTACTATTGTAGTTCCACCAGCTACACTCGTGTAAGTGAAACCATAGTTTTGTTGAGTGTATATAGGAGAAATAGCACTAAAAATAGTACTACCTGTATTAGCAAATCCTCTTGATGTAAGGTAAGTAACAGTTGTATTAGTAGAGCTTTGAGGAACACTACCTGCTATTACAGTACCTGTAGTTGTATTTTGAGCGTTTGCTGTATATGAGTTATAATTTCTTGTGTTAGGAGAGGCATCTGGAGCTGATTGAGATAACAATCCTGCTATAAATCTTAAAATTTCAGATACATCTGTTTGAGTAGTGAAATTATTAAAATAAGAACCAGTTAAATTACTTTGCCATTGATTTGATGTAGGATTTCCTGCGTTGATGTTATATGCATTTATAGATTGAGAAACAACTAAACCATCATACATCGTAAATGATGATGTTGTAATTAAAGCTTGGTCAATCCCATTTACAGTTATTGCAACTGCACTGCGACTTACCTGATTAAACCCATTAGGAAATTTACCTAAACTACTCATTACTTATTTTTTAACTAATTTCTAATACTGATACAACTACGTCTGCTGATGTTGCTGCTGAAGATACTACTGTTAGAGTATCTAAAGCACTCATTACAACTTTTTGATCACCTCCTACTAATACTGTTACTCCACCTGCAACTACAGTAGCATCTTTAATAAGATATACTGTTTTAGCTTGTGAAGCACTAGTTAAAGTAGTACTGATAGTAATATTGTTTGCTGTTACGTTAGCAATACTCATACCAATTACTGTTGTTGAAGTAGCAGCAGGACAAGTGTAAACAATTACGTTTGATACACCAATTGATCCAGTTATACTATTTTTAAATGTATTTGCCATTTTATTTTATTTTTATCCTAAAGCAATAGCATATGCTAAAGCTGTATCTAATACGTTTACTCCGTTTACATTAAATCCACCTCCATAAACATTAACTGACCCTGTTACTGTTTCAGTACCAATAAAGGTATTTGATGCTGTTGTAGCATAAGTACCATTTAATATTCTTTGTGATGCTGTAAAATTTAGTATTGATGAACTAAAATTATACAATGATGCTGTCGCTACATATAATGAAGCAGTAGCGTTATAAATTGAAGCAGTAGCAGCATACAAAGATGCTGTTGCTTTTTGTATGTCTAAAACAGTTGCATTGTTAGAGGCAGTATAAGTGTTTATACTTGCACTAAAATTATACAATGACGCTGAGGTAAGATAAATAGAAGCTGTTGCTGCATTTAAACTACCAGTGTATGTGTTTATTGAACTAGTGTATCCTTGAAATGAAGATGTAGTAGTATATGAACCTGAAGATGCTTTGTAAGAAGCAGTAACTAGATATAATGAAGCAGTAGCAGCGTATAGCGATGCCGTAGCAGCGTATAACGATGCTGTAGCTAAAAGTACAGATGCACTTGTTTGCTCTAAATTTAAAACACGTGTACTGAAAGATGAACTATCTGTTAAATAGTTTCTACCATTAATTGTTAATGAACCTGTAATACTTACTGAACCAGTGAATATTTGGTTATTAACTAAACTATTTCCAAATGTATTTGATCCACTACTGTAAATAATGGATGATGATACAGTTTGTACAATTAATGTTTGGGCGGTTAATGTACCACCTACTTTAAATGTGTCTGAGTATGAAGCTGTTTGTGCGTAAGATGCACTTAGATGTGAACCACTAGTTGAAGTTAATTCTAATATCCTTTGTACCGATCCAGTGTCTTGTTGTTTAAAATAAATTTTACCGTCGACCGTATTAATGGCTAATTCGCCAAGATCTAGGGAGGCAGTGGTAGGGATTTTGCCTACAACGGCACTGCGTTTTAACTGTAATTTATTAATAGACATATGTATGGATCCTTTTTAATTGGTATGTACCAGGACGTTAGCTTATATGAAGCCACGTATAAATATACTATTAATAGGTTCCCCCGTCCATAATATCAACATTTATTGAACCGCTTGTGTTGAAGGAAGCTGATGCTACATTTGGAGCATCTACAATGAACATTGCGCCAGAAACGGTCAATGCATTTACGTTAGGATTATCAGTTTTTACCTGTAATGAGCCAGACACTGTAAGCACATTAGTGCTTGTATTGTAGCTTATACTGCTATTAATTTGTTTAAATTTAAGTCTTGCCATTATGATACAAATTTACCTATTGCTATTATTTCGTCGTCTGTTTCTAAAGTATATCCTAATAAACTAGTATTAAGAGTTACGGATACTCCACCTGTATAACTATTGAATGAAGCTAAAGATGATGGAACTCTTTGACCATTTACATAAAATTCAAAATTATCAATTGTTGTTTGTGGTAACAATGATGTTGGTTGTAATATTGCAGCTCCAGTAAATATAAATGTATCAGGAACATTAATAATATCGGCCTGTAATGTTTTTTTAACATTTATGTAAAGTATATCACTAGGTGATAATGCTTGAGATATATTAATATATGCGTTTGCCATTATTGAAATTTACCTATTGCTATTACTTCATCATCCGCCTCTAAAGTATAACCAATCGATGTAGTATCAAATTGAACTCTAATTCCAGAAACATCTGCTACAAATGATACAAATGATGTAGGAACATACTGACCATTTATATAGAATACAAAACTATTAATAGATGTTGTTGGTAATAATGAAGCAGGATCTGGTTGTAATAGTAAAGCTCCAGTAAATAGTGCTTGGTTAGGAACTGTAATTGTATCTGCTTTTTTAGGTATATTAGTATTCAAATATGTTAAATCAGCAAGTGCAGCACCTTGAATTGTTATATTAGTAATAATATTACCATCACCAATAAATGAGGTTGAACCAGCAGTATTGTTGGCAGCCATCTGTGTTGCAGGAGTAGTAGTAGTTAAATCTGTAGTTGTTTCTAAACCAAATATAAGTTGAGATGGTGAATAAAACATATCAGCATTAGCCATCTCTTTATTAATAGTATCAGCTACTAAATAACCACTTAAGGTCATTGAAAAATTAGTTTTTATTGCTCTATCAGTACCTTGTTCAACAGTATTAGACATAGCAAAACTATCAATTTTAGTTCTAAAATGCCATCTATTAAAATCACCCCAATATGAATCAGAAGCAAATTCAATTGCTTCAATTAATTTATTATTTTGCTCTACAAAGTTTGTAAATAAAATACAATCGTAAGTTACAGTAACATAATCAGGTACTACAGAAACATAAAATTGTTTTTGTGGTATTCTGTTTGTTAAAATAGAAAAATTATCATATTGATTTTTCTGAGTGTATCTTGTTTCAAATACATTAAATAAATGTACTTTATTACCATCTATTTTATTACCTAATGTTCTATTTTTTTCAATAGTATTACGCTTAAACATAATAAGCGGAGCCATTATTCTACCATTTGGATCACGGTAAAAACCATCATTTTGTACATTCTTCCATTTTTCAGCATCACCATATATTACTGGTACTGCTACTCTAGCGTTATTTTGTATAACGTTAGGTTTAATAACATTATCAAAATAATATTGGATAGCTTGATCCATATCTTCCAACCCAACAGAAATATCTTTTATTTTATTGTCTTTAAAAGATAAATCTTTACCTCTATTACGAGAAAATACAGTACCCTCACTACTATCAGGTTTAGGCTGTAGGTAAGGTGCTATTTGAGGTTGTAATACCTCAACAACGGTACGTGGTATTGGAATTAAATCGCGAGCCATTATTTATTTTTATTTTGCAATTCAATCATCTTTTCTAAAGCAAAAATTAATTGACTAACTTTAGTTAAATTAGTATTAATATCTTTAGCTACTTTAGCTATATCTTCGTTAGCTGAAAATTTGAATGGTTGAAATTCTTTGCGCATTGAAAGTGTTTGTCTGCGAATAGTTTCAAATGCAGGTAAATACGTTACATCGGTAACACTAGCTCCTGTTTCAGGATCTATAGTTGCTTTACCTAATTTAAAGCCTTGCTTCATTAAATCTTTTTCAGGTGCATCTTGAGGTGCTTCTCCTGGAGCGTAAATATTTGCTGGCTTTTTAAGCTCTAATAAATCTGTTAACTTTATCATATTATAATCTATCTTGAGTTATACCTAATCTTTCATTACGTGTAAAGTGAGCATTAACAATAATTGAAAGTGAAAAACCAAAATTATCATTATCTGTTGAATATGAATAACCTGGATCTTTACCCACAAATAATTGGTTTTCTATTGTACCATCTACATCATAATAATCATTATTCCATAAAATAATATCACCAACTTCTGGTACAATACCATATGAAAATCCTTTTCCACCTTCTGGTAATTCTGTTGCTAATTCAATACCTGCTAAATCATCTCTTAAAAATCTAACAGTAATATCTTGTTCAATATCAGGACCTATACTGTCAGTTTTCCATGTTGGAGGTGTTCTTTCTACTATACAATTTATTAATACAGGATCATGATATATTTTAGCCCCATTAGATTCACCATACATGTTATGTTTGGTTTTGGTTAAATCTATTTTATAGTAACCAACTTGCTGTTGAATGATATTATTAACCAATTCACGGTTAATATGTCTCATTAAACTAATATCGCGGGGTGTGCCAAATAAACTCATATCGTTAGTATTCTCCTACTTTTTCTAATGTATTAAAACGCGGAATAAACTGAAGTAAACCCGGTATTCTGGTTGTCACTAAAGCATCCGTCTTAATAGAATTAATAGCAGCTTTAGGCTCTTGCGAAGCAAGATATTTCATTTTAAGTAATGCGAATTGATGTTTATCATCGCCTTTACCCTTTAAAAAATCATTTTGCTCAACAGTAACCACAACTATATCTTTTAATCCTCTAATTTCATTATAAATGTACACCTGATTTTCATCAGTTGATGTTTTTATTAACACTTCAATCTTGAATAATACAAGAGCCTCTAATAATATGTTTGATAATTTAATCATTAAAAGAAATATATTGCTAAAGGTACGTTAGATAATTGTTTTTGTATAAAATCAGCTTCATTTGATTGTTGCTCAAGTTGTGTTTTACGAGATGTTTGATCTAACATAGCACGTAATTGTTCTAACAATGCTATTTTTTCTGCTCTAGCATCAGTCAATAATTCAGCTTGGTTTAATGTTACCTCTGCTCCAGGAATAGGTACAGTACCATATTTTCCTCTTACATATGCTAACATTTCTTTAACCAAACATAAAGTATATTGACGAATCCATTGTCTACCAATTGAATTTATTTGTACATAAACTGGATTAGCATAAGGTACATTAGATACATTAGTAATTAGACTTGCTCTATTATCTACTACTGGATTATTTCTTTCATCTTTTAAAATATAATGGAAGAACATTTTATCATTATATCCAGGTACAATATTGTTTGGAATAGGGAATATTCTAACATTATTATTATGAATATCAAATGAATAAGCTGCTTTTCTAATTTGATCATTTAATTGAATTGCTTGTACTTTTTGTACATCAAAATAGATAGGCATTAACAAGAAGTTAATACCAGGAGACATTTGA
>Ga0214919_10009200_pt1 | contig 12768 bp, 11 predicted proteins | sample LL1503_MetaG_FD_177994 | JGI IMG/M metagenome (GOLD analysis project Ga0214919, IMG submission 177994) | Freshwater microbial communities from Lake Lanier, Atlanta, Georgia, United States - LL-1503 | ecosystem: Environmental > Aquatic > Freshwater > Lake | place: USA: Georgia | collected...
TGCAATGGTTGTCAACAAGCCAGCGCTCTTTGAAGGCGCATACGAACGCTATCTCTTGAATCGACTGCGCGAAGAATTGCCGTATTCAGAAGTTCCAATCAAACTCGTTTTTAGCGCACGTCGTCGAGATCCAGACGACGCAAAGAATCGACGATCCGCCGGACGGGCTTGATGATGTCTATCCAGCCCTTGCCTATTTTCGAGCGAGATGCAGATCCGAGTTTTCGCACGCTCGAAACAGATGCTGAGGCATATGCGAAGCTGAAGCCACCGACCTCCATCGTTGTTCGAGGTGGACGAATGAAGTGGATCGCTGAATATCCATATGAAGGCGGAGCGAAGCCTGGATGTGGAACACGAATGATCGCGCATACTCACCGGGGTACTGAGCTCGTGGAGATGCTGACAACCGTCTGTTCAAACTCGGGATGTTCAAAAAGCGTCACGCGCCAAGAGGTGCTTGAGTACATCGAAAATTCAGGCGGGCGGGATTATCCATTCCATCAGGATGGGCGAATTCTTCGTGTTGCCACAACCGATGACATCACCCAGTGGAATGCGACGCAGTCTGAAGCTGCCGCCCTCGGTCCTGTGGCGAAAGAGCTCTTGCGAAACAGCGGTCTGCCCATGAAATTCGTTGCGGTCGAGCCGATCTTTGGCCGTGAAGTGCTCACCATTTATTACTTGAGTGAAGAACGTGTCGATTTTCGAGACCTGCTCAAGATCCTCGCCACTCGCTTCTCGGCACGAATTGAATTGAGGCAGGTTGGCGCGCGCGATGAAGCACGGCTGGTTGCAGATTACGAAAAGTGTGGACAGCACTGCTGCTGTAAGAATTTCCTGAAAGTGCTCAAGCCTATTTCGATGAAAAGTGCGAAGTTGCAAAAGGCGACACTCGATCCAATGAAAATCAGTGGACGCTGCGGTCGATTGATGTGCTGCCTTCGATATGAGGATGAAACTTACGAGACGCTGTCGAAGCGGATGCCCAAAGTGAAGGCTCGCGTCGAGACTCCAGATGGTGCTGGTGTCGTGATCGAAGCGCGAATTTTGGTGCAGTTGGTTCTGGTCAGGCTGGAATCAAATGGGCATGAGTTCGCTTATCCAATCGAAGATGTTCGTGTCCTTGCGCGGCCTGACGAGCCAAGCAAAAAGCAGCCACCGCCGCCCACGAATAAACCTGCGCAGTAGGATGCGCTAGCAATGAACACCATTCGCGCGCAAGAAACCGCGCCACAGACATCGAGTGGCATCATCGAAACATTACAGTCGTTGATCGTCGCCTTTGTATTTGCGATGGCGTTCCGCGGATTTGTCCTCGAAGGATTCGTGATTCCAACAGGCTCAATGGCGCCGACACTCATGGGTGCTCATGTGCGATTGCGAAGTCCAGCAACTGGATATGAGTATGCCGCGGATAACGCCGAAGTCGTTATGGCCGCAATGAACAAGATGCGAGGCGAACGACCGATCTTCGACCCGATGATCAGTCGACAGTACCCAATGCTCATGATCCCCAATGACGAGCTTGCATCAGAGGGTCGAATGGGTGATCGCGTTCTTGTTCTGAAGTATCTCTACCCATTTACCGCACCAAAGCGATGGGATGTCGTGGTCTTCAAGAATCCAACTGACCCAGTCGGGGATGCTGTGTATTACATCAAGCGTCTCGTTGGAATGCCCAACGAAACACTTCTGGTTTCTGATGGCGATGTTTTTACTGGACCAATCACTGCGAATGCAGACGATTTGCGAATCGAACGTAAGCCCGAATACATCCAACGTGCAGTGTGGCAGCCGGTCTATGACAGCGACTTTCAACCGGTGGATATCGCACGTCTCGAATCTGGAATGCGGCAACATTGGTTGGGAGCACCATGGATTCCGTCGGACGGATGGAAGTTTCGCGGCGACCGTGCGTGGACATGGGCGAAAGATTCTCCAGCGAGTATGACGTGGTCCAATGACATTCTCGCACTCGATGATTGGAACGCTTACAACGTTTACCGCCGAGATATTCCACTCTTTCCAACTGCGGATCTCAGTATCGCTGCGGCAATCGACGTCACAGACCCAGCGCGTTTTCATACGACTCTCGATATGACCGCACGCGGGTTGTTGTACCGATTTGAATTTATGAATGGGCAGGTTGAACTTTCGGTGCACCAAGCAGAGTCGCATGAACTGATCGCAACAGTCACCGCCCCGTTCATTGCGACGGTGAATACTCCACTCTGGTTGGAGATGTGGCATGTCGATCAGGAAATGACTGTGTTCGTCAATGGCGAACGAATTGCAAGCCTCCAATACGATCTCGGCGGCCCACTCAAGAGACTTCTTGCTTCGCACTTTGGACGAACAATCGAACAAGTCCTTGCGAATCCCATGGGGCAACGCCCAACTCCAACTGGTCTCCACTGGACATTTGAAGGTTCACCATTCACTGTTCGCCGTGTCGAAGTGAAACGTGACTTGTACTACCGCCCAGATTTTTTGAGCGCGAACAACCAATTCCCAACCAACGGGCCAGCATTGACGGGACTTGCGTTTGCGACTGATCCAGTCAATCTCTCACGAGTGAAGTCTGGCGAGTATGTCATGTTCGGTGACAACAGTGGCGCAAGCAAAGATTCAAGACTCTGGGGTCGACCGCACCCACTGGTCGTTCATGAACTTGGGATTGAAAGCCCCTTCATCGTTCCACGCGAAATGATCATTGGCAAAGCGTGGTCTGTCTATTTTCCATCGCCACTTGCGATGGATCATGGTGGCCGATCGTTTATCCCCGACTTTGGTCGGATTCGATTCATTCGCTAAAGCACAGGATCAACGTGCGTATTTCCGTCCCAGTCGCCGATGGATTTCTGTTCGTCTGCGCAGTCCTATGGGGCGCAGGATTTGTTGCGCAGCGAATCGCTGCTCAAGACATGGGCGACACGCCCTTCACATTCAACGCTGCACGATTTCTTATTGGAGCGATGCTTTTATTCCCATTCGTCGTACGTCGAACGTCGGCGCGCACGAAGGTCACGATCATTGGCGGAATGACAGCAGCGTGCGTGATGTTGGTTGCAAGTTCGCTCCAACAAAAAGCGATGGCAACGGTCACGGCGGGCACTGCAGGATTCATCACAGGAACCTATGTCATCTGGACGCCACTCATCGGCCTCTTGTGGGGACAACGAGTCAGCGTGCGTGTTTGGATTGGTGCGGCACTTGCGCTCTTCGGTCTCTGGTTTCTCACAATGCGCGACGGTGCAGAATTCGCTGCTGGAGATCTCTACCTGTTAGGTTGCGCAATCGCCTGGGCCGCACACGTTCATGTCATCGGATGGGCGGCCATGCGTGGTGATGCGCTTGGAATCGCTTTCGTTCAATTCATCGTGACTGGCACTCTTTCAGCGGTCATTGCGCTCGGCGTCGAACCTGTCTCATTTGAGCTGCTGAAAATGGGATCAGGCGCAATTACTTTTTCTGCAGTCTTCTCAATTGGTATTGCATTCACGCTTCAGGTTCTTGCGCAAACTTCGGCACCTCCATCGCATGCAGCAATCATCCTGTCTCTCGAATCCGTGTTTGCAGAATTTTCAGGGTCACTCTGGATGCGCGAATCGTTCGACCCAAGAAAGTGGATTGGTGCAATCTTGATGTTGGCGGGAGCTCTCATCGCAACAGTCACTGGAATTCGCAATAAGTTCAAATTGCGGCAGTCGCAATCAGTTTCCTCGTGACGGTGCAATGGTGCCACTGCGACTGAGAATTTGACTCATGACTGAATTCATCCTTCAATCGATTTTCATACCGCTGGCAGTCGCGGTCGTCCTTCTGCTCTTGCCACGATTACCGTGGTCAGTGGATGTCGGTCGACGAATCACCGCGTGGACGGCAGCGCCAGCACTTGGCGCGGCTGCAATTTTGTCGCTGTACATCATTGAGGGATTGGACATCTGGATGCTCACGCAGAGGTGGTACTCACTCTGGGTCAGTGCACTCATCGTTGCGATCGGCGGAGCCCTCGCTTGCCGCAATTCATCCGATCGTGATGGCAGTTGTGAAAACACGTCTAAGAAAACGCACTTCTGGCTGCTCTTTTTCACTGCAGCGCTTGCAATCCTCTTCTTACAAATGCCCAACTATGACGGTCTACCAGTTCGCCTTTCCATCGCGATGGTTGCTGGAGTCGCATCACTCCTGATGATTCGTCCAGCACGATTCGCTCCCGTTGCAACACCTTTTGCACTTTGCATTTCGCTCGGCGCGGTTGCAATATTGCTCATCGTCAGCGGATCCATGAAGGTCGGGCTCGTTGCATTCACACTCTCCTTGACATCAGGAGCGTGCGCAGCGATGGCATTCTTTGGACGCGGCTTTTCAGGGGGACCACCCTATGCGATGGCGGGAACAACTCTCCTTATTGCACTTGGACTGTATGGGATCTCGTATCACGACAGCCCAGGAGTGCCGATCACTTCTTGGAGCATCGTCTCTTTCGCACCTGTGCTGCTTTGCATGATTGGTCGCACGCCATCGCGCACCTCAATTCGGATTGCAATCTTTGGCGTCGTGATTGTGTGTGCCACCACTGCAATCATTGCACTTCAAGCCGCACAGGAACATGCGAGCGAAAAAATTTGATTTCGTACACTTCGGGCGATGACGATCCAACACTTCCCTGATATTCACCAAATTCAATTTGCCGGAAACGGATCTGCAAACCCTCTTTCATTTCATCAATACGACCGAAATGAAAACGTCGAAGGTCGTTCCATGCGAGATCATCTTCGCTTCGCCGCGTGCTATTGGCACACGATGCGCAATGGTCTCGCAGATCCGTTCGGTGCACCGACTGCGCAGATGCCATGGGACGATGGGAGTCATTCGATTGACAATGCGAAACGACGTGCTGACGCATTCTTTGAGTTTTTAGAAAAATGCCAAATTGATTTCTGGTGCTTTCATGATCGAGACCTTGCACCTGAAGGCGCATCCATCGCTGAATCGGAACAGAATCTCGACGCACTCGTCAATCATGTTTCCGCTCTGCAACAACAAACTGGTGTGAAACTCCTATGGGGAACCGCAAATCTCTTCTCGCACCCGCGGTATATGCACGGCGCTGCGACAGGTCCATCAACAAACTCATTCCTGTTTGCAGCAGCGCAAGTTCGAAAAGCGCTCGAAGTAACGCTCGCACTCAAAGGTGAGAGTTATGTTTTTTGGGGCGGCCGAGAGGGATATACGACGCTACTCAATACCGATCTCGCTCGTGAGCGCGAACACCTCGCGCGTTTTCTCCATCTTGCTGCCGATCATGCGCAGCAGGTCGGCTTCAAAGGTGCCCTGCTCATCGAACCGAAACCTCACGAGCCATCGACACATCAATACGACAGCGACGCGGAAGCAACGCTCAATTTCCTTCGTGAATTTGGTTTGTTTGGCAAATTCAAATTGAACATCGAAACCAATCATGCAACGCTCGCCGGACATTCGATGGAGCATGAACTTTCTGTCGCAATCGCCGCAAAATCACTCGGATCAATCGATGCGAACATGGGGACACCAGGGCTTGGATGGGACACTGATCGATTTCCAACGGATTTGTATTTAACGACTCACATCATGCTGGCGGTGTTAGGTATGGGAGGATTCAGTGGCGGTGGATTGAACTTTGATGCAAAGCGACGGCGCGAGAGTTGCGAACCAATCGATCTCTTTTATGCGCATATCGCTGGGATGGATGCTTTCGCATTTGGTCTAAAGGCAGCTGCGCGTATTCGTTGCGATGGTCGATTCGCGCGCTTCATCCAAGAGCGGTACTCGAGTTGGTCAACCCCGATCGGCATCGAAATAGCATCTGGCAAACGAACACTTGCGCAGTGCGCTCAGATGGCGACGCAACTCACCGATTCCATTCCTGCTTCAGGACGCCAAGAAATGCTTGAAGCACTTCTGAATGAAATTATCCTATCGCAGCGATCGATGTGATCGATTCAACGATGACACGTGACCACTCAAGCCCGTCAAGTCGTGGCATGTTTCAACTCGATTGTTTATTTTCTTTATTAGGGCTTTGCGACACTTCCAGCTTCAATACCTTCGAGTGAGACAACGACGCGCGTTTCATCGCCGATCATTTTCTTCTCGACACCATACGAGACACCGAAGTCGCTTCGCTTCAATTCGAATGTCGCCTCAAATCCAGCTCGCGTTGCACCACCCATCTTCGATATCGCTGAACATTCGACTGGGACAGTGACTTTTTTTGTAACGCCACGAATTGTTAAATCGCCGACAACCTCGAAGCGGCCACTTGCTAACAATTTGGAGCCAGAACTGACGAACGTCATCGCTGGAAATTCAACGGCGTTAAAAAAGTCTGGACTTTTTAAATGTCGATTGAGTTGCTCGCTGTGCGTTTCAACGCTCCCCGTTTGAATCGTTATGTTCATTGAAAGGAATTTCTCGGGCGTGTACTGGACAGTTCCACCAACATCGTTGAACAATCCCCAGAATCGCCCCGCTCCAAGATGCTGAACTCGAAAGAGCGCCATGGAATGCACATCGTCAATTTCGAATACTGCAGGTGCACCCTTCTCTGCGACTGCACCTTGGGTTGGAACGACCTGTGTTGGTTTCGCCGGCTGCTGTGCGGAGAATCCCAAGCTAACGATTCCCGATGCGGCAACCGCAACCACAAGTGCGTGAAAGAAAGAAAATGGACGAGAGTTTGATGAGGAAGCGACTTTGTTCATGAATCAAGAGTAATCGACATTCGCCTCCCCATCAGTCGTGGCGATAACTATCACTCTCAACAAAATTGGTCCATGCTGCTCGACGAGACCGCCGTGTTCCACGTCGGACACATACGGTTCGCGCGCCGAAGCTCAAAGAGTTCGCAAGACCAGCCCCCTATCGACCGCCTGGCCTGTCGCAGGACTTCTTCCCAAATAGGTTCGTCACGGGGCAACTGCGCTTTCGAAGGGACGCTAGATCTCGAGTCCGCCCGAACTTTGGCCGCAGGCAACTTAATGATGACGACAGAAAATGATGGCTTCCGACGGGTACCACGAATGTTCTGGTTGGCTTTCATGAAGTGCGATTCCTTTCGCACCTTCAATCGCCCCGATTTGGGGGTGACTTCAGCCAACTCAAATACAAGTATAGTGAAACTATTTGACCAATAACTCCGCTTTAATAGTTTAAGTTGTTTGGATCAAACCCAAATTTGCTCAATATGCCGTCAAATTGGTCTAAAGTGAAGAATTCAATGGACATCGACCCGGTCCCAGCCTTGCGCCCCTTTTTAATTCTGACTTTAGATCCAAGATGCAGTCCAAGCCTGCGCTCTAGGTCTCCAACTTGGGCACCGCCGCGGCGAGGGGTTGCTGGAGCAGATACCGCTGTCAAACCAGATGCCGTCTTGACACGTTGAACCTCGCGCTCGAGTTGGCGAACGGACCATTCATCATGAAGTGCCTTTTCAGCAATTGCGCGACGAGCTGGAAGATTGTCGATCGCCAACAGTGCCTTGGCATGCCCCTGTGTAAGGCGGCCTTCGCGGACACAACCGGCCGAAAACGCGTCGAGGTCGTTGAGACGCAAAAGGTTGGCTACAGATGCACGATCTAATCCGACCTTCTCAGCTGCCTGCTGCTGAGTCCAAGAAAACTCAGTTATCAGCCTTTGTAGAGCCTTTGAACGCTCTAATGGGTTCAAGTCCTCACGTTGAACGTTCTCGATCAAAGCAAATACAGCTGATTGAGCCTCATCAGCATCACGGGTAATCGATGGAATCTTAACCTTGCCAAGCGACTCGAAGGCCCGCATTCGCCTCTCGCCAGCAATGAGCTCATGAGTCTTCCCGCGCACTGGAACATGCAGTTTTCGCACCACAATCGGCTGAAGTAATCCGTGCTGCCTAATTGAATCAGCAAGCGACTCGATTGCACGGTCATCAAATTTCTCTCTTGGTTGCCTGGTATTTCGCGCGATGAAAGAGATGTTAAGTTCAACAACCGCCGTTCCAGCCAACAAAGCGGCATTCTCAGGAATGTTCCCCGTGGAACGTTCTGGCGCAGCAACACTAGCAACAACTGCCTGAACTGGATTTGATACCTTCACCGCCGTACTTTCAACCGGACTTTGAATCTGCTGTACTGGCGCACGAGGTGCGACCGGTCTAGGAACAGGCTGAAATGGTTGCTGTGGGGCAGGTGGGATTAGAGAACCAAGCCCGCGACCAAGCCTCGATGCTTGAGTTGTCTTCCCAGAAGATGTGGCACCTGACTGTGGAATTTGCCCTGATTCTTTGCTGTTTTCTTGCATGTGTTTCCTTTTGTTGTGTTCCACGTGGAACATGATTTATGTGAGTATAACAACACAAATTTAATTTGCGATAACCTAATTTATGGTTATAGGACTTCGAAATCATATTATGATTTACGTATGACAGCTCCGGTGCCAATTCATACTGCGTCGCTTACTGGATCGATCCTCACGATTGCGATTCAAGGGGCAACTATCAATACTGACGATGCGCTTTGCTTGCAAGACGAATTCCGTCTCCTGTTTAAGAATTTTCCCCCAGGCGCCCAATCGGTTCATCTCGAAGTTTCAGAAGTTCTTGCAATGAGCAGCCGGGGATTCGAGTCTCTGCTCCTCTTGCACCGCGGCTGCATCGATAAAGGGATTCCCCTTACAGTTTCAAATTTAACGCCGATTTTTCACAGGCTGCTTTCGCGCATGGGATTCCTGCGATTATTAAAAATCGAAGACGCTTAACTCAAAACGTGTGATTACATCACGCGAAGTGTCTCGCCAAGATTCGGCAAAGTCACTTCGCTTGAAACATGCTGCCGAAGGATCGAAGCGAATTCATTGCGAGCTTCGACAGAGCCGTGAACAAGAGCAATTGTCTTTGGAGAGCCAGGCATGCGCTTCACCCACGCCAACAAATCATCAGCGTCACCGTGGCCAGAGATCCCGGCGATCCGATCAATCTTGGCTTTCACATCAAGCGCTGCTCCATTGATCTCCACGCGCGTCGCGCCGTGCAACAGACCATGACCGAGAAGGCCATCAAGCTGATGCCCCGTGAAAAGTATTCGTGTGTCTTCCTGATCAATCGCGAGCCGCACATGACGCAGAATTGGACCTGCATCACAAAACCCAGAACCCGCCATGATGACACATGCTGTCTTGATTCGATCGATCGACTCTGATTCGCGACGCGACATCAAAGTGTGCAGTTCAGGAAAGTGCAGCGGATTCGTTCCACGCATGCATGCTGCGTGAAGTGACGGCTCTAACAAACTTGGATGGCGCGCATACAACTCACTCGCACGAACCGCCATCGCTGAGTCAAGATAAACAGGCATCCCATGAAGAATGCCGTCTCGCGAAGCGCGCGCAAGTAATTGCAAGATCGTCTGGGCACGCCCGAGAGCGAAAACTGGCGCTAATACACGCTGGTTTTTCGCTTTTGCTTCTTTGAGTATTTCAGCGAGCGCTACATATTGATCGACTTGTGGAAATCGTCGCGCTCCATTTGTTGACTCCATCACTAATAAGTCTGGTGCTTGATCCGACCATTGATGTGGTGCGAGCAGGGGATTTTCGATTGGACCAACGTCTCCTGAAAAGAGCAGATGCGCTGGTTCCATTCCATCGTTCCTCTGAACGCGCAGCTCAATGCTGGCCGCTCCGATTACGTGCGACGCATGCAGAAACCGCATCTCAACTCCCTGAGCGATTGATTCCCATTCCATAAATGGAATTGCACGCAACGATCGTGAGACTCGCTCCGCATGACGGTGTGTAAACAGAATCGGTGGCGGCTCTCGGCGAATTGGAATCGCTGATGCGAGTTCTGGTGGGGCAAGGACGCGTGAGGATGGCGCAGTGCCAGCACGGTTTTCCTGAATGCGTACCTGCTGAAGGGTTGCGGAACTCGTTAACACACGAGGGAGTAACTCGGCTGTCGGTTCCGTCACTAACACGGGACCAGTAAAACCAAGTCCTGGCAACATTCCCAACCGTCCGCAGTGATCAATATGTGCATGCGTGACGAGAACGGCATCGAGCGTCGAGAAATCGATTTCAGGCGGTCGCGTATTGCGCATCTCCTGTTCTGGAGCTCCCTGAAACATTCCGAAGTCAATAAGAAGGTGCGCATGCGCCGTCGTCACTTCATAACACGACCCTGTTACTTCTCCGGCTGCGCCGTGGATTCGAACGCTAGCGCATGGAACGACTTCACTCATGTGAGTGGGTGTACCATTCTTCTCCCATGCTTGTTGTTTGGACTCTTTCGATTGCACTCGCAGGATGCATGAATCCGCAGGGTGATTGTGTGGGACTGGACTCTCCAACGGCATCCCAAAGCGAACGACGTTTGGCGCTTGATGCATGTGCGAGTGAAGGAAAACAGAAGCCACTCGACTATTTTCTCGATCGAGTTGCGCACCTCGCCGCGCATGATCGCCGAACCGAGAGTTATGGCGACATCGCCGCCACTTGGAATGTCGAAGAGTTAGATCAAGAGTCGATCTCCTCGAAATTGCTCGCCCTCTATAAAGATGAGACTGCGTCCACTGACGCCCGAGTGATTGCATTGAGAGCCCTGTTGGCATTCCCTTTGGAGAAGCGCCCAACAGAAGTGAGAAATATTGCTCAATTGACAGTCGAAATCAGCACAATTCCATCCCAAATGACCTACGACCGCAAAGAATTTTCTGTTGCTCCAGGATGTCTCGTTCAATTGGTTCTTCATAATCCAGATGCGCTCGAACACAATCTGCTCCTCGTTGCTCCAAACTCTCTCGCCGAGATCGGAATAGCGGGGGATCGAATGGGTCAGACTCCCGATGGAAAATTGAAGGAGTTCGTCCCTGATTCCAAACGGATCCTCGCTGTTATGGGGTTGGTCCCAGCTGCAAAGTCGAAGTCACTTTGGTTTATCGCCCCTTCAAAGCCTGCCACATATCCGTATGTGTGCACCTACCCAGGCCACTGGAGAACCATGAACGGCAAGATGAAGGTGGTTGCGCCAGTTCCAACGACAATTCCAGCGCCTACGCCAGTCAAATCTCCATAATTCTCTCAGTGCGCCCCATCCAGAATCGCCCAGCACATCAACGGAAGTGACCAAGGGACGCTCCTCCATTGGTATTCTGCGCAACCTAAGGAAACCATCAATGTCCACTGCAAATGAACCTCATTCGTCCCCAAAGCCAGGATCATCGACTCCCACGGTTTTCAGCGACACCGCTCGCGCCCTTATGCAAAAGATCGAGAGCAAGACCGCAACGATTGCGATCGTCGGCTTGGGATACGTCGGCTTGCCTCTGGTCAGAGCAATTCGTGACAGCGGGTTCCCCGTCATCGGATTCGACGTTGACCAGCGAAAAATCGACGCTCTCAACAACGGAAAGCGATACATCCTTCATTTGGGTGATGATTTCTTCAGCAACTTAAAGGCTGACAAACAATTCACCCCAACCTCAGACCCGAAAGACCTTGGAAAGGCAGACCTCGTCGTGCTCTGCGTTCCAACGCCGCTGGGTGCTCATCACGAACCAGACCTCACTTATGTCTTTGAAAGCACCAAAACTGCTGCCGCATCCTTGCGAAAAGGACAGTTGGTCGTGCTCGAGTCGACCACATATCCAGGAACCACCCGCGACGAAATGAAGCCAATTCTCGATAAGAGTGGGCTCAAATGCGGCGAAGAATATTTCTTGGCGTACAGCCCAGAGCGTGAAGACCCTGGCAGTATTGGGCGAAGCGCACAACACATTCCAAAGTTGGTGGGTGGTGTTGATGATGTCTCAACCGATCTCGCAATGGCTTTCTATACGCGAGTCGTGAAGGAAGCGCACCGTGTCTCGACAGCCGAAATCGCAGAGAGCGCAAAGCTTCTCGAAAATATTTATCGCGCAGTGAACATCGCGCTCGTCAATGAGATGAAGGTCGTATTGACCGACATGAATATCGATGTGTGGGAAGTCATCGCTGCGGCGAGCACAAAGCCGTTTGGATTCCAAGCGTTTTATCCTGGACCAGGTCTCGGCGGACATTGCATACCAATCGATCCATACTATTTGACATGGAAAGCACGAGAGGTCGGACGCAATACGAGATTCATCGAACTTGCTGGTGAAGTCAACACATCGATGCCGCACTATGTGATTGAGCGAACACAACACGCTCTCAACGAACACTCGAAGTCGATCAAGGGCTCAAAGATTCTTGTTCTCGGCATCGCGTATAAGAAGAACATCGACGATCCACGTGAAAGTCCATCGGCAGAGATCATCGAGCTTCTGCGTGATCGAGGCGCCGATGTCTCGTACCACGATCCGCATCTTGCGAAGTTCCCAGCGATGCGAAAGCACCGCGTGGACCTTTCATCTGTGCCGTTTACTTCCGCAACAATTTCGGGCAGTGACTGCGTCCTGATTCTGACGGATCACGATGCTGTGGATTATTCGATGATTGGACAACACGCCAAGATCGTTGTCGATACTCGAAACGCGATGGCACGAGTGCCAGCGAGTCAAGTCAAGTGCGAAGTTGTGAAGTCCTAGGTCTGAACAGATCGATCCTGTACGATCAAATCAACAAATGAATTCTGACCGAAATAGCATCTTTGGACTCCACACCGCACGAAAGCAATTTTCGATGATGTTTGTGGCGTTTACGATCTTCGTTCTTGCCACAGTGCCGGTCATCGCTCAGGACGTCGCTCAGGACGTTGCTCAACAAGCG
>Ga0214919_10009201_pt1 | contig 12767 bp, 12 predicted proteins | sample LL1503_MetaG_FD_177994 | JGI IMG/M metagenome (GOLD analysis project Ga0214919, IMG submission 177994) | Freshwater microbial communities from Lake Lanier, Atlanta, Georgia, United States - LL-1503 | ecosystem: Environmental > Aquatic > Freshwater > Lake | place: USA: Georgia | collected...
CGTGCGCTCGATGGCAGCCACAGAAAAATCCGACGTGCTGGCGTTTCCCCGGCGGTGCCCCACGTACACGGTCACGCCCAGAGATTTATCGCGGTTGCGCTCCACGGTTTCAAGTTCGCCCTTGCGCACCGACACGCTCAGGCCACAGGCCTCGGATGCCTCGGCCCCGGCATCGGTGGCACCCAGTTTTTTGGCGTGCGCCAAGGCATGGTCCACCAACGCCTCGAATTGTTCTCGGCGGTGGCTGAAAGCAGCGTATTCAGGGGGGGTGTTGGCAGCGCGGCTGCGGCGTGTAGGTGTATGGTGCATAGCGGCGGCTATGATACTTGCCCCAGGTGTCGCAGCTTGCACCCCCAGAATCAAAACCACACCACATGGCACGCAAACCCAAAAAAGGCTACTTTGTCCGAGGTCAATTCGTGACCGAAGGCAGCGAGGAAGACCTCGCGCTCAAACGCGAAGCCAAGGGCAACGAAGGCACCAGCAGGACCGATCTCAAACGCGAAAGCAACGAGCTGCAAAAGCTCGGCGAAGACTTGCTCGATCTGCGCGGCACTCTGATGCTGCGCCTGACCAGCCAAGGCCATGTGAACGAAAAACTGGCCGATGCCCTGGACCAAGCGCGGCGCATCACCAATTTTGAAGGCCGCCGCCGCCAAATACAGTTCATTGGCAAACTCATGCGCAAACTGCCCGAAGAGGCCTTGCAGGCGGTGCGCGAAGCCTTGTTTGAAAAGCACAGTGGCAGTGCCAGCGAAACGCTTGCGCTGCACATGGCCGAGCAATGGCGGCTGCGCCTGATCGAAGCCGACGCTGCGCTCGACGAATGGGTGGTGCAACACCCCGACACCGATGTACAGCAATTGCGCGCCTTGGTGCGCCAAGCGCGCAAAGACCACCTGAGCGATGCCAAATCGGTGTCACAAGGCCTGGCACCACGCCAGGGACGGGCATTTCGCGAACTGTTTCTCCTCATCAAATCGCAGCTCAACGCCAGCCATGTCTGAAACCCCCTCACCCTCACCCACTTTGGACCGCGTTCGCATTGGCATCGTCTCGGTCAGTGACCGCGCCTCCAGCGGCGTGTACGAAGACAAAGGCCTGCCAGCCTTGCGCGAGTGGCTGGGCCGTGCCTTGCGCAACCCGATTGACTGGACACCACGTTTGATCGCCGATGAACAAGCGCTGATCAGCCAAACACTGATCGAACTGGTCGACATGGGTTGCCACCTGGTATTGACCACCGGCGGCACGGGACCGGCCAAACGCGATGTCACCCCCGAGGCCACCTTGGCCGTGTCCGACAAGGAAATGCCCGGTTTTGGCGAGCAGATGCGTCAAATTGGCATGCACTTTGTACCTACCGCGATTTTGTCGCGCCAAGTGGCCGTGCTGCGGGCCAACAGCTTGATCATCAACCTGCCCGGCCAACCCAAGTCAATTGCCGAAACCTTGGAAGGCCTGAAAGACGCCCAGGGCCAAACCCTGGTGCACGGCATTTTTGCCGCCGTGCCCTATTGCATTGACTTGATCGGTGGGCCGTACTTGGAGACCGATGACGCGGTTTGCAAGGCCTTTCGGCCCAAATCGGCACTGCGCCCGCCATCCGCCGCCTGACGGTCCCGCCCCCTGCGCCAGCAGGTGCAGGGAGGGCTCACAGTTCGAAATAAACCTCGCCAAAGTGCAGCACCAAGGGCGCGCCACCCTGCTCATCTTGGGTGTTCCAGGCCAGCAGCTTGGCGTCTTGTACCAAGTGATAGAGCAAAGCGTCTGAAAAAGCAGAAAAGTTGTCCAAGTTCAGGGCATTGCGGTCATCGGCGTTCATATACCACTGCCCCTCTTCGGTGCTCGGTGGCGTGATGGTCAGGTGGGTTTTGAACAGCGGCATCATCAAGCCAAATTGCTCGATGGTGTACTCCAGTTCGCCCCCCCAGCATCCCCGCATCTCCCACAAGAGCGTCATGCTCACCGGGTGGATTTTGAGGGTTTTCATTCGATCAGGCGATTGAGCTTTTCAGTCTCGCTGACAGTGGTTGGCGGCGACGCCAGGGGCAGGTGATCGGGCTTGTGCCCAGTGCTCAATTGCTCAACGGCCAAGCACAACTGGGCAATTTTTTGCTCTTGTCGGGCACAGGTATCAATCAGGCCACGCAAGGCCACGCTGATGGGGTCGTCCGAAGCCGTGACGCCATAGGCCGAAAACCCCATGCGCTGGGCTGCAGCCTCGCGCTGGCTGTCGGCCTGGGCGTCGGCCAAGATGATGCGCGCTGGGTTGCCCACTGCAGTGGCCCCGGCAGGCACCGGTTTGGTGACCACAGCGTTCGAACCGATGCGCGCACCGTCTCCCACGGTGAAGCCGCCCAACACTTTGGCCCCCGCGCCCACCACCACATCGCAGCCCAAGGTGGGGTGTCGCTTGGTGCCTTTGTAAAGGGATGTGCCGCCCAAGGTCACGCCTTGGTAAATCGTGCAGCCGTCGCCGATGACGGCGGTCTCGCCCACCACCACGCCCATGGCGTGGTCAAAAAACACCCGCTCACCGATGCGCGCGGCGGGATGGATTTCGATGCCCGTGAGCCAGCGCGACAGGTTGGACACAAAGCGGCCCAGCCAGCGCAAGCCCCAGCCCCAACAACCATGGGCAAATCGGTGCAAGACCAAGGCGTGCAAGCCCGGGTAACAGGTCAACACCTCCCAACGGCTGCGGGCGGCGGGGTCGCGGTCCAGGATGCACTGGATGTCGGATTGGATTCGGGCAAACATGTGCGGCGAGTTTATCGCTTGTGTTCGTTTTTGGCCTGCGCCGCTTGTGACATGCTTTTGGCAATGCCGCGCAGGATGTGAATTTCTTCTGGCGTGGGCGCGGCCCGGTTGAACAGTTGTTGCAAGCGGGGCATGAGTTTCTTGGGGGCCTGAGGGTCTAAAAAACCCACCGCCACCAAGGCCTCTTCCCAATGCTTGAGCATGCCCGCGACGCTGGCAGCATCCGCAGGGGTGTCTGGATCTGGTCCGGTAGCCGGGCCGATGGCGGCAAAACCGCCCATCGCCAGACGCCACTCATAGGCCAGCAACTGCACCGCCGCCCCCAAGTTGAGCGAGCCAAAATCGGGGGTGGTGGGAATTTGCAGGCACACATGGGCCTTGTACACATCATCATTTCGCATGCCAAAGCGCTCGGAGCCAAATAAAAACGCCACCCCTGTGGGGGTCGGGGTTTGCGCAGCCAATGCGGCCAGGTGCTCACGCGGGTGGCGCGTGGGGGGGCCAAAGTCGCGCGGCGTCATGGCGGTGGCGCACACGTGGCTGATGCCGTCCAAGGCCTCATCCAAGGTGGCCACGATGCGGGTGCGCTCCAGCACATCCAAGGCACCACTGGCGCGTTGGATGGTCTCCTCGCGGCGCAACACATTGGCCCAGCGCGGGGCCACCAAGACCATGTCATCAAAGCCCATCACCCGCAAGGCGCGGGCACAGGCCCCGACATTGCCGGCGTGGCTGGTTTCGATCAAAACAAAACGGGTTTTCATGGCTTTCACACGGCGCCCAACCGTTTGCCAACTGACCCAGGCAGCGCAGCGAAACACGGGGGCTAAAATGCCATTGTCGCCGCCTGCATCGTCAGGCGTTTTTTGATGCTCTTGACGTGTCTGGTAATCGGTACTTCCGAGGACCCCACGAACCACAATCCATGTCCTCCTCTTTGCACCCCATGCTCAACGTGGCCATCAAGGCCGCCCGCGCCGCTGGCGCCATCATCAACCGCGCTGCGCTGGACGTCGAGGCGGTGCGGGTGACCCAAAAAACCGCCAACGACTTCGTCACCGAGGTGGACCAAGCCAGCGAGCAAGCCATCATCGACACCTTGCTCATTGCCTACCCTGACCACGGCATCTTGGCCGAAGAATCCGGCCAAGCCCGGGGCAACCAGCGCAGCGATTTTCAATGGATCATCGACCCGCTGGACGGCACCACCAACTTTATTCATGGCTTTCCGGTGTATTGCGTGAGCATCGCCTTGGCCGTCAAAGGCCGCGTCGAGCAAGCCGTGGTCTACGACCCCACCCGCAACGATTTGTTCACTTCTACCCGGGGGCGGGGTGCCTTCATGAACGAGCGCCGCATCCGCGTCAGCAAGCGCTTCCGGCTCAATGAATGCTTGGTGTCGACCGGCTTTCCTTTTCGCCCTGGCGACGACTTCGCCCAGTATCTGCAAATGATGAGCGAAGTCATGCAGCGCACCGCAGGCATTCGCCGCCCTGGCGCAGCAGCCCTGGACATGGCCTATGTGGCCGCTGGTTACTGCGATGGTTTTTTTGAAAAAGGCTTGCAACCCTGGGACATGGCTGCAGGCTCCCTGCTGATCACCGAAGCCGGTGGTCTGGTGGGCAACCTCACCGGCGAGTCCGACTTTTTGCACCAAAAAGAATGCCTGGCGGGCAACCCCAAGGTGTATGCGCAACTGGTGCACATTTTGGGCAAATACTCCAAGTTCGCCAGCGTGGAAGACAAAATGGCCGCCACAGAGGCCGTCAGCAGCACCCTGTTGGGGCGCCACGCCAGTGCGGACAAGCCCGCCAACGCTTGACACCCCACCGGTAACCGCCATGGAGACGGCCGCGCACACCCCCATGATGCAGCAGTACTTGGCCATCAAGGCCGAGTACCCGCACACGCTGGTGTTCTACCGCATGGGCGATTTTTACGAGCTGTTTTTTGCCGACGCCGAAAAAGCCGTCCGACTGCTCGACATCACCCTGACCCAACGTGGCCAATCCGGTGGCCAGCCCGTGGTCATGGCCGGGGTGCCCTACCACTCGGCCGAGACTTATTTGGCGCGATTATTGAAGCTGGGCGAATCGGTCGCCATTTGCGAGCAAGTGGGCGAAGTCGGCGGCAAAGGGCCCGTTGAGCGCCAAGTGGTGCGGGTGGTCACCCCCGGCACCTTGACCGACAGCGCCTTGCTGGCCGACAAACAAGAATCGGTGCTGCTGGCCGTGCACCAAGGTGCGCGTGCTGGCCAAGCCCAAGGTTGTGGCCTGGCTTGGCTGAGCGTGACCCAAGGCGTGCTGCACCTGGCCGAATGCGCCAGCACCGAGGTGGTGGCATGGATCGAGCGCATCGCGCCTACCGAAGTGATCCACAGCAACGACATCACCGCCGCCTTTGAAGCCACCTTGAAAACCCTGGCCACCGTGCGCACCCCGCGACAAGCGGCCCAGTTTGACGCCCCCAATGGCCAGCGCAAACTGCTGGCCCAACTGGGTGTGGCCAGTTTGGCCACTTGGCAAGCACAAGACATGGTGCAAGCCCATGCCGCAGTGGCCGCCTTGCTGGCCTACGCCGAACACACCCAGGGGCGCGCCCTGAGCCATGTGCGCGAGCTGGAAGTGGCACGCGACCACAGCCTGATCGAGCTGCCTGCCACCACCCGGCGCAACCTGGAGTTGGTGCAGACCTTGCGCGGTGAGGATTCGCCCACCTTGTTTTCGCTGCTCGATACCTGCCAAACCAGCATGGGCAGCCGCCAGCTTAAGCGTTGGTTGCTGGAGCCGCCACGAGAGCGCAGCGTGGCCCAGCAACGCTTGGACGCGGTGGCCGGCTTGCAAGGCGCGCAAGGCACGGGCCCATGGAAGGCCTTGCGCGAGGCCTATAAGGGCGTCACCGACGTGGGCCGCGTGGGCGCGCGCATCGCCTTGCGCCAGGTGCGCCCGCGTGAGTTGATCGCGCTGGGACACAGCTTGCACCAGGCCCAACAGTGGCCCCGCTTGCTGCCCGACACAGATGTGCTGCAACGCATTGGGTCGGATTTACAAATGGACCCGGCCTGCGCCAGCTTGATTACCGCCAGCCTGCTGCCCGACCCGGCCGCCTTGGTGCGCGACGGCGGCGTGATCGCGCATGGCCATGACGCCGAATTGGACGAACTGCGCGCCATCCAAACCAATTGCGACGATTTTTTGCTCGACCTCGAAACCCGCGAGCGCGCGCGCAGCGGCATTGCCAACTTGCGCGTGCAGTTCAACAAAGTGCATGGTTTTTTCATCGAGGTCACCCAAGGCCAGTTGGACAAAGTGCCCAGCGACTACCGACGGCGCCAAACCCTGAAAAACGCAGAGCGCTTCATCACCCCCGAGCTCAAAGCCTTTGAAGACAAAGCCCTGAGTGCCCAAGAGCGCGCCTTGGCACGTGAAAAATGGCTTTACGAACAACTGCTCGACGCCTTGCAACCCTTTGTACCGGCCTTGATGCGCCTGGCCCAGGCCAGCGCACAGCTTGATGTCCTCACCACTTTTGCCGAGCGCGCCCTGAGCCTGGATTGGCGCGCCCCACAATTTGTCAAAACGCCTTGCATCGAGATCGAAGGTGGTCGCCACCCGGTGGTACAAGCGCGTTTGGCCCAGGCCAGCAGCGGGGGCTTTATCCCCAACGACACCCGCTTGGGTCCCCACCAGCGCATGCAAATCATCACCGGCCCCAATATGGGCGGCAAGTCCACATACATGCGCCAAGTCGCACTGATTGTCTTGTTGGCCAGCATCGGCTGCCCGGTGCCCGCCACCACCTGCCGTTTGGGCCCCATCGATGCCATCCACACCCGCATTGGCGCGGCCGATGATTTGGCCAACGCCCAATCAACTTTCATGCTCGAGATGACCGAGGCCGCGCAAATCCTGCACACAGCCACCCCCCATAGCTTGGTCCTGATGGACGAGATCGGTCGGGGCACCTCCACCTACGATGGTTTGTCGTTGGCCGCTGCCATCGCCAGCCATTTGCATGACAAGGCCCAGTGCTTCACCTTGTTTGCCACCCATTACTTTGAACTCACCAGCTTTCCCACCGAACACCGGGGCGCAGGCAATGTGCACGTCAGCGCGGCCGCAGGCACTGGCAAAGGCGCTGGGATTGTTTTTTTGCACCACATCGAGCCCGGACCTGCCAGCCGCAGCTACGGTATTCAGGTGGCGCGTTTGGCGGGCATGCCCGCTGCCGTGCTCAACCAAGCCCAACACACACTCAGCGCCTTGGAGTCCCATGACGCGCAAGGCGCAGCCCAAGTGGATTTATTCGCCCAGACCCCGGCCAACGAAGCACCCGCCCCCAGCCCCGTCGAGTCGCAACTGGCGCAAATCGACCCCGACGCGCTCAGCCCGCGCGAAGCGCTTGACGCCTTGTATGCGCTGAAGCGATTGTTGTGAGCCGCAGCATGGCCCAGCACCTGGTTTTCACCCATGGCAACAGCTTTCCGGCCAGCACCTACCGGTTGATGCACGACCGCTTGCGCGAACGGGGCTGGCACGTCCACGCCATCGAAAAAGTGGGCCACGACCCGGCCTACCCGGTCACCGATAACTGGCCGCATCTGGTGCGGCAATTGCAAGATTTCACCCAATCCATCGCGGCACAACACGCCACGCAGGTGTACTTGGTGGGCCACTCTTTGGGCGGATTTTTAAGTGCGCTTTCCGCGGTGCGCATCCCCCACTTGGTGCGTGGGGTGTTGTTGCTCGACGCACCTTTGATTGGCGGCTGGCGTGCCCAGTTGCTGCGCTGGGCCAAGCGCAGCGGTCGCATGCATGCCTACTCGCCCGGTGCCATCAGCCAGCGGCGCCGCCAGCTGTGGGACAGCGAAGACGAGGTGATGGCCCATTTTGTGGACAAAGGCAAATTTGCCCGCTGGCACCCTGACGTGCTGCGCGACTATGTGCAAAACGGCACCCAGCCCCATGGCAGCGGCGCTCAGCGCATGCTCAGTTTTGACCGCCAAATTGAGACCGACATTTACAACCACCTGCCCGATGACATGGCGGCATCACTCATGTCGAGACCCCTGCCGTTTCCGGTGGGCTTCATTGGGGGGCATCAATCCAAAGAAGTCCGAAAAGCCGGTTTGGGCATGACGCGGCGCATCACCCAAGGGCGCATGCGCATGGTCGAAGGCACACACCTTTTCCCCATGGAATCCCCCCTGGAGACAGCTGCCCTGATCGACGAGTGGTTGACCAGCAACCTGAAGATACCCTCGCGCTGAGACCGGTCAGGCCTTCCACTGCACCCAGCCGCCCCAGGCACTGATCAGCACCAGACAGCCAAAGCCGATGCGGTACCAGGCAAAAGGCACAAAACTGTGGGTGGCGATGTAGCGCAACAACCAGCGCACACAGGCCCAGGCGCTTAAAAAAGAAAACAACAAGCCCACCCCAAACATGGGCGCATCGGCCCAGCTGAGCAAAGCACGCTCTTTATACAAGCTGTAGGCACCCGCCCCCACCAAGGTGGGAATGGCCAGGTAAAACGAAAAATCTGTCGCCGCTTTGCGCGACAAACCCAGCAACATGCCGCCGATGATGGTCGCGCCACTGCGGCTGGTGCCCGGCACCATGGCCAGGCATTGAACCAATCCGACTTTCAAAGCGTCCAGGGGCGACATCGACTCCACATTCAGGATGCGGGCGTGGTCATCGGGGTGCTCGCCCGGGGCCCGCGCGCGGCCCCAACCTTCGGCCCACAAGATGATCAACCCACCCAGGATGAAGGTAGAGGCCACCACCGTCGGGGTGAACAAATGCGCCTTGATCGCCTTGCCCAGCAACAAACCCAACACCACGGCAGGGATAAAAGCGATCAGCACATTCAGGGCAAAGCGACGAGCCAGCCGCTGGCTGGGCAAGGCCGCCACGGTGCTTTGGATTTTTTGCCAATAAACAATGATCACAGCAAAAATGGCCCCGGTTTGAATCGCAATGTCAAACACCTTGGCTTTGTCGTCATCAAAACCCAGTAAAGCACCGGCCAATATCAGGTGCCCGGTGGAAGAAATCGGCAGGAATTCGGTCAAACCTTCCACCACCCCCATCACGGCGGCTTTGATCAACAGCGTCACATCCACGGGCATCCTTGGTCGCAAAAACACGAATTATCGGCCCTGCAACTGCCCCAGCCCACGGGGCAGAACCCACACGGCAAAGGCGCAGATTCCATTAAAAATAACCCATTGGTATGTAAAATTTTCAAAAATATGGCTTAAAACAGATTCAAAAGAATTCATTTTGTTAGAATTTTAATTATTTTGAATGAGTGGCCGAATGAAACTTCATCCATCCCTCTTCCTGGCCCTTCTTGCCTGCATGATGAGTGCATGCGGCGAAGGGGATGGAGCAGGCACACAAACCGACACCACTGACATCGGGGGTTACAGCCTGACCGTGCCCCAGGCCTTGAGTACCTTGCCTGGTGTCCCCGTGAGCAATATCACCTCCATCCCATTGGACTATGGCATGGGCAGCATCAATATCAACCTATCGGACACCACATCCGCCACCAGTGGATTGACCACCAAGCTGCAATTGCAACCCTTGACCCACTTGTCAGCGCCGAGCGTAGGCTCCGGCATTGATTTGTCCTCATCGGTGTGGCAAAAAGGCTGGAACGCCACGGATGTGGAGGTCACCGTGATTGACGACTTCGCCACCCCCCTCACCACCCAATCCCCCGGGGTCATCACGGGTCCGGTCACGCTGACCAAAGTGAAAAACGACGCCACCAGCTCTGCCACGGCCAATTACGAACAATATTTTCGACATTCCCCCAGGCCATACCGCAATACCCTTGGCCTGTCGGTCATGTCACATGGCGACATCGTCGCCGGCATCGCCGCTGGCGACGAAAACGTGACGCATGCTTTTGGAGACACCGCCAGCGGCACCCAACTGAGTGCATTCAGTGATCAAGATACCAACATGACGGGGACTTGCACCCTGCTGCCCAGCACTTCCGCCTTGACCTGCGACAAGTTACTGTTTGCACAAGCCACCGCGGTCAAGTCCACCGTGACATACCGCCTGGCCCCGGGCATCGCACGCAGTGCCAGGTTGGTGACCCAACCCGTGATCTTGGGTACAACAGCAAACACCCAACAGCAATGGGCAGATATTTCTGGTGCCATGACCAATGCCAGCAAATCGTCCAAGGTTCTCAATCTGAGTTTGGGTGCCAACATCACCAACAACGACTTGAGCTTGTCTGAAATGCTGGCCGTATTGGACGCATCTCCCTACACCACCACACCTGAGGCGGTTTTCACCGTCGCCGCAGGCAACAACTCTGGCCCATGCAACAAAAACCAAAGCTCAACCACCTTCAATGGCTGTAACGCCATCGCAGTGGCATTGGCATACCAATCGCCCACCAAAAGCACCACCTTGGTGGTGGGGGCTTTGGACAGCGATGGCAAAGCCATGGCCAAATACAGCAACCGCGCTGGCCTGTTGGCGCAACGCTACTTGCTGGCCCCTGGCAATTCGGGCTACTTAGACACCGATAACACAGGGATCGCAGGCACTTCTTTTGCAGCACCCAGGGTGGCCGGTGCGGTTGCGATTTTGCGCGGCATGTTCCCCACACTGTCGGCCGCCGAGATTGCCAACGCGGTCTTGCTCAGCGCCAACAAAGACATCAACGACGATGGGTCGCCCGACTTCACAGGTGTGAGCCTGGTCTATGGCCACGGCAAGCTCGACCTGATGCGAGCCATCAACTACCTGAGGGGCACCTTGAAATTGCCTTAAGCCACACTGCACCAACTTTGCTGGGCGCAGCTGATTGAACCCGGCAAAATCAGGATGATCAATAAAGTTCAACCAGACCATCTGCCCCCTAAAATCAGGGCATGACCAAACCCGCAGCGCCAGCCACCACAGAAGAACACAAGCCCAGCAACTTTTTGCGCCAAATCATCGAGACCGATTTGGCCCAAGGCACTTACGCCAACCGCCGCTGGGCGGGCAGCCCAGGAGACGCAGCGCACCACGCCAAGGGTGACCCCGATCCCGCCAAAATTCGCACCCGTTTCCCGCCCGAGCCCAACGGCTATTTGCATGTCGGACACGCCAAAAGCATTTGCATCAACTTTGGTTTGGCACGCGACTATGGCGGTGTGTGCCATTTGCGCTTTGACGACACCAATCCTGAAAAAGAAGACACCGAGTATGTGAACAGCATCATCGATGCGGTGCAGTGGCTGGGCTTCAGCTGGCGCCAGCCGGGCAATGATGCGCCCTACCAAGCCAGCGACTATTTCGATTTCATGTACCGCGCTGCTGAACATTTGATTCAAGCTGGCCACGCCTACGTGGACGAGCAAACCCCCGAAGAAATGCGCGACAACCGAGGTGACTTCGGCAAGCCCGGCGTGAACAGCCCGTTTCGCGCGCGCACCCCAGAAGACAACCTGGCTCGCTTTCGCGAGATGCGTGATGGCCAACTGGCCGACGGTGCGGCCGTGCTGCGCGCCAAGATCGACATGGCCTCACCCAACATCAACATGCGCGACCCGGCCATCTACCGCATCCGCCGGGCCACGCACCACCACACCGGCGACAAATGGTGCATCTACCCGATGTACACCTTTGCCCACCCGATCGAAGACGCGTTGGAGCAAATCACGCACAGCATTTGCACCTTGGAATTTGAGGACCAACGTCCGTTTTACGACTGGCTGATGGAGCGTTTATCTGAGGGGGGATTGCTGGCCGCACCCAGCCCCAAACAATACGAATTTGCCCGCCTCAACCTCACCTACGTCATCACCAGCAAACGCAAGTTGGCGCAGTTGGTGAACGAGGGCAAAGTCAATGGCTGGGACGACCCGCGCATGCCCACCATCGTGGGCCTGCGCCGACGTGGCTATACACCTGAGAGCCTGCGCCTGTTTGCCGACCGCATTGGCGTGACCAAGAGCGACAGCTGGATCGACTACAGCACCTTAGAGGGTTGCCTGCGCGAAGACCTGGAGTTGAAAGCACACCGCGGCATGGCCGTGCTCGACCCCGTCAAGCTGGTGCTGACCAACTGGGCCGAGGCCTTTGGCAGCGACAGCTATACCGAGGCCTGCACCCAACCCGCGCTGCCCCACAGCGCGGTGCCCGAAGGCCAAACGCCCCCGGCTGACCGCGTGTTCAAGATCGGCAAAGAAGTGTGGATCGAGCGCGAAGACTTTGAAGAAGTGCCGCCCAAGGGCTACAAGCGCCTTTCCCCGCCACAAAAGAATGCGGACGGCACTGCGTCCGCTGGAGCGGTGGTGCGCCTGAAAGGCGGCTACGTGATCGAATGCACAGGTTGCGCACGCGATGCGGCGGGCCATGTGACCGAAGTGCAGGCCAAAGTGATCCCAGGCACCAAGAGCGGCACGCCCGGCTCTGACAGCGTCAAAGCCAAAGCCGCGATCACTTGGGTGGCCTTGGCCGACGGTGTGCAAGCCGAAGTGCGCCTGTACGACCGCCTGTTTGTCCAAGCGCAGCCTGATGCGGGTGGCAAAGACTTCTTGCAGTCGCTCAACCCGGACAGCTTGAAGGTCGTCACGGCGTATGTGGAGCCGTCATTGGCCGCTGCGCAACCGGACCAGAAGTTTCAGTTTGAGCGCTTTGGGTACTTTGTGGCGGATCGCCTGGATCATGTGGCGGGAGCGAAGCCGGTGTTCAACCGGGTGACGGGTTTGAAGGACAGTTGGGGGAAGTGATTCGATGAACCGCCCGCACCGCTGCAAGCCGACTGCCACGAAATTCACGAAACCGTCGCCACGCTGCTGGCGACGCTGGGCCAGCCCATCTTCGAGCCATTGGGCAACGCCCCCTCCGCCAAAGGCGAGGTAGAGCTGTTTTATTGCAATGGCTCGGGTGCCGATGGCGTGGGTGAGTACACCGCTGAGGGTTTTGTGGTGCACAAGGGCTCAAAAGGGCGCGCCGAGATCGTCGCATCCATCCAAGGAA
>Ga0214919_10009202_pt1 | contig 12767 bp, 10 predicted proteins | sample LL1503_MetaG_FD_177994 | JGI IMG/M metagenome (GOLD analysis project Ga0214919, IMG submission 177994) | Freshwater microbial communities from Lake Lanier, Atlanta, Georgia, United States - LL-1503 | ecosystem: Environmental > Aquatic > Freshwater > Lake | place: USA: Georgia | collected...
GCCGCCTGAAAGCCGCGGGTGAGTGGGTCAGCAGATGCAGGCGCAGGCTCGTCAGCCCGCTGGCGAAGGCCGGTTCCGCCAGGGGCGCGATCTCCCGGGTCCAGGCCGGCGGTTTTGCGCCGCAGGCCGCGCAAACGTGCTCGACCATCGCGGCGACAGTGTTGGCAAGCGGCTCTGACAGCCCGGCGGGAGGCGGCAGCTCGAGGCCCTCTGCGAGTTCTGCGGGGGCAAGCTTCGCGAGCCATTGGCTGAGCGCGGCAAGCGGGAGGCGTTTGTCGTCCGAACGCAGGAGCTCTTGCAACAACCCGCGCCAGTGCCCGGCCCGGCCGGGCAGCAGCCGGCCGAGGACATAGGCAGACATCCCCAAGCCGGCTTGCCGTGCGGCGCGCTCGATCCTCGCCTTCTCGGACGGCGTGACGCGAATCTGCAGCTGCGCGGTTTTCATCGCGGCAGCATGCAACAAATACGGGATTTATGTCAATACGCGTGTATTGACATAAGGATGAGGCCGGGAACGGCGAATTTCAGAGTGAATGAAACTCAGATTGCCGCCCGGCAGCCACTGGCACACTATCCCCGCAGGCCGCGATCCGCAGCGCCGAATTCACCACCGGGGAAACGAGACATGACGATCGACATGCACGCGCACTGGGTGCCGCCGGCGCTGTCGGCCGAGTTGCGCGCCCGCAAGCTGCCGCCGCACATCGTGCGCACGGAGTCGGGAGAAGAGATGCTCGACAACGGCGGCAAGCGCCTCATTCGCCTTCCCGAAGGGTTCGACGACACGCTCGCGGCGCGGCTGGCCGAGATGGACCAGACGGGCGTCGAGCAGGGCCTGTTGTCGCTCGCCACGCAGTACCACATCGAATGGCTGCCGCTGGAGGAGTCGCTGTCGCTCTGCCGAATGTTCAACGACGCGGTGGCCGAAGCCTGCGCGGCGCACCCGAACCGCTTCCGCGCGCTGGCGCTGCTGCCGTTGGACATCCCGGCCGCGGTGGCCGAATTCGAGCGCTCGATGGCGCTGCCCGGCATGGCGGGGGCGCTGGTGCTGGGCGACGGGTTCCTGTCCAAGCGCCGGGCCGAGCGCTACCGGCCTCTCCTCGAGGCTGCGAACAAGCGCAGCGCGATCCTCTTCGTGCACTACGGTCACCTGCCCGACGACCCCGAGGCGCCGCACTTCGACATGTCGGACAACATCTTCCAGCGCACGGTGGCGCTCGACTTCCAGGCGCGCCTGTCGGCCAACATGGTGACGTTCTGCCTGACCGATCTCCTCGCGCAGTACCCGAACGTCACGGTGATGAGCCACAACCTCGGCGGCAACATCCCGTTCGAGGTGGAGCGCATGGACCACCGTGCGATCATCGCCGAAGGGCCGGACACGGTGCTGCCTTCCGCGAAGTTCCGCGCTGCGCCGTTGCTCCTCGACAGCAATTCGTTCGGCCCGCGCGCGATCGAACTGGCCACCGAGGTGTACGGCGAAGGCAAGGTCGTGTTCGGCTCGGATGGGTCGCTCTTCGGGGCGCGCTGGTCGTTCGACGCGATCGAAAAGGCGCGCATTCCGCAGTCCGCGAAGGACGCCATCCTGCGCGGCAATGCGCAGGCGGCGTTGTCCCGCGTAAGGAGGGTGTGACGTGCCGCGCGGCGTCCGTCCTGCGTCCTAGGTCCCGCGCCCCCACAGCCCGCAATACCGCCGCGCAATGAACGGCAGCCCCGCCGCATACCCCGGCCAGCTGGCGTATTTCTCGAGCTTGAACTCCTTCTCGCCCTGGTCCCAGCACTTGCCGTCGCGCGCGAGCACCTTCATCTCGGCGGAGGCGTCCTTCAGCAGTTGCAGCTGGTCCTCGGCGTCCTTCTTGGTGCCCAGGCGATCCCCCGGGCCGGGGTGGCCGGGGATCATCGTCGCCCAGTCCATGGCGATGACGTCGGCGATGAACTTCTCGGTCTCGAGCGGGTGGAAGTCGATCATGCCGCGCCCGGGCACGGTGCCCACGGGGATGGTGTCGACCACGAACAGCACGCGCTCCTGCGGCAGGCGCATGACGAGCGTGGTGTCGGAGTGGTTGAGGCCTTTGTAACTGAGTTCCAGGATCGTGCCGCCCAACCGGATCACGCGGCCTTCGTCGCCGACGACTTCATCGACCGGCACGGTGTGCGGGTCGGCGAGCTTGTCGAGGCGCTCCTTGGCCTTCTTGTGCGCAACCACGATGGCGCCTGCGTCCTTGAATGCCTGGCCGCCGGCGATGTGGTCGTAGTGGTGGTGGCTGTAGACGAGGTACTTGATCGGCTTGTCGGTGACCTTGCGGATCTCGTCGACGTACGCCTTGCCGCCGGTCGGGCGGCCGTAGGCGACGGGGTCGGTGGCGATCACGCCGTCGGGGGTCACGACGAACATGGCCTGGTGGTTGCCGTTGCGGAACACGTACACGTTGTTCGTTCCGGGGACCAGCGTGGTGGCGATGGCCGGACGGGCCGGGGCCTGGGCCTGGGCGGTGAATCCGGCGAGTGCGAGCAGCGCGGCGCCGAGGGCTTGAAGGGCTAAGCGGGACATGGGGACACTCCTGAGAGAAAAAGTGTGAGGGGTTTGTACAACGGCTGAAGTCTACGAGAAACCGAACAGTGGTCAAGATGCACCGCAAGGTATATTGCCGGATGCAATTTCCATTCAGGCAACAAGGGTATGAGTAAGCGCTGGCTGGTCCTCGCGGTGCTTGCCTTTGCGCGCATCGCCATGGGGTTCCAGTTCCAGGCAGTGGCCTCGGTGTCGCCGTTCCTCGTTGAGGAATTCGGCATCGACTATGCCTCCGTCGGCACGCTGATCGGGCTGTACCTGCTGCCGGGCGTGGTGCTGGCGCTGCCCGGCGGGTGGCTCGGCCGGCGCTTCGGCGAGAAGCGCATGGTGCTCGGCGGCCTCGCACTCATGGCCGCCGGCGGCGCGGTCAGCGCCTTCGGCACGAGCTATGCAATCCTCGTGGCGGGGCGCGTGCTGACCGGCGTAGGCGTGGTGCTGCAGTTCGTGCTGATGACCAAGATGCTGGCCGATTGGTTCAAGGGCAAGGAACTGGTCTTCGCGATGTCGCTCTACCTCAACGGCTGGCCCATCGGCATCGGCCTCGCGCTGGTCACCCAGGTCGGCCTCGCCACCGCGCACTCGTGGCGCACGGTGTTCCTCGCCACGGCGGTGTTCTGCGCGTTCACGTTCGTGGTGCTCGCGCTGCTCTACCGCAGCCCGCCCGCGCAGAAGGCTGCGGCGGCGGACGCCTCCGACAGCCGCCTCACGCTGCGCGAGATCCTGGTGGTCAGCTGCGCGGGAATGATCTGGACCTTCGTGAACGCCGGCTGGGTCATCACGGTGAGCTTCTCGCCGGGGTACCTGCGCTCGCAGGGCGTGGAGCTGAACGAAGCGGCCACGGTGACCAGCCTCGCCACCTGGCTCGGCGTGATTGGCTTGCCCCTCGGGGGCTGGCTCGCGTCGCGGCTCGGCCGGCCGAACGCGTTCATCGTCGCCTCCATGGCCATTGGCGGCCTTGCGGTGCTGGCCGTGCCTTTCACCTCCGCCTATGCGCTGTGCTTTTCGGTCATCGGCCTGATCATCTTCCTGCCCGCAGGCATCATGGCGGCCCTGCCGATCGAGGTGCTGCGCCCGGAAAGCCGGGCGATGGGTCTCGGCCTCTTCTACACGTGGTGGTACGCGGGCATGGCGGCGCTGCCGCCGCTCGGCGGCTGGTCGTACGACGTCACCGGCAACCCGGCCGCACCGCTCCTGTGCGCCGCCGCCTTCGTGTTCATGACGCTCGTGGCGCTGCTGTGTTTCCGCCTCTGCCAGCGCATGCCGGTGGGACGTTCCGCATAGCGGTCACGGCGGCGCGGGCGCGCGCGGCCCGGTTATATTGTGCCAGGCACATCACAGGATCGACCCTTGGCCGCTTCTTCCATCGACGCCCTTTTCAATCCCGCTTCCATCGCAGTGGTGGGCGCCTCGCAGCGCGAGGAGTCGATCGGCCAGCGCGTGATCCGCAACCTCGTCCGGTTCGGCTTCCAGGGCTCCGTATACCCGGTGCACCCGACCAACGCTGAAGTCGCCGGGCTCGCGTGCCACAAGTCCCTTTCCGACATCCCCGGCCCGGTGGATGCCGTGTTCATCGGCCTGCCGGCCGCCCAGGGACCCGGCGTGCTGGAGGAGGCCGGCAAACGCGGCGTGCGCGCCGCCTACATCAATGCGAGCGGCTTTGCCGATGCCGATGCCGAAGGTGTGGCGCTGCAGGCTGAGTTGCGTGCCATCGCCGCGCGCTACGACATGGCGTTGTGCGGCCCGAACAACCTCGGCCTGTTCAACGTCCATCGCAAATACGCGCCTTGGACGCCGCGCTATGCGTCCGAGCTCGTGCCCGGACCCGTGGCGGTGATCTCGCAGAGCGGCACCATGGCGCTGATGCTCTGCCAGGACGAAAGGAAGCTCGGCCTCGCCTACGTGGTCACCTGTGGCAACGAGGGCGTGCTCGGCGCGGCGGAGTACCTAGACTATGTCGTGCGCGACGACAACGTGAAGACGGTGTTGTTGTTCCTGGAGACCATCCGCAACCCGGATCTTTTTGCCGCGGCGGCCCAAGAGGCGCATCGCCGGGGCAAGCGCGTGATCGCGCTCAAGTCCGGTGCGAGCGACGCGGGCCGCGCACTGGTGGCGGCGCACACAGGCTCGCTTGCGGGCGAGGACCGCTTCTACGACGCCTTCCTGCGCAGCTGCCACGTGACGCGCGTGCACAGCCCGGACGAACTGATCGAGTCGGCGCTCCTCTTCAGCGCCCACCCGCAGGGCGCGAAGGGGCGCGGCTTCATGGCCGTGACGCTCTCGGGTGGCGAGGCGGCGCTGATCGCAGACAACGCACCGGCGCTGGGTCTCGCGTTGCCGCCGCTGGCGCCCGCGACGCGCGACGCACTGATGCCGGCCTTCCCGCCCTTCGGCAAGCCTTCCAACCCGCTCGACGCGTGGGGCCTAGGCTTCTCGCCGGAGCGGTTCCGCATAGTGCTGGATGCGCTGGTGGCGGACGCGTCGCTGGGCGCAATCGGATTCTCCATCGTGGCCAATACCGAAGGCGGGCCGGACGGTGTTTACGGACGCCAGATGGCCGAGGCCTGCGCGGCAATCGCCGGGAAGCACGACAAGGCCATCGTCTTCATGAACGCCACCGCGGGTGCCGGGCCGAACCGCGAGATCAAGAAGGTGCTGGATGGCGCGGGGATTCCCTACCTCTCCGGCATGCGTACCAGCCTCGCGTCGATCGCGCACTGGCTGCGCCCGGACGAGCCAGTGCGCGAAGCCATCGCAGCGGACGCGCAATGGGCCGCGCGCTGCATGGCGCTCAAGAGCGAGGTCGAAGGATTTACGATGCTGCGCGACGCTGGTGTGCCGATGGCGCGCGCGGTGGCTGCAGGGTCTGCTGCTGAAGCGGTGGCGGCGGCGGAAAAGTTCGGTTACCCCGTCGTGCTCAAGGGCTGCGCGCCCAGCCTGCCGCATAAGAGCGAGCTCGGCCTCGTCAAGGTGGGCCTCGCCAATGCCGAGGCGGTGAAGGCCGCGCATGCAGATCTTTCCGCGCGCCTCACGAAAGCCCTGAAACCCGGCGCGCCGGGAGAGATCATCGTGCAGGAGATGGCCGGCGAGGGCGTGGAGTTGATCATTGCCGTGCGCAACGACCCTCAGCTCGGCAGCTTCGTCGTGGTCGGCCCCGGCGGGCTGCTGGTCGAGGTCATGGGCAAGGCCAGCGTGCGGCAGGGTCCGGTCGACCTCGCCACCGCAGAAAAGATGCTCGACGAAACCGCCGCAGGGGCACTCGTCTGCGGCGTGCGCGGGCGCGGGCCGTTCGACCGCAAGGCTGCTGCAGCAGCGATCGTGGCCCTCTCACGCGCGGGCACGAAGCTGCACGGCGCGGCGGCCACGCTCGAAATCAATCCCCTCATCGTCACGGCGGGCGGCGCGCTCGGCGTGGACCTGCTGATCGAATTGCACTGAACACAATACAAGCCCCGGAGACCTGCATGGCCACCTACGAAAACCTCCTCTACGCCGTCGACAACCGTGTCGCGACGATCACCCTCAACCGCCCCGGCATACACAACGCGCTGAGCGAGGCGCTGGTCAACGAGATCATGGCCGCGGTGGCCGAGGCCGACACCGACCCCGAAGTGCGCGTGGTGATCCTCGCCGGCGCGGGCGGCAAGGCGTTCTCGTCGGGCTACGACATCAAGGAGTCCGCCGGCAAGCCCCCGCGCACCCTCGCGCAGTGGCGCGCGCGGATGCAGAAGGACATCGAGTTCACCTACTCGGTGTGGGACTGTTCCAAGCCGGTGATTGCGATGATCGACGGCCTGTGCATGGCCGGGGCGCTGGAGCTCGCGATGTGCTGCGACATGCGCTACTGCTCGGAGGACGCGAGCTTCGCGGCGATCGAGGCGCGGTTCTCCAACGGCATCGCCACGATGATCATGCCGTGGCTGCTCGGCCAGCGCTCGCGCGCCCTGATCTACACCGGCGACACCATCAGCGCGACCGAGGCGCATCGCCTGGGGTTGGTGGACGGCGTCTTCCCCAAGGCGTCGGTGCACGCCGAGGTGAGGAAGATTGCGCTGCGCATGTCGCGCGTGTCGCTCGAGTGCCTGCAGTGGAACAAGCGCGCAATCAACCAGACTTTCGAGACCCAGGGCCTGCGGAACGCCATCGCCTACGGCGCCGAGGCCTGCGCGTTGATGGATTCCATCGGCTCGCCCGAGGCCGCCACCTTCGCCACCATTCGCCGGGAAAAAGGCATGGGCGAGGCGCTCAAGTGGCGCCGTGAACAGTTCGCCCCGTACGAGTAGATCCTTCCGAACAGACCGTTCCATTTGCCACAGGAGAGCCCAGCCATGCACGCACGTCGCACGCTCCCGCAGTTCCTCGCGTTCCTCCTTGCGCTCGGCGCATCCCTGGCCGCGCAGGCGCAGCCCGCCGCGTGGCCCTCTCAGCCGCTGCGCTTCATCGTCGGTTACCCGCCGGGCGGTGGCGCGGACGTGGTGGCGCGGCTTTTTGCCGAGCACATGTCGCGCGGCCTCGGCCAGCGCATCGTCGTGGAGAACCGCGCGGGTGCGAGCGGGGCGATCGGCGCTACGACCGTGACCAAGGCGGAGCCCGACGGCTACACGCTGCTTGCCGCGGCGATCTCCGAGATCACCATCAACCCGGCGATCAACAAGACGCTGACCTACGACCCGATCACGGACTTCGCGCCGGTAACGCTGCTCGGGCGCTTCCCGCAGGTGCTGGTGGCGGCCCCGAACTTCCCGCCCAACACGCTGCAGGAGTTGATCGCCTACGCCAAGGCGAATCCCGGCAAGGTGCGCTACGCCTCCTTCGGCAACAACACGCTGAACCACGTCAACGGCGAGCGCTTCCGCCTCGCCGCGGGCATCGACACCGTGCACGTGCCCTACAAGGGCAGCGGCCAGTCGCTCATCGACCTGATGGCGGGTGTGTTGGAGTACACCTTCGATTCGCCCGCAACCACGCTGCGCCAGGTGAAGGCCGGGAAGCTCAAGGCCATCGCGGTGACGAGCGAGGAGCGGATCCCGGGCGAGAACATTCCCACGGTAATCGAGGGCGGCGTGGCGGGGTTCACGTATTACAGCTGGATCGGCTTGATGGCCCCGGCGAAGACCCCGCGCGCGATCGTGGACCGTCTGCACCGCGAGGCGGTGGCCGCGATGAAGTCGCCGGAGTTGCAGCAGGTCGCGCAGGGCAACCACATGCAGACCGGCGGCAACACACCGGATGAATTCGCCCGCCAGATCCGCACCGAACTCGCGCAGTACAAGCAGGTCGCTGCGCAGGTGGGGATGAGCCAGTAGCGTTCAGCAACCCCGGCTCAGCGGCCGGCCAGCACCTTCGGGTTCACCACGTTGGTCGGCTTGCCGGCCGCGTAGGCGAGGATCTGGTTGAAGATGTCGGTGAACTGCAGGTCGTACTCGTCGCGCGTCACGTAGCCGATGTGCGGCGTGCAGATGACGTTGTCCATCTTCAGCAGCGGGTCCTCGATATCCGTTAGCGGCTCCTTCTCGTAGACGTCGACCGCCGCCCGTCCCGGGCGGCCTGCGCGCAGGCCGCCGACCAGTGCGCCTGGCGCGATCAGCGGCGCGCGGCTGGTGTTGACGAGGATCGCCGAAGGCTTCATCAGCGCGAGGTCTGCCGCCGTCACGATGCCGCGCGTGTCCGGCACGAGGCGCATGTGGAGCGACAGGATGTCGCTCTGCTCGAAGAATTCCTTCTTTGACGCGGCCGCCGAATATCCTTCGGCCACCGCTCTCGCACGCGCCTCTTCGCGTGCCCAGACCAGCACCTTCATGCCGAAAGCCTTGCCGTAGCCCGCCACCGCTTGCGCGATGCGGCCGTAGCCGTAGAGGCCGAGCGTCTTGCCGCGCAGCGTGTCGCCGACGCCGACCTGCCACTGGCCGGCCTTCAGCGCCGCCATCTGCTGCGGCAGGCTGCGTGCCGCCGCCTGCGCGAGCGCCCAGGTGAGCTCGGCGGCCGCGTAGCAGGGCGTGCCCGGGTGCTGGTCGGAAGACACGATGATGCCCTTCGCGGTGCAGGCGTCGATATCGATATGCGGGTAGACGCTGCGCTGGCTGATGAGCTTCAGCTTGCCCAGCCGCTCGATCAGCGGCGCGCGGATCTGCGTGCGCTCGCGGATCAGCACCAGCGCCTCGGTATCCTTCAGCCGCTCCGCCAGCGTGCCCAGGTCCTGCACGTGGTCGTTCCAGATCGTGACGCTGTGGCCCGCCAGCTTCGCAAAGCACGGCAGCGTGCGGATCGTGTCGAAGTAATCGTCGAGGATCGTGATGTTCATGGCGTTCCAGATTTAATCGGGGACAGACCCCGATTGTTTCAGGCTTCAGCTGATTTCTCCAGCGAGTCTCTATACTTCGGCAGTGAACGACAAGAGACCCCTGGCCGAGGCGCTGCGCTGGTCGACGGAAGCCGAAGTGGGCGCCGCGGATGTGCTCGCCGCCCGTCCTGTCTCGCGCGAGGAATCGAAGTGAGGATCCCGGCCTCGTCCCGCCGGATGTCCGCGCTGCTGGCCGGGTTGTCGATGTTCGGCCCGTTTTCCATCGACACCTACCTGCCGGCCTTTCCGGCCATGGGCGTATCGTTGTCGGCCACGCCGGTCGAAGTGCAGCAGACGCTCACGGCGTTCATGCTGCCGTTCGCTTTCATGATGCTCTGGCACGGGGCGCTGTCGGACGCGCTCGGCCGCCGGCGCGTGATCCTGGCGGGACTGGCCGTGTACACGCTGGCGTCGCTGTTCTGCGTTTTTGCCACCAGCATCGAGATGCTCTGGGTCGGCCGCGCGCTGCAGGGGTTGTCCGCCGGCGTGGGCTCGGTGGTGGCGCGCGCGATCGTCCGCGACCTGTTTTCGGGTGCAGAGGCGCAGCGCATGATGTCGCGCATCAGCATAATGTTCGCCATCGCGCCTGCAATTGCGCCCATCCTCGGCGGGGCGATCCACGCCTTCTTCGACTGGCACGGGATCTTCGTGTTCATGGTGCTCTTCGGCGCAGTACTGTGGGTGTGCACGCTGCTCTGGCTGCCGGAGACCCTGCCGCCGGAAAATCGCCAGAGCCTGCACCCGGTGCCCTTGTGGCATGCCTATGCGAGCGTGTTCTCCAACGCCGAGTTCATGCGCCTGTCGGTGTCGCTCGCATTCAACTTCAATGCGATGTTCCTGTACGTGCTGTCGGCCCCGGTGTTCCTGATCCAGCACCTCGGGGTATCGCCGCAGGGGTTCATCGTGCTGTTCGGCCCCGGCGTGGCGGGCATGGTTTGCGGGGCGTTCCTCTCGGGCCGGCTGGCCGGGCGGTTGAGCGCCCGGCGCACGATCGCGATCGGGTATGTGCTGATGGTGGCGGCGGCCGCGGCCAACATCGCGCTGACGTACGCTTTTCCCGGGAAGCTGCCGTGGGCCGTGCTGGCGTTCCCGGTCTACAACCTGGGCATGGCCCTCGCGCTGCCGAGCATGCAGCTGCTCGCGCTGGACCTTTTTCCCGCAAACAGGGGACTCGCGTCGAGCTGCCTCAGCGTGACGCAGACCTCGACCAACGTGTTGACTGCCGCCGTACTGGCGCCGCTGCTGTGGGGGACGCCGATGACGCTGGCGCTGGGCATGGCGGGGTTCCTGCTGCTGGCGCTGGGGGTGTTCCTGGTGGCGTTGCGCAAGTACCGCGCCGCGCGCGAGACGTAAGCGCCCGGGCTGGCTACTTCTTCTCGGGCGGCTTCTTGCCGTCTTTCGGGGGCGTCAGGCCGAGCACGGCCTTGACCGCGGTGACCAGCACCTCGGCCTCGAAGGGCTTGGTGACGTAGCCGTCGGCGCCCAGGTTCAGGCCGCGCAGCACCGCCGCGCGGGTCGCTTCGCCCGTCAGCATGATCACCGGCAGGTTCTTCAGCACCGGGTGTTGGCGCAACCGGCCGAGGATGTCGAAGCCGTCCGCGTCGGGCAGGTGGACGTCGAGCAGCACCAGGTCGGGCGTGGGCTGCATGCGGAAGGCAATCGCAATGTCGTCGCGCTTGAGCGCACCGCGCACCTTGAAACCTTCAAGCACGAAGTAGGTGCGGATCAGCTTCTGCAGGTCGATGTCGTCGTCGACCACCAGCACGGTCGGCTGCCAGTCGGCCTTTCTTTCGACCGCATCGGCCTGGCGCCGGGCGATGCGCACGTAGTAGCCGCGCTGCCTGAGGATCGAGGCGCCGCCCTCGGCCTCGGGGTTGGTGTCGTTCTTCAGGCTGCTGAAAAAGCCTGCGGGCACGGTGATCGTCGAGAAGCCGGACGAGTTGACGTCGGATTGGGGCTCGATCGTGTTCACGATGTATTTGGCCAGGGCCAGCTTGAGCACCGCCGCGCTGACCTCGTCCCGGGAGGTCTCGGGAACGATGTCCGCCACGGCCGCCACCGGCAGGAGGCCGTCGAGCAGCACCAGCACCTGCAACTCCGCCACGGACATCTGCGTGTCGGCGGATTTGAGCTCCTTCACCCCTTTTTCGGTCAGGGCAAAGACGTCATCGTCACGGACTACGGTCATTTTGGCCATAGTTCCATCATAGGCCAAAACCGGCCCGCCGGTCGTCAGGGACACGCAAGACCGGTGGGCGGGCCCGGAGTGGCGTAGAGTCGCTCTTTTGCGCACAAAAAAGGGGAATTCACGCATGCGTCTCAATCGCCTCAAGCAGCTCTGGAGCGAAGGCAAGCCCGTCGTTGGCGGCTTCCTGTCGATCCCGCACACCCTGTCGGCCGAAATGATGGCCCACACCGGCCTCGACTGGCTGTGCATCGACATGCAGCACGGCTGCATCGACTACTCGGACGCCGTGCACATGCTGGCCGCGATCTCGACCACGGCGGTGACGCCCATCGTGCGGGTGCCCTGGAACGAGCCCTCGATGATCATGAAGGCGCTGGACGCGGGCGCCTACGGCGTCATCGTGCCGATGGTGAGCAACCGCGCCGAGGCCGAGCGTGCCGTCGCCGCCTGCCGCTACCCGCCGAAGGGGATCCGCAGCAACGGCCCCAACCGCGCGGCGCTGTATGGCGGCGCCGACTACCAGAAGCACGCCGACAACGAGATGCTCTGCATCGTGATGATCGAGACCGCCGAAGGAGTCGAGAAGATGGAGGAGATCATCTCCACGCCGGGCGTGGATGCGGTCTACATCGGGCCGACGGACCTGGCGCTGGCGCTGGGCCTGCCGCCGGTGATGGACAACGACGATCCCAAGCACGTGGCCACGGTGAACAAGATCCTGGAACTGTGCCGCAAGCACAAGGTGATCGCGGCCATGCACACGATGAGCGCGAAGTACACGCAGCGCTACATCGACCAGGGTTTCCAGATGGTGATGCTGACCGCCGACCGCATCGCGATGTCGAACTTCGTGAAGGCCGAGGTCGCGAAGCTCACCGGGTGGACGCCGCTGGTGCCCACCGAGGCGCCGCGGCGCAACGGTTAGTGCGGGCGGGGCCGGCATGACCTTGCGCGTACGCATCCATTCGCTGCTCGACCCTGCGAGCGACGGGCACGCCGCCCGCCGAATACGCGGGTTCGAGGTGGCGTTGATCCTGGTCGGGATCTCGTCGGTGTCGGCCGGCACGGTCGACGGTTTGTCGCCTGAGGCGCGGCTGTTGGCCGCGCTGGTGACCGGCGTCGTCGCGGCGTTGTTTTTCGCCGAATACCTGGCGCGGCTCTGGGTCGCTCCGGAGAATCCGCACCTGCACCACAGCAGCCCGGCCAACGCGCGGATGCGCTGGGTGCTGTCGGCCGAAGGCATCATCGACCTCCTTGCCGTCCTGCCCGCCGTGGCGGTGGCCTATGGCGGCGCGCGGCTAGGCGCGGAATCGGCTTCGGTGTTCGTGCTGCTGTGGGTGTTGAAGCTCGCCACGCACGCGCAGGGCGCAGGCCTGATTGCGCGCGTGTTCCACAACGAGCGGTCGGCGCTTTCGGCCGCAGCGGCGCTGTTCCTCATCGTCCTCTTCTCGGCTGCGACGATCGCGCACTGGCTCGAGGCTGAGCGCCAGCCCGAGCATTTCGGCAGCATTCCCGCCTCCCTGTGGTGGGCGGTGGTGACGCTCACCACGACCGGCTATGGCGATGTGGTGCCGCTCAGCGCCGCGGGTCGCATGCTGGGCGGGCTGGTGATGCTCTGCGGGATCTGCGTGCTCGCGCTGCTGGCGGGCATCCTCGCCAACGGCTTTGCG
>Ga0214919_10009203_pt1 | contig 12767 bp, 13 predicted proteins | sample LL1503_MetaG_FD_177994 | JGI IMG/M metagenome (GOLD analysis project Ga0214919, IMG submission 177994) | Freshwater microbial communities from Lake Lanier, Atlanta, Georgia, United States - LL-1503 | ecosystem: Environmental > Aquatic > Freshwater > Lake | place: USA: Georgia | collected...
TATGGAGGCGGAATTCACAAAACAGAAGCAAATGGAAGACTATCAATACACAGTGATTTCAATATTCATCCATTATTGCATAAATTTAGAAGGTTAAATGTGTTATTATATTTAAATAAAAATTGGTCTCCAAATATGAATGGCGAACTAGAATTATGGAGCAAAGATATGAAACAATGTGTTAAACGCATTGCACCGATTTTTAACCGTTTAATTATTTTTCGCATCACAGACGACGCTTTTCACGGACATCCAGAGCCTTGGATAAGTAATGTACCCAGATTTTCCTTTGCACTTTATTATTATACAAAGGATCGCCCTGAACACGAAAAATCAGATTTTCATTGGGCTCTTTGGCAACAACGTCCCAATTTAGGGTTTTAATCAAAATAAGAAACCAAAATAAACAATATAAAGATAACCTCGCATATAATATTATAAATAATATCTGTAACAAATGTTTAACGAAGAAGAAACCAGACAAATTCTTACTGAAAATGATTTTCCCCAATTTGAACTTTCTTATGAAACAATATCCCATAATAAAGTTCTAGATGCCAATATAATTGCCGCTATACCAGAGGGTCTTAAATATTACGCTTGGTTTACAACATACAAGGCAGAAAATGTCTGCTTCTTATTAGAAATAAGTGCGACAAATAGACAAATAATTAGTTCCAAAATTGTACTAACTAGTTTTAATGATTGTCTCTCTTACAATGGCGGAACAATTGTATCAGGGACCTTATTCCTATATAATAAACAACATAAAACGCAAAAACAACAAAATAATGAAAACACGTGCTTCTGTATTGAAGACATTTATTTTTACAAAGGGAATAGATGTGAAACCCTAAAATTTCAAGATAAGTTAAAGTTATTAAAGGAAATGTTAAGTTTAGAGATATCTCAAACAGCGTTAACTCCTAATTATGTTATCTTCGGGCTACCACTTATGAATACACATTTCACTAATTTGGTAAGAGAGATTGAATACTTGCCCTACAAAGTAGACCGAATTGTATTCCGTTATTTTAATGCAAAGAAGATATATTATGTAAAATATTACAAGCCTAACACTACAATAATAAGAGAACAATCAAACAAAGGCGCTCGGCTTATAAACGCTGTATTTTTAGTGAAGCCAGATATACAGACCGATATTTACCATCTATACTATTACAAAAATGGCAACGAAGAATATTATGACATTGCATGCATTCAAGAATATACCGTAAGTGTAATGATGAATCGGTTATTTAGAAAAATAAAGGAGAATCAGAATTTGGATGCATTAGAAGAAAGCGATGACGAAGAGGAGTTTCAAAGCGAAAAGGAAGATAAATTTGTGTTTTTAGATAAGTCTTTTAAAATGAACTGCGTTTACAACACTAAATTCAAAAAATGGTCACCTGTTTCCGTTGCCAAAAAGACAGACTATATTGTATCCGATAAAATATTATTTTAGATTTTAGATTTTAGATTATAGATTATAGATTATAGATTATTTATATTAATAAAAATAAATATATATAGTATGAGTTTAAGCACAGCAAATACAACAAATCAACAATATTCGGCAAATTTATTCACAGATACTTCTGCACCCGGAGCACATAATCCAAACGTGTTGCCAAACAATACGACAACTAATGTAGCGGCAGCAAATGCATCAAAAATGATGGTAGGAGGGCTTCCTTTTTTACACAACGGAGGTATTAAAAAGGGCAGAAAAACAATTAATAGAAGAAAAATAAATAAAATATCCAATAAATATAAGATGAGAGGTAGTCGCAAACAAATTAGACGCATTAAAAGCCGTTTATTGAGAAAGTCTAGAAGAACAAGGAACAACAGAGGATCTAGAACCAGAAGAAGAAGGTCTAATAAGAGGATGAGAGGCGGCCAAAGCCTAAGAGGTGGACAATATATGAGCAATGTGGCAGCAAATGCATCGTATTCTACTGGTGGCCCTTTATCTGCGGCTAATAGCGCGATGGCCAACCCCGTTCCATTTGCTAGCAATGATGTAAATTCATTTGATGCATACAACCATTTTCGTTAAATATTAGGTTCTGATTTTGTCTTTAAGTTGTTTTATATAATATATACCTTTATACAAATTTCAGAGATAAATGAAATATACCTTTAATAAATTATACTTTAAAAATAGTTTACATTTAAATACTTAAATAAATAAGTATTTAAATGATGGAAAAGATCGTAAGCCGAATAGTAATCATGTGGATATTAATTATTTCATTAATAATAGGAAATTTAAATGATCAGATGGACTCAACTGAAGCCTTATTTTACAGATTCGGACCTCATGATAACTTATTGATAATTGGAATAAAAATAAACACATTTAGTAAATATTTTGCAGTGATAATATTTTGTTTCATAAATAGTTTAATTAGAAACATAACACATAATATACTAAATTCATGGTTAATAAATATAGTTCAGGATAAAAGTATAGTAAAATCTAAAAATATACATTTTTTTGCATATGAAGTAACCTATGTTACAACTATTTATGTATGGGTTGATTGGTATGTATATATGAATTTATTATTGGCACAAGTGGATATGTTCTTAACAGAGATTACAGCGGATCTGATTATGTCTGGATTTGTTACATATTATTACTTGAATACAACGTCAGATAAAGAAGGTGTAAAAGCAGATATAGAAATAGAAGCAGGAGATAAAGAATTTGAAGTTATAAATCCGATGTTTCTGCAAGATGTATAACTTTTAAAATATTATTTTAAATAAAATAAAAATATTAGTTACCCAAATAATTATTTCGGGGACATATAGGGCCATAAATCAAAGCAATATTCGCTATATTTGCAATAACATGAATCAAACTATGTATTATTGTAGACGTCCAAAAATGCTTTTTATTATACATATACCAACTTAGAGGCCAACAAATACTAGCAATTGTCGTGATACTGCAATACATAAAAGCACTTTGCATTTTTATGCAACATAAAATATGATATGATAAAGCGATAAAACAACATACCATATCAAAATTACGACGAAATCCATAAACTGGTTTGCGCCAATAATTAATAGAAGTTAAAAATATAGTAAATGGTCCAATAGACAGATGAATTAGTCTCTGTTGTATAGCATAAGATCCTGATATTGCACTGCAAAAAGACATAACACACATATATCTGGAATGGGATTTAGGTACAATCCAGTTTCTCTCTTCATTTATACGATTTTTTGCTTGGGTATAAACTATATCATATGTGTGTCCAAAATCGGTATCCATAATTTTTTGTAAAGTGGCATCTGGAAACTCAGGACTCACCTTTCTCAAAAACATAGCATACTTATTTTCTTTAAGTCCTTTTTCAATAATATTAATATTTTCTGCGGTTGCCTCTTTGAATAAATAGGGACTAGTTGGAGTCGCCATTCTTGTCCAATCTGTTATAGTTGTAATGCTATTTATTAGCGTGTCTGGATTCGTAAGTTCATTAAATGTTTGCAACATAATAGCAAAAATGCTTTCATTTGCTAGGCCGCCGTCATTTATTTGTTTATATAGACCATTTTTTCTAGCCATAAATAAAATACAATGCTGAACATGGTGTCGTGATAATGTAAACCACGGATCATTTGCCAACCAATATTCTTTCTTTAATAACCACAAATTGGCGCGGCGATGGATATTAATATTCCAATAAGCAGGACGCCATTTGAAAATACTTGCCTTATAATGGTCAAAAAAGAGTTGTCTAAATTTAGCGGGACTTATTATAGGAACGCATGAGTCGGTTAACATGACAAACCACAGATTTTCCTTGTCGTGATGAAATGCATAAGATAACAATGTCATATATGCGGGTACTACATTATAATACGTTGTTTGATGTGTATATTCCGGTGGTATTGTATACATTTTAATCCAAGGCGATTTGATTAAATTGAAATCTTTGTAATGAAAATAAACATTTAGAATATCTTGGTTTGGTTTAATCCAATCAATCCAAAGTTGTTCTTTGTTTAAAATATGTTGGTAACTAATAATAAAACACAATGCAACCTTCATTTAATTATTTGAATATTTAATAACTTATCTTATATGTAGAAATAATAATACATTTTTCAAACGCTGACTTTTTTCTTATCTTCTTTTTATCCTTTATTTTTCTTTTTTATATTATATACATATATAATATAAATGAGTTCATATTCCTTGTCTAATTTAAGTTCAAGTACTAAATATGGTATTGCAGGATTTCTTGTTGGTGGTCTAGGTGCGTATTCTTTGTCTGCAATATGGTCTGGTGATAGCAGTAGCAGTAGCAGTAGCAGTAGCAGTAGTTCTAGATCAAGTGCTACTTCATCTGATGCATCTGGATATGGATCTGGATCTAATACAGGTACAGGTTCTTATGGATCTACTTCTAATACTGGTTCTATGTTTGGAGGCTCTTCCCGATCAAGTCGCCGTCATAAAAAGCACAAGAACAAGACTAGAAATAAAAAATAAAAAATAAAGACCAGAAATAAAAAATAAAAAACAAATATAGAAAACACTTATTTAAAAATATATAAAAACAGATGTTTATATATTTTGATTTTGATTTTGATTTTGATTTTGTATTTAATTTAAACAAGGTTAACCATATTTAAAACGCAATATTTTCTAAATCCTTAATGCTCCAATACTCGCTACCTCCATTTGGAAGTGGGCGGCGAATAATAAAAGGGATTCTTTTCTCAATCAATTCCAATTCGGCAATCAAGTATCCATCAATGACATTTTCAGGAACCTTTACAAAGACAGATGCACCTGTGTTAATTTGTTTAGCACGCTGACCCAACACTCTTGCTCGCTCATATTTTGTTAAATAAGGTATGGTTTTATGAAGTGCATCTACTATAACGCCATTTTTGTCTCTAACAACTTTTGTCATAGCAAGCACTTCATCATAATTGTGTAATGTGCTTTCGGGATGAAAGTTCAACAAATAATTATCGTTTGTTTCTTTATCAAATTTTTTCAAATACATTTCTCCATCTCCATCTTCGTCTTCATCTTCGTCACTGTCATCTAAATTTAGATCGCCAATAGTTGGAATTATTGCCGACCTATTTACTTTTTTAACCGCAGAAGTTGGAGCAATTTTCATTGTTTTCTTTTTTCTTGACGGCGTAATAATTTCGCCTTCTTCGTCCCCGTCTCCGTCTTCATCTACTTCTCCCTCTTCTTCACTGTCTCCCTCTCCTAAATCGTCTTCGTCGTCGTCAACAACATCTTCGTCATCATCTAGATCTATGTCTTCATCTTCGTCTACTTCTACTTCTTCTACTTCTTGTTCGTCTACTTCGTCATCACCTTCTTCATCAACATTTTTTAAGGATTCAGTGTCCGATTCTTCTTGTTCTTCAGAATCAGAACCATTATTGGATTGATGATCATCGTCATCAACATCATCATTGTCATTATCATTTCCGCCATGCATACTTTTAGTTTTAAAATAACTCATTTTGTTTACGTATATTAATATATGTATATATACTTTTAATTTGTTATTTCAATTTTATTTATTATTATTTGTTAAAAAATAATAAATTAAAACCATTTTTATTTTGTCCTTTTATTTTATAAAATGACCTTTAATATGTTTTGTTGCATAACATGATGAAATATAGTGACCTTTTCTTCCACACCGAAAACAATCATTATCATTATCATTTACTTTTACATTATAATTTTGGTTATTGTCCTTTATTAATAATTTTTCTATATTTTCTTCATCATCTTCGTCTTCAAAATAAGATATTATATTAGTTAATAAACATTTTCCTCTTCTATGAGATGAAAAGAAACTGGTAGGACAATCGCATTTTTCATTTGCATTTGAATTTTCAACTGGTATTTTTGTCTTTTTAACAGAATGTTTTTTGCATTCATTTGCAAAATGATCATCCTTTCCACAAATATAGCACCTATCTGTAACACCTTTAATCATTTGATTTAAGGTTATTATGTTATTATCACTTAACTTTATTTCACAAAAACTTCCACCACGAACATTATTAATACCATATTTTTCCATATATTTAATTGTTTGTTTATCTTCATCAAATGCATCACAATTTGGTATCAATCCCAAAACAGATACAGGCTTATATTTTTTTGTCCAAAAAGATCCGTCTGAAGAAAAATGCTTGTCTATTCTAAAAGATGGATTTGTTGTTTTACCAATATAATATTTTCCTTGTTCTAATTGAAGAATGTAAATAAAAACCATTTTAATTATATTTATAATAAATGAAATATGATTAAATCAATTTTATTTATTCTTTTTTTATTTATATAATACTACAACATTTATTTGACATCCTCTGTTTTCCACACGGTATCACAAGAGGAGCACAAATACACATATTTCATATTCAAATCATCGTATCGAATGTAAATGATTTCTCGCGGCTCATCTGAAACATTCGTCTCGCAATTTGCATTTGGACATAGAATCTTGTTAATTCTGGGCAAAGTGGGGTCCAATTTAGTATATCGGTTAATAATGTGACTAAACTCTTGCTCTGATTTCTTCAACTGGATCTTGGACACGGTCACATTTTCTACGGATAAGGTTTCATCTGTATTACCGCAATTTCTGCAATAATAGACTAATTTATTTGCATCATTTGCATCAATACTGATGTAATACATATTTTGACATTTGGAACAGAAGTGCATTTTGATGATTTATTAAGTTATATATAATAACTATAATTTATATTTAAATATAAATTTCAATTTTATCTTTTATATCTTTTCTTTTATATCTTTTCTTTTATATCTTTTCTTTTATATCTTCTTTTATATCATCCTTTTTAGTCTCCATTTCAAATTTGTTCTTAACTGACTGTAATTTATTTATTAATAGTTTGTAATCAATACGCGTATTCATTGAATATATTTGCACATTGAGGTATTCAACCTCTTCCTTTTGACTCTTTACAAACGTTGTTAACATTTCATAGTTTTTCAAAAATAGAGTTTTCATATCCTCATAAAAAATCAAGAATTGTTGTGGTATTTGACCTGAAACATTTGCAATTAGGTCACAAACTGCGTAACTAATATTCATAAATGTGATGCTGCTATGGTATGAGATGCAATCTCGCGACTTCAGAGTTTGCCCGGGTTCATTTAAAAAAGGGGTATCATTTAATAATGAACACAATGTGAGTAAAATGCTATTAATTGTTTGACAAGAAGACCATTTATCGCCGCTCCAGGTGTTCAAAATAGAGACACATACCTTCCCACATTTATATAAATTGGGATTAAAACGAGTAAAACCATTATTGGTCATAAACTTGACTTTGGGGGGTGAAAATGGATAATCATATGGAAAATTAAATTCAAAAAAGTAATAACCTCCAAAATAAGGGGTTCCTTCAGGACCAACAATCATTGCATATCCCTTCAACATGTCTTCTTCGTCATGAACATAATAAATGCCATTATCGGTTAATGGATGTTTTAATATTTGACGTACATCTTTTAATAAACGGTTAATGGTCTCTTTTGTAACTGTTTTTTCCTTTGTTACAGGAGGATTCTCAGATGCACTTAAACTTGGACTTGGACTTGGACTCGGTATTTCATTAGGACTTAAACTAGGACTTGGACTCGGTATTTCCTTAGACATGATTTATTTATTATCTTGACATTATATAGTAAATAATATTTATATCTCTTTTACATACTATATAACATAATTACGAATTTTTAAAAGAAGAAAAAAAAGAAAAAAGAAAGAATAAAGAAAATTCTAGAAAAAGGAAAAAAAGAAATAAATATAAAAAAAAATGAAATAGAAAAATATTCATATATTATATTAACATACTATATGAATACAACAACAATGAAATCATCATCACAATATACAGACCTCGGAGATTTTCTTACACAGCATAATGCAAAGAAATTAGATAAAGAAATGACGCATACAAGAATTGCCAGTAAAGAACATAACATTTACGGAGGTAATTATCATATTACCCCTGAAGAATTACCTACATATTATCGTCTCTACTATGAGCACGTGTTTGTAAAAGGGCACAAAGAATATTTAACAGAAAAACAGTTATCTGTCACAGGTAATGGACCCATTCTAATTGACTTTGATTTCCGCTACGATTACAGTGTGACAAAAAGACAACATTCCCAAGAACACATACAGGATATTATTCAACTTTATTTAGAAGAACTTAAGGAATTATTAGTATTTGAAGATAAAAAACCATTTCCGATTTTCATTATGGAAAAACCAAACGTAAATAGGGTTGCCGACAAAACAAAAACAAAAGACGGAATTCATATTATTATGGGAGTTCAAATGGATCATACTTTGCAGATGATTCTCCGAGAGAAAATTATGGAAAAGATTGGTGACATTTTGGAACTGCCATTAACCAATGAATGGGATACCGTTTTAGATGAAGGAATCAGCAAAGGTCCCACTAATTGGCAGATGTATGGATCCCAAAAGCCAGCCAACGAGGCTTATAAAATGACTTACTATCTTATAGCGGAGTATGAAACAGAACAACAGGATTTTACTACAACTCCAAAGCAAGTAACGGATCTAGATTTGTCCAAGGACCTCTGTCTGTTGTCAGCACAATATGATAAACACGTGAAATTTGAGATAAATCCAAAAATCATGCAAGAATATACCACCCGCCTATCCAAGCCAAGAGCCAAAAAATCTTCTGATAAAAGAAATAAAATAAATCTAGTGTTAGCCGATGAAGATGAAGACGATTTAAATATTGCACCCAGCGACATCAATGATCATGCTATGCTGAAGCGAGTCGTAGATAATGTAATGCAAAGTCTAAAGACGAATGAACAATATATAAAGGAAACACACGAATACACACAGATTCTCCCAGAAAAATATTATCAGCCTGGTTCGCATCTGCTAAATAGACAGGTTGCCTTTGCATTAAAACGCACAGATGATCGGCTATTTTATTCCTGGGTGATGCTCAGAAGCAAGGCCTCTGATTTTGATTTTGATAGTATTCCGGCATTATTACAAGAATGGAAATACAACTTCAATAAACGTGGCCACGGAGACGGAGTTACACGAAGATCCATTATGTATTGGGCGAAACAAGACGCATTTGAAGACTATGAAAGAGTAAAGAAATCTACTATTGATACCTATGTTGAAGAAACCATATTTGAAGCAGGTGACTGGGATTATGCAATGGTTTTGTATCATATGTTTAAAGACAAGTACGTTTGCAGCAGCATCACCAACAAAAAATGGTTTGTTTTCAAAAACCACCGATGGGAAAAGGATGAAGGTCAAACACTGCGTATGGCTATTTCAAAGGATTTGTTTCAGATTTATTCCGATAAACAGAATGAGTGTGTGGCGGATATGCAAAATGCAAAGGAAAACGAGGAACAGCACGAAAAGATGCAGAGAAAAATAAAAAAAATATCTGAAATAGGAATCAAATTGAAAAAAACAAATGATAAAAACAATATAATGAGAGAAGCGATGGAGATATTCTTTGACAAGGATTTCATTAGAAACATGGATGCAAATCCATATCTAATGTGTTTTACAAATGGTGTGGTGGATTTCAAGTCCAAGACATTCAGACAAGGATATCCTCAAGATTACATTACCAAAACAACTGGCATCGCCTATGTGCCGTTTAATCCAGATGGTTTCAAGAATGTCGCAGAAGAAATTTTAACATTTATGGAACAATTATTTCCTCAGACAGAACTCAGGCGATATATGTGGGATCATTTGGCATCATGTCTTATTGGTGTAAAGAAGGAACATGCTTTCAATATTTATCGTGGTTCAGGTTCAAACGGCAAATCTATATTGGCGGATCTAATGTCCTTGGCACTAGGAGAATACAAAGGAACAATTCCTATCACATTGGTAACAGAGAAACGCAACACGATTGGTGGCACATCTTCTGAAGTGATTCAATTAAAGGGTATCAGATACGCGGTTATGCAGGAGCCTTCAAAGGATGCCGTTATTAATGAGGGTATAATGAAGGAATTAACTGGCGGCGACCCGATTCAAGCGCGTGCTCTATACTCTGAAAGCGAGATATTTATTCCTCAGTTTAGTTTGGTTGTTTGCACGAATGCTTTGTTTGAAATTAAGAGCAATGATGATGGAACTTGGCGAAGAATGAAATTAGTGGATTTTGTTTCCAAGTTTATCTCGGAAGGTGAGCATCATACAGACGATACAAAATTCATCTTTCCAAAGGATAAGAGTCTCAAGGAGAAGTTGCCTTCGTGGGCAATCGTGTTTATCAGCATGCTAGTGAAGCGAGCCTTTGAAACAGACGGAGAAGTTGTTGATTGTCCTGAAGTCAAGGCGGCATCTAATAAATACAGACAGAGTCAAGACTGCATCGCAGGTTTTATTTCGGATAAGATAGAGAAGGAACAAGGCAAGTCAGTTGGTAAGAAGTTGCTAAATGATGTATTCAAGGAATGGTTCCAGATGAATTATGGTAACAGAAAAGCGCCGAAATTGATGGAATTAGAAGAGGCGATGAATAAGCGATTTGAGACAAAGGCAGAAGGTAAAAATGATACCAGAAAATGGATCAATATTCGGATCAAGTCGGATGTGGATGAGTTGGATGACGATGCGAATCCAATGGGGTATTAACCGCGCCTGCAATTAGACTAGAGTATAAAATTTAATAAAAAAGATAAAAAATAAAAAGATAAATACATATTTTTATTTTTACACCTTTTTACATTTCAAACGCATTTTTTTTCTGTCTATCTTTATTTCTGTTTTTTGTAAGAATTTTTGAATGGGGAGATTTTGTTTTATCAGTAGAACACAAAAGTTGTGTTATTCCTGTATTCCAATAAATATTTATTTCTTTTTGAATAATTTCATTTTCTTCTTCATTATGTTCTTCAAAATTAATTAAAATTGGATTCTTATTTTCATGGTTAACACGATAGCTTGAATAGTTATCGTCAATATAATTTTTATTTTTTTCATTCAAACAAATTTTGTATTTAGTCCGCAATATATAGTCAAAAGGAATTATTTTACTTGAAAAACGACATGTTTCTTTTATTTTTTGTTTACTTTTATAATCTTTGTTGTTATTTTCTTTTTTTCCAAGATTAACTCTTTTTTGAGCCGTTTTAAATCCAGAATGTGTCATTATATATGTTATAAATATTAAATATTTAAATTGTTTGTTAGATATAAATAAAATAATATTTTAGGAAATTTCGGCATTTAAAATACGCATAACTTGTATAAAAATATAAAAAAAAATGATTTTTTTTATATTAATTCAAATGATATTAAAAGTATAGAAGAGAATACAAACTTCAATAAAATATACTAACCATTACAGAAATGTAATTGTGAAATAGTATAATGCTCTTTTGGGTGCTTTGACACTATTGAGAAGGAGAATAACAACTTTTTATTTTTGGTCGGTGTAACAAACATAACAATAATATGTTTTATTTTTTTTGTATATATTTATTAATCTGTAATACAGATTTAATAAATGTAACATTAATATTGATTTTCTTTCTTCAACTGACATATTTTTGGTAAAACAATTATTTGGTGATATTCTTGTAGTACCAAACCACCATTCTGGTAATAAATAATTTGGTTCGTATGATTTTGGTTTTATATTTTCTCTTTTATATCTTGATATTGCTACTGATAATTTGTGTAATACTTCTATAAGAGTTTTATTGTTTAGGTCTATTTCTGTATCCCAACATAATAAATCTGTAAAATATCCTGTCCAATCATCAAAACAATAGTCAAATTTATTATATTTATTATTTATTTCAAATTTAGATGAATTGCCATAATAATTTATATTACTAATTATTCTGTTTGGAGGAATGAAATGTTTTTGTGATGTTATGTAAATCACTCTTACCATATTTATATAAATATAAATTAATTTAACTTTAAGTGTTATTTATAAAAATAATATTTATCGGCGTTTCACTTCGTAGTAAATTTAAAAAGGTGTAAAATACAATCATTTATAGTTTCTACCAGTTTATCTAATTTATCTTGAATGTCAATTTTACTCACATTTGTGTCTAGATGTCTATAGACAACTTTACTTTGTTCATCAGTTAAAAAGGAAGTGTAAACCTATGTATTGTACAATAATTGGTTTTGCCTATGGCACGTTCTTTACAATCTGGTTTAATACATCTCGCTACGCCACTGGTGTGCTCTACACATTTATAGGTTTTGCCTATGGCATTTGCTTTACAATTTGGTTCAATACATCTTCTGCCACCATGTATTTTACATTTGTCGGTTTTGTTTATGGCATTTGCTTTACAATCTGGTTCAATACATATATATCTCTTACTCTTTTTTATTTCAATACAATATTCTTGCGACATTTTAGATAATATATTATAGTTAATATTATAGTTAATATATTTAAATCAATTTTTTTAAAATCGGCGTTTCACTTCGTAGTAAATGTAAAAAGGTGTAATTAGTTTTTAATTTATTTTTTAATTAATTTTTTAATTAATTTGACCAATTAATTTCAGAACCCAATTTCTCTTCAATGGATTTAAATATATTGGATCCGAAAAACCCTCGGCTTGCAGATAGAGGCGATGGATGCACCCCTGTTATAATATTGTTTTTATTGGATATAAACTTGGACTTGGATTTGGCAAAATTACC
>Ga0214919_10009204_pt1 | contig 12766 bp, 8 predicted proteins | sample LL1503_MetaG_FD_177994 | JGI IMG/M metagenome (GOLD analysis project Ga0214919, IMG submission 177994) | Freshwater microbial communities from Lake Lanier, Atlanta, Georgia, United States - LL-1503 | ecosystem: Environmental > Aquatic > Freshwater > Lake | place: USA: Georgia | collected 2015-03-15
ACATGAAATTGTCCTGCAGCACCACACCGGTGCTGCGGCGTAGGTGGGCCAGGTCGATCTCGCGGATGTCGACACCGTCGAAGCGGATCACGCCTTCCTGAACCGGGTACAGGCCTTGGATCAGCCTTGTGAACGTGGTCTTGCCCGAGCCGCTGCGGCCGACCACACCGACCACGGTGCCGGGGGCGATGTCGATCGATACCCGGTCCAGTGCCGTATTGGCCGCGCTCGGATAGCGGAAGGTCACATTGTCCAGTTCGATACGGCCTTGCAGTTCTGGCCGCAGCCCACCGCTTGAGCGTCGTTCGGACGGGCGGTTCATCACCTCGGCCAGCATCTTGACCGCCAGCGCAGTCTCTTGGTATTGCTTGACCAGGCCGACAATTTGCACCAGCGGGCCCACCACCCGGCCCGACATGATCTGGAAAGCGATCAGTGAGCCCACGGTCAGTTGCAGGCTGAACACGTCGAGCGCCCCCAGCGCGATCACTGTCACCGACATCAGCTTGCTCAGCAGGTCGGTCAAGGTGCTGGCCGCGATACCCAACTTGCCCACGCTGAACATCATGTTGATGGTGTTGGCCGAGCGCTGATCCCAGACCTTGCGCTGCTTGGGCTCGATCGCCAATGACTTGACTGTGCGCATCCCGTGAATGGTTTCCACCAGCATCGACTGGCGAATGCCCTCGGCGTTGTACAGCGCCTGCAGCCGCACGTTCAAAGGCTTGATCATCAGCATCACGACCAAGGCCATCAGTGCGGAGAACACGAGGACCACACAGCCCAGCTTGATGCTGTACGAGAACAGCAGTGGAATGAAAATCACCAGCGCGGTGGCGTCCAATGCGGTGAAGAACAGGCTTCCGGTCAGGAAGTTGCGGATCGAACTGACCTGCTGCATGTGGCGCACGATCATGCCGGCCGTGCTGGTCTCGAAATAGTCGATCGGCAGCGACAACAGGTGGCTAAAGGTTCTTTTGGCCAGGCGCATGTCGATGATGTTGGACGCGTGTAGCGTCAAGTACGAGCGCATGTAGCTAAAGCCTGCTTCGAACAGCAGGACCCCGATCACACCGACTGTCAGCACGATCAGGGTCGAATAGCTCTGGTGAGTGAGAACCTTGTCGAGCACCAACTGGGTGAAGATGGCCGTGCCCAGGCTCAGAAAGTGAAGAGTGATCACCGCGATCGCGATGTCTCTGAAGGCGCGTCGTTGCCTGAAGATCTCGGGGATGAACCAACGCAGACCGAAGGGCTGGTTGGCATCCAGCAAGCTGTGGTTGCGCTTGAGGACCAGGGCTTCGCCAGCCCAGTCCTTGCAGAATTCGGCCTCGCCCATGAGCTGGATCGTCGTACCCGCCAGGGGGTCGAGGATGGCCACTTGCTTGGCGGCGCCGGTGGCGCTTAGTTTTGGGATGCCGGCGACGATCACCGAATGGCCATCGCGTCGCCTGACGATCAGCGGGAACACGCCGTCTAGCGCGGTCAGCGACGCCCAGGTCAGGCTGACGGTTTGGGCTTTGAAGCCCAGTTCGGTGGCCATTCGTACCGCCAAGCGGCTTTCCGGTTCACGGGCCTCCAGTGCGAAGTCGTGGATCAGGCGCTCTGGCAGGGCCGCTACGCCATGGTGCTGTGCCACTGCCGTGAGGCATTGGACGGTGCTGTGCGGGTAGGGGGCCTTCATACTAAGGACTTTAACCTAGGCAAGACCTCTAAAAATCGATGAAAATGTGCCAATCGGTTTTTTCCATAGCGTGATCGAAGAACCAATTTTGATGCTGAACCAGTGGTGGTCGGGTCTTGGGTTGTCGGACGCTGGTGCGGTTTGCTGCAAGGACAGGTTTGGCGTGGTGTTTTTACTGAAATTTCGCAGCGAGCGGCTGGCGCCGGCTCTATTGAATGATTGGGTGGGCTTTGCCGTGCGTAGGCTTGTTCGTCATGTTGATGCTCGGCATGCCATGAGTCGGCATGGACGCTGAAATGCAGGTTTCGTCGAATTCGGCGGCCTTGATCAAGGCCCAGGCCGGATTGCTCGAGATGAGCGAGTTGATGACGCTGAGCGCTGAGATGACACTCGCCGGCGATTCAGATGCAGCCATCATGCTGTATCGCGCTTGGATCCTCACGCCGCTGCCCGATCAAGCGGGTTTCGTCTTTGTTGCGCTTTTCAATCTGGGGGTGACGCTTGGCAGCATGGGTGATGACGCTGGCGCTGAGCAGGCTTATCGGGACGCGATCGCCGTCAACCCGGAGTTTCTTGAAGCCAGGCTCAACCTGGGCTCGGTGCTTGAGCGCCAGGGCCGACCTGCCGAGGCCATCAATTGCTGGCAGCAATTGGTTGGCTTACCGGTTGCACTGCTGCCCGCGCAGCAGCACCTGTTGCTGAAGACATTGAACCAATTGGGTCGTCTTTGGGAAGTGTCGCTACGCTACGCTGAGGCTGAGGCGGCTTTGCGCCACAGTCTGGAGATCGATCCCCAGCAACCCGATGTTCTTCAGCATTGGCAACACTTGCGTCAGCGCCAATGCATCTGGCCTGTGGCGCTGCCTTTTGGCGAGGTCAGCGCGTACTCGCTGTTGATGTCGCATTCGACATTGTCGATGCTGGCGGCGCACGATGATCCTGCGCTCCAGCTGCTGACCGCTCGCTCATATGTTGCTCGAAAGTTGCCGCCTGCGCCTGCTGCGCTGTCGGCGGGTCGCAGCTACCAACATTCGCGACTGCGGGTCGGCTATCTGTCGGGAGACTTGTGCACCCATGCGGTCGGACTGCTGTTGGCCGACTTGTTCGAGCAGCATGACCGCAGCCGTGTCGAGGTTTATGCCTTCTGCCACAGCGTCGAGGACGGCAGTGCGTACCGTCAACGCCTGAAGGCCGCATTTGAGCATTTCGAGTCCATCTCGCAGTTGAGCGATGCACAAGCAGCGCAGCACATCCTGGACTGTGAGATCGATGTCTTGGTGGACTTGCATGGACTGAGTGCTGGCATGCGCCAAGGCATCCTCGCGCTGCGGCCTGCGCCTGTGCAAGTGACTTGGCTGGGATTCATCGGCACCACGGCACTGCCATGGATCGACCATGTGATTGCCGATCGCTATGCCTTGCCTGCTTCGCTGCAGTCGATGTTCAGCGAGCAGGTTCTTTACCTGGACCCCTGCTTCCTTCCCGGCGATCGCCGGCGCGAGCTTGGTCCTGCAATCACGCGCACTCAGGCTGGACTGCCGGAAGCTGGCTTTGTGTTTGCGTCGTTCAACAATGCTTACAAACTGAACCCGGTGATGTTTGATTGCTGGCTGCGTATCTTGCGCGCTGTGCCCGACAGTGTGTTGTGGCTGTTGGATGACAACCCTGTCGCTACCGCTAATTTGGCGGCTTTTGCAGCTCGGCAAGGTCTGGCGCCTGAACGGTTGGTGTTCGCGCCAAGGGTGACCACTGCAACCTACCGTGCCAGATTGGCCCTGGCTGATCTGTTTCTGGACAACCACCCCTACAACGCCGGCTCCACTGCCAACGATGTGCTGTGGATGGGAGTGCCCATGCTCACGCTCAGTGGCAGGTCGTTCGTCTCGCGAATGGGCGGTAGTCTTTTGAACGCACTGGGACTGCCTGAACTCGTGACTCACAGTCACCTGCAATACGAGGAAACCGCGACTGCTTTGGCGCGCGACCCCGACAGGCTGCGTGCGATTCGCGACCGGCTGCAATGTGCACGGTACGACAGTCCGGCCTTCGACATGACCCGTCTGGCCGGCGCGCTGGAGGGACTGTTCGAAACAGCCGCTGGCAGGGGCGCTTGAGGTGCTTGAGCGAGTTGGCTGGCACACGCAGCGAGGATTGAGCTGCCGACTTGCCGATCTCGGCGACCGGATCTCTTGTTTGGCAAAGACGCCGTCCAATGCGCCGAAACGGGCGTGCACCAGAGTTTTTTCTCGCGCGCCCGCCGCTCCGCTGTCCTTCACGTCTTCATCCCTTCACCCTCGTAGTGGGAAGGGTTCATTGTTCGCAAAGACCATCGATCGTGACCTATGACGACCCTTAAATTGACCACTGACTCGGGGCTCAGCCCCAGCGACGGCATCACCAATGTCGCGTCGGTTGACGTCGGAGGCCTCGCGGCGGGCTCGACCTGGCAGTACAGCGTCGACGCTGGCGCCAGTTGGCGACCGGGCAGCGGAGGCAGCTTTGCGCTTGCCGCGAGTGCCTACGCGGCCGGTGACATTCAGGCCAAGCAGATCGATAGCGCAGGCATCGCCGGCAGCCCAGCGGTGTTGGGCGCGGTCACGATCGACCTCAGCGCCCCAGAAATACTGACGCTGTCGCTGATGAATGACAACGGCGTGCTAGCCGACGACAACATCAGCAATGACGGCAGTCTGAGCATCGGCTCTTTGGAAGATGATGCCCGGGTCGAGTACAGGCGTGGCGGGGCCGGCGCCTGGACCACCAGCTTCGCGCCATCAGCGGGTGCCAATTCGATTCAGGTCCGCCAGACCGATGTCGCCGGCAATGTCTCAAACCCGAGCGATCTGATGAATTTCACGCTCGATCGAACCATTCCAGCGCTGACGCCGTACTTGCCCAACGACACCGGTGGCAGTTCGGTCGATGGCATCAGCAGCGTCGGGGACCTCGCTCTGCGCGGGGCCGGGCAGGAGAGCATCACGGTGGCCTACCAACTCGATGGGGACGTCAATTGGCAGGACAGCGTCATCCTGACCGAAGGAACTCACACCGTGAGGATGCGCCAGACCAGCATCGGCGGCAACTTTTTGGTCAATGACTACAGCTTCACTGTGGACACAGCGCCGCCTGTAGCACCTCTTGTGAAGCTTAAGAACGACAACGGACTGCGCGCCGATGACTTCGTCACCAACAGTGGTTTGCTGGTTGTCGCAACGGAATCGACTGCCGCAACGGTGGCGTACAGCAACAACGCTGGTGCTTGGACGACCAGCTTTGTGGCGGTGGAGGGCGTGAACGATGTGCAACTGAACCAGACCGACGCTGCCGGCAATGTGTCGGACAACACCAGCTTCAGTTTTGTGCTCGACACCCGCGCGCCTGCCCCGCTGACCATCTTGGCTACAGTCGACAGCGGTGTCAGCGACCAGGACATGATCAGCAACGATCCCTCGATGGTGATCAGCACGCCCGAGGACGGCGCCACAATCCAGTATTGCGCCAACAACGGGGCTTGGACTGCGGCGTTTCCGACCTTGAAGGATGGTGCCAACTCGCTGCAAGTGCGAGCGGTAGATCTGGCCGGCAATGCCTCGGCCGCGAGCGCGGCCTATACGCTCACACTTGACACGGTGGCTGCGCCGTTGACGCTGGCTCTGGCCATCAACTCAGGAATCAGCCCCACGGACTGGGCCAGCAAGTTCGGCACCGTCAACGTCGCGGGTATCGAGGCTGGTGCGAGCTGGCAGTACAGCACGAATGGGGGCGTTGACTGGGTTCCTGGCGTTGGCAACAGCTTCAAACTCGACGAGGATGTCTATTCGGCGGGTGCGGTGCGGGCGATGCAAACCGACATTGCAGGCAATTCCAGCCTGAGTTCGGTCGCAAGCGCAGTGACCATCGACGCAACCATCCCTGATGCCTTGGTGCTGTCGCTGCGCACTGACAGCGGCTCGCCAGATGACGATCTCACCAACGACGGCACGCTGGCATTTTCGGCCGAGACCGGTGCCAAGCTGAGTTACAGCGTTGACAATGGCAAGACATGGCTTGACAACTTCACGCCCAGAGAAGGTGCCAACGCGGTCCTGGCGCGCCAGATGGACGTGGCTGGCAATGTCTCGAGCCGCAGTGCTGTCTTCAACTTTGTACTCGACACCCTGCCGCCCGCGCTGAGCCTGGCGCTGGCCCGCGACACTGGCTCCAGTTCGACCGACCGCGTCAGCAGTGAAGCAGAGTTGCTCCTGGTCGGTGCCGGTGCCGACAACCTGCCAGCGCTGGAACTGCAGATTGCTTACCGCCTGGACGGTGCCGCCAATTGGGTCGACAGTGTCGCGCTGACCGAAGGGCGGCACACGGTGAGCCTGCGCGAGACCGATACCGCTGGCAATACTGTCACCAAAGACTATGTCTTCACGATCGACACCGTGTCGCCCGCTGCACCGGTCTTGTCAGAGATCACCCCGACGCCTGCGTCCGGGAAGATTCCGAGTTTCAGCCTCGCGTTGAGCGGCATCGAGTCAAATGCCAAGCTTGAATACAGCCTGAACAGTGGCCCTTGGGTCGGCAACTACAAAGCCTCGTCCGCAGGGGACGATATCCAGGTGCAGCAGATTGATCTGGCTGGCAATGTCTCGGACCCCAGCGTGATGATGAACGGGATCTTCGATGCCAGAATCTCCTTGGGTCTGCTGGCATATGGCTGGAAGTCTCATGACCTGCTAGGCGGCGCTCTCATCAGCGGCGCTGGCCAGAACGCGACGACTGGCCTCAACGGTGCCGTAAGTCTCGCGAATCTGAGCGACACCTCGGTCGCCTTGACCGTCAGCCGCGCCAACCTCGCTGCTGAGAGCGCCACCGTCGATGCCGCGGTGAACCTGCAGGATGCTATTGCGATCCTCAAGATGATTGTTGGCCTGGATGTCAATGGCGCTGGCAAGCCGCTGTCACCCTACCAGAGCTATGCGGCCGATTTCGACGGCAATGGCAAGGTCGAGTTGAGTGACGCGATCAGCGTGCTCAAGCATGTGGTCGGTCTTGCTTCTCCCGATCCGGCTTGGCTGTTCTTCAACGAGGCGCTTGTTCCGCCAGGCGCCGGCCTGAATCCCGGCATCCCGCCTGCGATCAGCGCAGTGGGTGTGGGTCAGCTCCATTTTGGTTTGGTGGGCGTGTTGCGCGGCGATGTCGACGGCAGCTTTGGAGGCGCGGCCGGGTCCTTGAACCTGGATGTACTGCAGCCCAGCTACATCCACGACCTCGCGCTTCAGCCGGGGCTTAACTTGTCGCAATTCGGGGTGTATGGACCTTGATGCTCGGCGCGGGGCCAGCGCTTGCGCCCCGCGCCATTCAGCCTGAAGTCAGCCGCCGCCGCGCGCCTTGCTGTTGTCAGCGGCCAGCGTCGAGCGTGCGCTCTTGCCGTCGGCGATGCTGCGAGGTGTTGCGCCGCGCAGCATCGCGGTGATCGGCGGTGGGACCTTGCCCTCAAACAGGATGCGCCACTGCCCGGCGCGCTGGATCCAGTACTGCCTCACGCCGAAGGACCGTGCTGCGTCGGACTCGCCGTCTTGCTGGCCTGTGACGATCATCATCGGCGCGCTCTCACCGTACCAGCCGATCAGGCTCAGGCCCTGGCGTGGCGCTTGGCTGCGCATTGCGGGTTCTTCACGGGTGGCGGTCGAGTCGTACCACAGGCTGGTTTGCCGATCATCGCCGCGGCGACGCGCACCATCCCAGGCGTCGTAGGCCTGTCGGAAGGTGGCCGCATCCTGGCTCGGAGTGTCGGCAGACACCCATGACAGTTGCCTGGAGATCACCAGCGGCGTGTCGACGGTGGCCAATCGGTCGGCCAGGTAGAGCACGTCGCTGTTGGCCAGCGCCAGGCAGCCGTCGGTGGAAAACGGTGGTCGCGCCAGCGTGTCTTCGGGCACGCCGTGCACGAACAGCCCATTGCCTTTTCGGCCCTGGCTGCGGTCCCAGGCGTTGGGGTAGCTGATGCCCAGCGCGGCGCTGCCCAGCCTCGGGTCGATCTGGTTGGCCGCCAGTGAACTGGTGATCCAGTAAACGCCGAGTGGCGTGCGCAGATCATCGGCAATTTTCTTGTCGACGCCGGCTTTGCCGAGCGAGACATAGAAGTCGCGCTCCAGTGTCAGACCTTTGGGGCCGTTGACAAACAGGTACAGTCGTGATCGTGAGGCGTCGACCGCGATGGCGCGGCGGGTGCTGGCAGGCAGCGCGGCAAATTCTCGCGGCAGCGTGCCGGGTGCAGGTGGCCGCAGCAGCGCGTCAAACCGCCGCCGCGACTCTTCGCGCAAGGTGTCGAGGTCTTCGTTGGCCGGCTCGACGCTTTGCAGCGGCGCGCCCTGGAAGCTTGGCCGACCGGCCCGGCTGGCCAACAGGTCGGCGTGCAGCAACTGGCCGAGCGAGAAACCCGGGTAGTCGCGCAGCAAGTCCTGGCTCATCCGGAACGCCAGTTCACCCTGGCCATCGGCCGAGGCCTGGTAGGCGGCCATCAAGCGCGCTTCTGGGCTGTCGTCCAGCGCACGCGGTGCCGCAGGCCGGCTGGCAGCTTCAACTACAGGCTTGGGTGTTGGCGCTGACCAGTTGGCGTTGGCCATGGCCAGCCAAGGCGCGATGCTGGAGATCGGGGTCATCACGGTAGTGCCAGCAAGCACCGCACAGACCACCGCCAAGCCGAGCCAGTGCCGCCCTCGCCACCGGCGGCGTCGCGTCGGTGTTGGGTAGAGCGCCGATCCGCCGGCTTCTCTTTGCAGCGGCACGTGAGTTTGCCTCATCGGCTGGCCGACTCCCGCCGGATCAGCCACTTGCCGCCGACATTTTCCAGAGTCAAGGTCTTGGGCGTGGTGTTGCGCAGCGCATCGGATTCATATTTCTGCGTCATGTGGACTTCGGCCAGGTTGCCCTTGAACTTGATCTTCAGGTCGGAGACCGTCACCTCTATGCGCTGCTTCGAACCGATGCGGGCCTGGCGGTCGGCTTTCCAATTGGCATGGCTTGGCGCTTTGCCTTTGAACTCTGCCGCGTATGATGCGAAGTAGGCTTCGAGGTCGCGCTTGGACCAGGCCGCCGCCCAGGCGTTGACCGCGTTCGTGATCTCACGGGTGTCAGGTTCGGCTTTTTCGACAATCATCGCCTTGGACGATGCGGCCGCAGGTGCGGCAGCTTGGGCCGCCAAAGGCTTGGCTGGGGTCGCCGCTGCCGCACCCGGTGGTGCGATCAGCAGTGCAGGCGACTTGCCGACCGATGCCGTCACGGCGACTGGTTTGGCCGCAGCTGAAGGCGCCGCGACAGGCGCTTTGGCGACCGCCGCCGACGCTGTAGCGCTGACCAATGCTGCGCTTGGCTTGACGGGGACTGCAGGCGGTGCGACGGCCGAAGGTTTGGCAGCCACCACCAACGCTGCTGATGCGACGGGTGCGACCATCGGTTTGATGGGCGAGGTCGGCGCAACCGTGATGTCGGCTACCGTCTTGAGCTTGATCGGTTCGGTGGCGCTGGTGGCGTTGGTCAGCCCGTCGACCAAAGCCAGTTTCGGCTTGGCACTCGCCACCTGTTTGTCGTAACGCAAGGCCTTGCGGTAGGCTTCAGCAGCCATGTGCGAGTACAGATCGCCCAGATTTTCATGTGCCGTCGCATAGCTGGGGTGGGTGCGGATCGCGCGCTCCAGCGCCTGCCTGGCTTCTTCAAAATCGCCGCGAGCTGCCAGCAAGACAGCGACGTTGTTGTGCGGACCAGGCAACTCAGGATGCTCGGCGGTGAGCTTGCGAAACACCACCAACGCGTCGGCAGAGCGGTTCAGGTTGGTCAGCACCACGCCTTTCTGGATCTGCATCTGGGTGTCGGCCGGCTTGCTGCCCAATTCGGTCTCGATCAGCGTCAGCGCTTGAGCCCAATTCTTTTCGGCATAGAGCTTGGTCAACTGCGCATCGATGGGTGGGGCAGCTACTGCGGCCCAGGCCCAAGTCGCCAGAAGGCAAGCCAGGAGTTTGAGTTTCGACGGGGCTTGTTTGGGCATGATGGCGGATGGCGGCTGAAAAAAATGTAACTGGGACCCGGGTTGCACCCGGGCGCGCTGGGAAACACCGCCACAAGATGGCGGTTGCCGAGACGCAGCAAAAATTGACAGAATTCTACATGCCGGTTCGCAAGAGCGCCCACGGCAACGGCTAGCGCTAGGATCGCCTGCGCAGGCAGCGCACTGCAACACTGGCGAATGGCTTGCGCTTTGGGGCCTCGCTGCCTTTGCTGTGCGATGGTTTGAACAGCACTCGATGATCCACATCGCTACGTATACTGGTTTATATGTTTCCAGTCGTGTCTCCAGGCGGTATCGACCCGGGTCTCGCGCGCAGGCTTGAGTCCGCCGATGTCAGCGCGCCAGTGGGTGTACAACCCGTGACGCTCGACCCGCATGCACCGCGAGCGATGTCGCTGCCGGTGGCCGCCATGCAAGCTCAAGGGGTGCGGGTCCAGGCCGAGCCCCTGGCGCCGCCCGACCCCAAAGGCGCGCGACGCCAACTGGCCGAAGATCAGCTGGTCGCAGCTGCTGGCGCGAACGTCAACCGGGCGGCCATGGTGGCGCCGCAGTTGTTGCTGTTGCTGCAAAGCCTGCAGCAACTCGGCCTGGTCGAAGGCGATCCGGCGTCTGCAGCCATGGTGGCTTGGCCCGCCGCCGATCAGCCGGTCGCTGAAACGCCAGACCAAGCCTTGCAGACGCTGCGCGACACCCTGGGTCGGTCGCCGCTGTTTGCGGCCAATCCACGCACGCCAGCAGCCTTGGCTGCCGCACCTTGGCGCGCCGCTGGCCACGCTGCGCCGGAGGTGGCCTCGCAGCCGCCAGACACGCCTGACACGCCAGACTCGCCGTCGGCCACTCTTGCTGAATTGCTTGCGCCGCCAGCCGCTGCGTTTGCGGATTTGGCCTCGACGATGGCGTTGGACGGACCGGGTGTTGACACCACCCAGCAGGCTTTGCAGCTGCTGCTGCACGGCCAGCTGCAGTGGTCAGGTGAATTGACGCCGGGCGTCAAAGCCAGGCTGCGGCGAGAGGATGCCTGGCAGGAAGATCCGCAACGCCCGGGCCGTTTGTTGCAGGGCAGCGCGCTGCGGGTCGAACTCGACCTGCCGGCCACCGGGCCGCTGGTGGTGTTGGCGCAGCAGGTGGGTGATCAGCTCAGCGTGCGGGTCATGCCGGGGCCGGGTCAGGCGCTGCGCTTCGAGGCCGACCTCGCCGACTTGCGCGCAGCCCTTGTGCCGCTGAGTGACACGCCGGTCGATCTGGCGCTGCACTCACCGGGTCTGGGTGAGCCCTCGGGTGCTGTTGAGGACGGGTCATGAGGGTCGAGCGATGAACCCGTCAAACGCCAATCAGGCGGTGGCTTTGCGCTACGAAGCCAATGCGATGGCGCCCCGCATCGTCGCCAAGGGTGAGGGTTTCACGGCCCAGGCGATCGTTGCCCGTGCCGAAGCCGCCGGGGTGCCGATCAATGAGGCGCCTGAACTGGTGCAGCTGCTGATGAAGCTCGACCTGAACCTGGTGATTCCGCCGCAACTCTACGCGGTGGTCGCGCAGGTGCTGGTGTGGGCATACAGCGTCGACGCCCGGGCGGTCAGGGGCGATCGGCCTGGCGACGTCGCACGCTGACCTCGGTGTTGCACTGCGGTTTGGTGGTCTGGTTGTCAAGTCGCTCGATGCGTTCAAGCCGTCCGGCGGCCTCGAAGCGGTAGGTGGCGAGTTGCAGGCTGCTGACCACTTCGCGCGGTGGGTCCAGCAGTGCCGCGCCGACGCGCCAGTGGCCGGCGTTCTTGCGGGCTTGCACGCTTCGAACGCGCAGATGGAAGTGTGGCGAACGGTAATTTCCGCCGCTGAGCTGGCAGGCCGGCAGGATCTCATCGACATCGCAGGGCCAGCGGTCTGACTGCAGGTCAAAGGCCAGCCCGCCGATGCCGAGGTCCAGCAACTCTGCGCGCCAAGTGCCGACGCCACCGGGTGCGGGCGCGAGCAATGACATCGATGGTTTCTCGGGTGGTGCGATCCGGAACAGCTCTCGACGAGGCAGTTGCCAGGCCGCTGGCAGGGCTTCACAGCGCAGCGTGGCGCCCTCGCGGCCTGCGGTCTCACGCAGGCCGATGAGCTCCAAGCGCAGCAGGTGGTGGCCTAGCGCGAAGACTGCCAGCGCAGAGCTTGCATTGGGTGCGGGGTGCGCGTTCGGGGCATGCAGCCACAGGTCGTCTGGCCCGAGCTCGATCAGGCGACAGGGTTGCGCCAAGCCCGAGTGCTGTGTGCCGGGCATCAAGCTGCCCTCAATGGCCTGCTCGACCAGCGCTTGCAGCGTCTGGCGGGTGGCCTGTGGGGTGATCCGGAAGGGTGCCAGGGCCCGGGTCTGGAGGAGGGCGGTAAGCTGAGAGCTGTCTAGCATTCGAGAAGCTTAGGCGCTGCCCGAATGGCCACCAACACCGCATCTGAGGGGGTGGGACGGATAGCGGTGACTTCTGCCCGCTTCAGCCTGCGACCAAATTCACACCGACAGGCTGCTGATTTCTCGGTAGGCCTCGACCAGCTTGTTGCGCACCGCCACCATGCCTTGGAACGACAGGCTGGCTTGCTGCATAGAGATCATCACCTGCTCGATCGAGACGCTGCGGTCGCCGAGCTGGAATGCCTGGGCCTGGGCTTGGGCACTGTTTTGCGCCGCGTTGACCTCGCGCACCGCGTCGCGCAGCATCGTCGAGAAATCAACGCCATCGGCGTTGACGCTGACGGCCGGGGTCTTCTCGCCGCGCGACGCGCTTTGCAGCGCTTCCATGCGGGCCAGGATTGAATCGACGCTTTGCAGATTCATGGGTTTGTGCTCAGATGTTCGGATTGCATGGAGTCGGCGCAGACCGGCGTGCCATCGAGTTCGCGGTAAGCCTTGAGTTTATAGCGAAGTGCGCGCTCCGAGATGCCCAGGATCGCAATCGCTGCTCGGCGGTTGCCTTGGACTTGCTCGAGAACGCCCAGGATGTGTTCACGCTCGACATCGCGAACATTGCGCGGTCTTGGCGGTTCGGCCGCGGTTGACAGCA
>Ga0214919_10009206_pt1 | contig 12764 bp, 10 predicted proteins | sample LL1503_MetaG_FD_177994 | JGI IMG/M metagenome (GOLD analysis project Ga0214919, IMG submission 177994) | Freshwater microbial communities from Lake Lanier, Atlanta, Georgia, United States - LL-1503 | ecosystem: Environmental > Aquatic > Freshwater > Lake | place: USA: Georgia | collected...
GCCTGGAGTTCGTCTGTTGACTTCTGCGTGGGTTGGATATGCAGCCATGGCGCTGATCTTTGGATTGATCATTTTGATCAGCCTTCGAGGATCGGCACGCGGACAGCAGAAGCCATGATTGCACGTCGATCACGACTTGCCGCCCTCACGATTTTGAATGGCGGGCTTCTTCTCGCAGTAATTGCTCTCCCCCTCGCTCGCCGCGCCGATGGTCAAGAAGGAATGGGAATGCGTTCGCATTCGACTTATTCAATGGCTGGCGGAAATGTCAGCGGTATTGCAAGTGGTGCGATTTATATTGTCGACGAAACACACGACGAAATGATCAGCGTGATGTGGAACGATAAATCCAAAGTCTTGACTTCTATTGGATATCGCAATCTTGCAGCGGATAGTGGCACGTCTTCGAGGCCACGGCCATGAATGTGACACGAATCGAATGGGGCATGGCGACATCTGCCTGCGTCCTTGGCACAATCCTCGTGATGATGTGTCTCTTGCAGCCGATGGATTCGATTGCTCGTGCTGGTGACTCAGTCGGGCCAGCGGCGAATGGAATTGGAGTGATGACGCTTGCCAATGGCGAAGGCCCAGACCACCGCCCGAGCGAGTGCGTCTATCTGCTGGATAATCGAAACGAATCGCTCATGATCTACTCGGTTGAGATGGCTGGCAACAATCGAACGTTGGCACTGCGGTCCGTTGAAAATCTTCCAAACCTGTTCCGTGCGGCTCGACCGCGCTAGAACCCACGAGCAAGAACTATGCGCGCACGCCCAGTCGAGACAGTCACTGCCGTCTCTCGAGCTGCTCGATTCACCAAACGTTCTATCAAAGCGGGATCGAAACGATTTGCGCTGCGACTGACACTTTCGATGCTCGACATGACGACATTGGAAGGAAAGGACTCTCCAGAGAAAGTCCGCGCACTTTGTCAAAAGGCGATCTCTCCGAGCGAATTACTTTTTACTCCGCCGCTTCCAAGCGCAGCAGCCATCTGCGTCTATCCATCGCTCGTCCCGATCGCGCGTGAAGCGCTCGCCGGAACGGACGTCAAGATCGCATCTGTTGCCACAGGATTTCCAAGCGGTCAATATCCACTCGATATTCGACTTGATGATTGCCGTAAAGCAATCGAAGCGGGTGCCGATGAGATCGACATGGTTATTTCACGCGGGCTTTTTCTTGCTGGGCGATATGACGATGTTCGTCGTGAAATTCGTGAAACGCGCGCAGCGTGTGCTTCGGCATCAAAGTCTGTCGGACACAATTCTGTTCATCTCAAAATCATTCTTGAAACAGGTGAACTTGGAACTCTTGATTCCATTCGATTCGCAAGCGACCTCGCTCTTGACGCTGCGACAAGTGTTGCTGGTGTTCCAGACCCAACAGACGGCGAGGTTTTTATTAAGACTTCCACTGGAAAAATCCAGCCAGCCGCAACAATGCCTGTGACCTTAATTATGCTCGAAGCAATTCGCGACCACTTCCTCGCGACTGGCGTGCGTATTGGAATGAAGCCGGCAGGGGGGATTCGTACTTCCAAGAGCGCGATCTCATATCTCGTGATGGTGAAGGAAACGCTCGGCGACGAATGGTTGACTCCATCACTCTTTCGCTTTGGTGCATCCACGCTGATCAACGACGTTGTTCGGCAGTTGATTCGGTTGGATATGCCGCGAGAATCACCAATCGCTGGCGCCGTGCGATATGCGGCGTCATACGATCCGACAGAATAAAACGAACTTCGCGAAAGCCGTGCTCGCTTCCCAACGCTACATCGTTCCCCACGACGCGAGCAAGCTGGTGAGATCCGATCCATCAACAGTTCCGCTCGAGTCAATGTCTGCGATCGAATTCTGTGTCCCCCAGGCAGCCAACAGCACGGCGAGATCCAGTCCATCAACCGTTCCATCCAAGTTGAGATCTCCATGCGCACGTTCGCAACGATCCGCTTTGCTATCTCCATCCAAATCCTTCATGTGAATCTCAAGGCGTGCATCACCAACAAGAATTCCAGATCGTGCTTCTCTGTACGCACCGATTGCCGCATACTCCCCACGAACTGCGACTTCAAATCCAGCTCGAATCGGTCCGCGATTCTCCCATCCAGATCCCGTCTTAACAAAATATTCGTGAGTCCCACTATTTTCGGTTGTCGGCCATGATCCAATGAACAAGTCATCTCCATCCATCGCGACACGAGATCCGAATTTTCCGCCACTCACCGGCGACGCTGAAATGATCGTTTGCACAAATTGCCACTGACCCCCACTCAGTTCAAACACAAATGCTGCGCTCCCGCTGGAAGTCGATTGTGCGCTTGCGCCTGGCGCCCCGACGATCAATTGATTTGCATTGATTGCAACAGACGATCCAGCACGAGCTGCCGAAACTGGAAGTCCGGCAAGTCGCGTCGCATTCTGCCATCCCAATTCGTTTCGCCGTGAAACATACACAGCACCGGTTTCCAGCGCACTTGCATTCGTGACATATGGCGCGCCGACAACGATAAATCCATCTGAGACGTCGACCGACATTCCGAAATTTCCTTGGTTCGTTCCATCAAGTGGCTCGAGCACTTTCACAAGCTGCCAAACAGAATTGATTCGCTCATACACGTACGCGCGACCACGTTGAACTGCTCCTGTGCTGACAACCGTTTCTGGAGAACCAACGACAAGCACATCACCTTGTAGAGCAACCGACGCGCCAAACCTTCCTGATGTCGTTGGGCTCAATGATGTCAATATTGCGGCCAACTGCCACGGCGCACCAGTGGTTGACTTCGCGAAAATTGAAACATCTCCGGCTGCATTGAAACCCTGCACATCGCGCGTTTCACTGCCAACAGCGATCAAGTCACCATCGACCGCGACCGATCGGCCGAAGAGATCTGATGAATTCGGATTGGTATGCCGCAGTGTTGTGACCAATTGTGTGCTGCTGCCAACGATCGAAAATACCGATGCACTTCCTGCGAAGTTTGCGCCAACATCATCGCCGTATGCGCCCACAACAACTGTTCGACCGTCGGTATCCACTGCGTATCCGTAAAAATTATCCGCGACAATCACCGGCGAAGGTAAGCCAGCGATGACTCCGCCCGCACAGAGAAACCGCGAAGGATCTGCACACATTGTCGTCGAGAGCAGATCGCATCGATCGAGCGATCCGTTTCCGTCGCAGTCGCTCGCAGATCCGTCCGCCAACTGCATGATGTCGACACGTCCATCCTGATCACAATCGCCAAACGCTCCTGACGGAGCAGAGCAGCGAAAACCACGAATGGAAATATTTGTTGTTTCGATTGTCCCAGCGTTATCGCGTCCTGGATCTGTTCCAGTCGGTGCAATTCCAGTCGGCGTGCCGTTGAAATTCACGAGTGGATTGGAAAAGTTATCAATACGTGCGCCAGGGGAATACGCCATGACCGTTCGATATTGCGTCCCGTTCGATCCGTTAAAACGGTGACCGACCGACTGGGGAAAGAGTCCACCCGTCGTGCAACCGCCGCCGTCATTTGGGGCGTGACAACATCCCATGTTGTGTCCGAGTTCATGTGCGAGTGTCTGACTGGACAAACAACTCCACGCTGTCACGCTGAATCCGATTCCAGAAACGGACGGGTCGTTCGCCGGCATCAGATATGCGATGCCGCAGTACTCGCCATTAGAACGAACCATTGCTACAAGATCTGCACCAGCAGCATCGCGAAGTTGATGGATCTCATCAAGAATTCCGTCGTTGCCATTTGTGAGAGAACCAAGATCGGTGTTGAAGTTCACTTCTGTGTACGCGACTTCAGTGTCGAAGACGACTCGAAGGCGAGGAGCAATTGCGCTGTTGGAATAAGCCGCATTTGCACTTGATTCCGCAAGATCGACTAGCGCACCCAAAGGACCAACACCGCCAGCCTGAATGCGAGCTGCTGGAGTCGTTATCACAAGGACATCAACCGTTGATGCGTCCGTGCAGCCACCTGCGATTCCACCTTCTGATGGACTACTGCCTCCACCTTGCGCCACAAGTTCTGCTGGTGCTTCGACGGCACCCGCACAATCTCGCATCGCTTCTGGTGGAAGAATTTCAAACCGCAGCGGAATTCCAGCAACGCCCCGTGCACCCCATCGAATTCCTGATCCGTCGACAAGAGTTGCGGCTAGGAAACCTGCACGTTCAACCACGACCGCCTGAATAGGCCCATTTGAATCATTTCCTGTAAGAACGCAGGACCTTCGACCGATCGACCTCTCGGTGACCTTTGAAGAAGTAAATTCGATTCGACGCGGCCACTCTGCCTGAAGAGCATCCCATCCAACTGGTCCATGAAATGGTGCAACGTCCGTCTTCCCATTTGCGCCCAACCCAAGCACAAACACGAGCGCAATTGGAGCGAACATACTTACATTCTAGGAGGGAAATCGCGAGGTGCAAATGGTTTTGGTGGGAACTTCAATCTCTCAATCGCAACGCACGCTCTCTCAACATCTGCAAGTGCGGCACGAACTCGTCGCCACGGCGCAAATATCACATCTAATTCCAATTCCTTCGTATGTTCAAGGACGCTCGTCGCTGGAATCTTGATTCCAGGAGCTGATAATGCTTTTGTTGCGTCTTCCAATTCGCGAATCATTCGCTCAAGATCGGCGCGCGCTGCCGCTAATCGCAACGCCGCTGGCCTCGCTCGTGGCTCACCATCTGTGCGTTTCCATGATCCAGTGCGAGATGTATTGCCCCGCGGTGCGCCGCGACCACCGCGTGAACCACCAAATCCACCACCACGCGGACCTTCTTTGTCGTTGGAATTTCCTTGGGGATAAAACGGACGATTAGGGGGAATCGGCATAAGAACCAATCGTAGAGACTCGCACCCAACTGTGGTAAGAATCTTCGTGTGAGAATGACTCAAACCACAGTCGCCAAATTTGCCGTTGTCGGCTCATTGGTCATTCTTGGGGTGAAATTGATGGCGTGGTGGCTGACAAAGTCTGATGCTGTGCTCTCAGATGCGCTCGAATCAATCGTCAATGTGGTCGCGAGCATCATGACATTGGGTGCGGTACAGGTGGCTGCGAAACCACCAGACGATGATCATCCATACGGTCACGGCCGAGTTGAATTTGTCAGTGCCGCAGTCGAAGGAGGAATGCTGATCGCAGCAGGAGCCTTCATTCTGATTCACTCGGTCGGGTCCTTAATTAGCCATTCCGCACCGATCGAGAACGCCCCTTGGGGAATCGTGCTCGTTGTTGTCGGCGGTTTGATCAATCTATGCCTTGCCTGGATGATGATTTCAGTTGGAAGACGAACCAACTCCGCAGCGATCTTGGCTGATGGTGTTCATATTCTTTCTGATTCATTTACGACCGCAGCGGTCATCGCTGGATTGATCATCATTCACTTCACAGGGTTGTGGTGGGTTGATCCGACCATCGCCTTGGCGCTTGGATTCTTGTTGATCTATATGGGATGGCATGTCGCCAAAGGTTCTGTCAATCGACTCATCGATCGACAAGACGATACAGATATCGAAAAACTGAAAACACTCTTGACGAGCCATTTACCGAGCGGTCCAAATACGCCGAAAATTTGCTCATTCCACAAGGTTCGTTGCCGACACGATGGAAGCATGCACTGGATCGATATGCACATTCAACTTCCCAAAGACATGAGTGTTGCGCAAAGTCATGACATTGCCAGTGTGATTGAAGAGCATGCAATCGCCGTACTCGGTGGTGCGGGCGATGCAACTGCTCACTGCGAACCATGCGAAGATTGTTCGTGTGTTCTCAATCGGTCCGCAAGCACGTCGTAAGATCCGCAAAAAAGTGCAACAAACTCTGGGAGCCCGCGAGTGAAAAGTCCAACCAGATATCCACGAATAGTCCCGCGAATCAACGCCCAAGTTGCATAGAGCGCAACAGTCGAGAGTGGGCCATTCTGCCGACGCGTCATCCTCCACGATTTCGCGAGCGCTGGAAAAGCTCCCATGCCACCTGTCGCCGGATCGATGATTGCGATCCCCGCATATACCAGTCGAAATTGAAAGTAGACACTGAGAAAAATGAACGGTATCCCCACGATCAATACGGTCAACATAATCGTGACGATTTGACCGGACGGATCTCCCTGGCCCAGTGCAAGCACCACACTCATGATGACTGACGCAATAATTGCGACAACGATCCATACCAAGAGCGGAATAAAACCTGCCAGGACAAGTGTGATTGAAAAGAGTGAAAACTCCCAGAGACGAAGGTATGGCGCGAAGAGATCAGATCGTTTGGGAGCTTCGCCTCGAATCGCACGCAGCCCGATCAGTGCCGCACCGTAAGAAAGTGGGAGCGCAACCAATAGGAAAAGCGAGACGCTTATGAAAACGTTCACAACCGCGTCACTCATCAACCCAGAAAGATCAGTGATCGCTTGCTCGCCAGAAAGGTCAATCCCCTTCGTAGGGTCCATCGAAAGATCAGCAAATGCCGCACGAATAGCCACCACCATCGGAACGCCGGTCATGACTGCGGTAATGACTCCAGACCAAATCAGCGGTGCGCTCGGTCGAACAAGCACTCCACCAATTCGATCTTGAATCTCACGAAGCAGCGTCGGTGGGTGGGTTGACAAATTGATTGTTGAATTGATCTGTGAATCCATCTCTGTTTAACAGCATGTTGTACGCCAATCCAGACATCGTCAGTGCGAGCGGATAACCCAAGAAGATGACTGGCAAGCAACAGGAAACAATGGTGGCAAGCAGCATGACTCCCATCGTGATGAAAAGTCCAAGGAGCGAAAATGCGCGACCACGAGTCATCTTCCAAGACATTTCGATACAGGCAAGGGGTCCGCGTGCAGGGATCGATTCATCGACTGCAACAAATAAAGAAAACACTGTTCGCAAAGCTATCCAGTATGCCACGACGATGCAGATGAATGCCCATACGCTCGCACCAAGAATGGCGGCCTTGGAAAAACTATCAAAGTCTTGTTGCTGAACGCCATCTTTAAATACTTCAAAGCCAACCCCAAAGAAGATGATCGCCGCACCGACGGCAAGTGCAAGTATGACGGGTATCAAGCACAAGATGTACACCAGTACAGCGACTCCCAAGACTGTTGGATAACGGCGATACCCACGCAAAATATCCCCAATCATCGGTGTTTGTCCTCGCGCAGCGCGCAGTCCCATCCACAGAAGCCCTGCCAAGAGCGGAAGAAGAACAAAGACCGAATAGATCAATACGAAACACCCAATCCCTCCAGAAATTGCCGCCCATGCCGGCTGGTCTGGGTTTTTCTGCTGGCCAAAGAGCAGTCCATTCTGCGCGAGATTTCCAAGTTGGGTCGGAATATTCGCAGCGAAAAAGATGGCGACGCCCGCTGTCAGCATCAGCCAAGACTTCTTGTACATCGCCCAACTTTGGCCCCAGACATTTGTGAATGAATATTCCATAGTGTTCTCCAGAATTTTTTACTGAACGGTCTTGCTTTGAATCGTCGCAGACTTGACGGGTTTCTCTAATTTCGCAGCCCAAAGAATGCCTTGTTTGAGATGCTCACGAAAGAGTGGATCTGCAAACGACTCTTTGGTGTGGCCTCCAGCGGTGTACCAACAATGTCCGCTCTTCATGTCGCGCCACCACATGCAAGGATGATCGCCATCCATACCGCCGCCTTCAAACGTCGATTCATCTAATCGAGCAAGCACGTGAATTCCATCAACCTTGCGTGGATTTCGTTTGAACCGATACCACTCATCGGTCCGCTGCCATTTTTCTGGCAACATTTGAGTTGAACAGTGTGAGCGATCTTCGACGATCACGACTGCTTGCTGGATCGCAGGGTGCCCCGCGAAATGCGCACCGATCATTTCGTCATACCAAGCCCAATCGTGTTCTGTGTCACTCGCTGCATGAATGCCTGCGAAGCCCCCACCAGATTCAATAAAGCCTTGAAATGCCCGTTGCTGCGCATCGTCCAGAACATCGCCTGTCGTTGAAAGAAAGACGACGGCTCGGTACTTCGAAAGATTCTCTTGTGTGAAGAGTGTGTTGTCTTCGGTTTGATCGACATCCGCATCCTGCGCCAGAATTTCGCGCACGCATTTGATTCCGTCTGGGATTGAATCATGGTGGAATGCCGCGGTCTTCGTGAAAACCAAGATTCGTGGCTTTGCCACAGAGTCATCCGCTGTACCAGCGATGAATGCGATCCCGAAGATGAATACCCAAGAAATCGCTACTCGCAACATACCGATGAGTATCGCACGAATAGGCGAGAGCGACAAATGATGGAATTACGAACCGCGGATTGGAAGTGCGTTCGTTGGCTGATTTGGCTGCGTCTCGACCGTTGCGCCAGCTTGTTTTTCTTTGCGTGCGCCACTCGTCCTGACAGGAGGTGGGTCTTTCGGATTGACCACATCTGCGGACAATCGAGTGACTATCTCCTCTTGAGCCGGTTCGCGTAAAAGGACTTGTTCGCCTGCATCAAGGCCGCTCACGACCTCAATGTCCATCTCGCTTGAACGACCTAGTTTCACCTGTTTCTGGCTGTATCCATCACCCTCTGGAACATAGACGAAGCTCACAGAACCTTGTCTAAAAACAGCTTGAACGGGAATACTTAAGACGTCAACCGCGCGACCAAGCAGAATCGATGCCTTACACCGCATACTTGGCTTCAGTGCAAGCGATTGAACATCATCAAGCAAGACTCGAATTTTATAGTCGCGGCGATTCGGGTCACGCCATCCACCACTCTCCGCCAGAACACTGACATTCATGACCGTACCCCGAATAGGAATAGTTGGATTCGCATCACCGAAAATCGTCACTTCTTGATCTGGCTTGATTCGTCCCGAAAGAGCTTCGCTCACTTTTAGATACGCCACCATCTGCGATGTATCTGGAATGATCATGACCATTTCATTTGGCTTCAGTTCCGTCCCGATCGCAGGTGGTGGTGCATCGCCTCCACGTCCCCAACCGCCAGACTCCAGACTGCTCGCATAGACAACGAGACCGTCTGTCGGCGAAATGATGGTGGTATTTTCGAGTTGGTGTTGACCTTGGGTCAGTCGCTCGAGTGCGGTCTTTGATCGAAACTGCGAACTCTCCAAATCGGATTGCGCTTTGACGATTTCTGCATTCTTTTTCTGTTCGGTTCGCTTCAACCCGGCGATCGCTTGATCAAGATCTGATTGTTTCTTTGCTTCATCTTGCGGACGCTGAAACTTTTCATACACCTCGATATCGAGTGCAGATTGCTTGACCTTTGCATCAGCTTGGATCAGAGAAATGCGATCTTTTTCATATTCATCCCGACTAATGAACCCCTTGTTGACCAGAGCTTCCGACTCACCAAACCTTTTTCGCTGCCGATCTGCATCGATTGTCGCCGCCTCGATCACGGTCGCAAGCAACTGACGTTTCGATACAAGATCGCCATTGATCCAGCCCTCAAGTGCCAACTGCGCCAACTTCACCTGAAGTTCTGCTTTCTCGATTTCGCTTTCTCTTTCATTCTGCTTGATGGCGAGCGCCTGCTCGTTCGCAACAGCTTCGGCCTGCGCCGTCTTCAGTTTGTCCTGCATGTCCTTGATCTTGTCCGCAGACTCTTCGCTGGCAAACTTCACAAGAACATCGCCCTTTTGAACGCGTCGTCCTTCGGGAACAATTTCGGTAATGACCGAACGACCTTCGAGCAAGTTTCGCACTTCAACCTGACGGAGCGCCGCAAGTTCTCCCGAGACGGGAATGATCATGTCGAAATCCATTCTTCCGACTGTGTGTAATTCGATTTCGGAGCGCTCGCTCGTCGCCGCACTCACCGTATGGCGCTCACTCTTTGGAAGCATCAACCATGTCGAAAGCCCGGCGACCGCCAAACCTCCAACAATGAAGATGAAAGTCCTACGACGACTGCGGCGGACAACTTTGTTGACGACCGTGGCAACTTCGCCAGCCGCTTGATCCGTAGGTTGTTCGATCTCTTCAGACATATGTGAAAGCCTATCGCCTCAAGCGTGTGGAATACCAACTGGTTGCGCAAGAATTCCAGATCCACGTCTATATCGGACCTGCATCCCATCTGGAGCCATAATTTCGCCGTCATCAGAAACTCTCAATTGTCCAGTTTGTCGCAGATACTCCAAGATGGCTATCTGCACCTCACGCAAAGCGCGCGCTTTGTCGTTTTCGGCTGAGTTCAATGCATCAACAGCATCAGTGCGGTCACGCGGACTTGCGCGGTCTGGTGCAGCATCGATACTGGACTGACGGTTGCGTGCAATATCAATATTTTTATCTTGGAGTGAAAGTGTGTAAAGCGCCCGATCAATGCGCCGAATCGCCTGACGTACCTCGACGGCGGCGGCGTCTCGAGCAAAGACATACTTGCGATCAATCTGTTCCAGAAGGACTTGTGCTTTTCGAACGTTGACTTCTTCGATCGTCCGATCGAGTGGAACGTCGATCGCCATTCCAACAGCGTAATTTCCAAACGAATCATCAAGCTGAATACCGTTAAAGAAATCGGGATTCTTCAACATCGATGCTGTTGCGAAAAGATTCGCTCCTGCCATCACCGAGTTGCGAGCATTGTCGACTTGACGGCGGGCGTCAACCACCAAGTCGCGCGTGTTCTGTAAATCAAGGCGCCACTCGAACGCTGATGCGATCGCCCGTTGATTATCAATAACTGGTGGATCAAGGTCGAGCATTTCAAGATCGATGACGGCTGGTGAATCGGTCTCGTATCCGATTCGAAGTTTGAATCTGTCGACTGCCAGCTTGTATGTCTCTTCGAGTGAAGAAAGATGGTCGATGACGAAGAGCGCCCGTTGCTTCGCCAAGTCAGCTTGAAACGCAACTTGCCGACCGCTCGTCACGAGTGCATCCTCGCGCTCGACGATCAATCGCAATCGATCGATTTGACTTCGCGTGTTTGCAATAACTTCCTGCTGGACCACCAACTCGTGAAAATCACTAAAAATAGCGATATAAAAGCGGCGACGAAAATCTTCGAACGCTCGGGCGCCGTAGACCATGTTCCGCTTGGCTTGAATTAAACCTTCCTGTGCGACCAATCCGGCTCCGCGTAACAGCGGAATATTCAGAGAGAGAGCGATATCCAAAGAACTCGCCTGGCCAGTCTGGACAGCACTGCTTAGTTCTTGGGAAGCTTGAGAAAGAATGTCGGCGCTGATCTCGCCTCCATACGGAAGTTTCTGGCTCACTCCAAGATCATTCACGAGTTGAAGTGCGGTTGAATGCGTTCCATTGACCGAAAGCCCTTGAACCTGTGGCGTAACCTTATCGAAGATCCGGGGGCTCCAGATGTGTTGTTGAATCAACAGATCGAGCGCGAGTAATAAATATGTCTCTTCCGCAACCCGATACTCCAAGCTCTTGCTGATTGCACACTGCACACTCTTGGCGAGAGTGAAATGCTCTGCGTTCTCTGGCGGCCCAGCGGGCATGGTTACCTCTCGAATGACTTTGTCCGCATCCAACACCGCTCGCTCGCGAGCCTGATACTTCAATTCCTCTGGCTTTGGATTCACCGTCGGCGGTTGATTGAGTCCTGGGTAGTCAGGCGTGAAATTCTCACCCTTGTAGTGAGACTCTGACTTGCTGATTGTGGGCACGCTCGACGGTTCACCAATCGACTCGCTCGTCGTTCGCAGTCGCTCTTCTGCATTCTTGTCGATGACGCGAAACTGCTCCTCTTCGCAGGCAAGGGGAGTTACGAGAACAACCAAGTAAATGGTGACCAAAGTGATTGATTTACAGCGACTAAACATTGCGGGTTTGAAGCGTACGCTGATGAGTTTGATTCTGATTCAACCGTTGAGCTGACAACTATCAAGTAGAACCATGCTAATAATTTCGTACAAAGAATACGTCTTCATTGCAAATCGCTCATTCGGCGAAATTTGGTTGTTTTTCACAATTATTTGGCGAAGTTAGCGCAAAGTCATTGATATAACATGCAAACACAAGACTTATGAGCAACGATACTAATCTTTTCGAATCATTTCGAACCATTTTTAGCGAAGATCGTCGAAAACTAGCCTTAATATCGCTTTATTCGTCGAAAACACACAAAAACAAAAGCGCAAGGCCCAGCAATCGCTAGGCCTCGCGCCGTAATCCCCAAACAATCACTGTGGTGCTGTCACATGCACCGAATTCCATTTCCTTCCCACCAACCCAATCCACTGCCTCCTCAACCCTTTTCCTATCCTCCTAAACCATTTTCCTATCCTCCAGCGAATCTCAAAGTCGTCCGAAAATAGGGCTCCGAGAATCCTCGCCCAGCCCATTTCGGTCGTCAAAGCTAGTTCCGAGCCATCTCGCCCAACTAACTCTCTCCCAACGATCCCACGAATTCGAAAATGTCGGAGGGTTTCCCAGTTCCTAGGTGCGGTCGAAGTTGTGCGCTAGAGCGCATCATCGTTTGCTGAACGGGGCGCCTCTTGGATTCTCGAACACGATGAATGTCGAATACGAAAGGTCTGATTGCAAACCGAATCGTCTAGTTTTTGTAACTATTTTATTCCCAGAAAACGATTTTCAGAATCCAACGGTGTGCCAAACCGTCTTTACTTCTGTCACGGCTTGAAATGCGCTTGGACTAGACCATGCGAGATCCTCGAGAAACTTTGCTTGCGGATCGATTAATCGAACCCTCTTGAGATTCTCCGCAACCCCCAATTGAAGAATCTTGGCCATTTCTGGCTCGACCGCCGCAAC
>Ga0214919_10009207_pt1 | contig 12763 bp, 11 predicted proteins | sample LL1503_MetaG_FD_177994 | JGI IMG/M metagenome (GOLD analysis project Ga0214919, IMG submission 177994) | Freshwater microbial communities from Lake Lanier, Atlanta, Georgia, United States - LL-1503 | ecosystem: Environmental > Aquatic > Freshwater > Lake | place: USA: Georgia | collected...
AAGTTCTGTGATCAAAGTTTTTTCAACTGCGCGAGTGGCACACACTGTTGATATTGCTAATCCAACAATGAACCAATCAGAACGCCGAAGATCGTACGATTGAGTCATGGCAAAAACCGTAAGAAGGTCTCAAAAAACTTCGCCAGCCATACTTGACGGCATAGATGCTCACCGCAATACGGTGCGTAAAATGGGCGGATTTTTTGCAATCGCACTTTCAATTGCGGTTCTGATTGTCGGCTTGTTGTTGCTTTTGTTGCCAGGCTCGATCACCGGCGTTTCGGGTTTTGTGTTGACCGTAATCGCCTTGCCAACTTTGCCTCTGTTTGGAGTTCCTGCCATTGGCGGCTTTATTCGTTACTTCTTGAGTCTGATCTCGAGTCTTTTTTTGTGGTGGGTTATCGGTCATTACGCCGCACGTCGAGCGATTCAATCAACGATTTCAAGTTGGCCAGAATGGCTTCGCGAATTTCGCCCATTAGCAATTGGCGTTGTAATGGGTTCAATAATTTCGCTTGCAATCGCAGCCGCCGTACTTGGGGTTATCTGAAGCACTAGTTCACGCGTGCTTGCGGCAAGATTTCACTTAGCTTTGCTGGTCCGATTCCGTGAACATTCAACAAATCTTCGACAGTTTTGAATGCGCCATTTTTCTCACGGAATTCGATAATCGCTTTTGCGGTTGACGGCCCCACCCCCGCAAGTTGTTCAAGTTCAATTGCAGTTGCAGTGTTGATATTGATTCTGATTTGCAACTCACTATTTGTCGAACTATTTGAGCCGTTCGAATTATTCGAATTTGTGAACCTGGGTTGAACAATTATGTGCGGTTTATCGTTTCGCTTCGGAATATAGATTTGTTCACCCTCACTTAGTAACATCGCTAAGTTGACCGAATCTAGATCTGCTTGCGCAGTGGCGCCGCCTGCAGCAACGACACCATCATTGATTCGCGCCCCAACACGAAACTGATAAACCCCCGGCGTCTTAACCGCCCCAGCAATATGCACAGTTATCTCTGTAATTAATCCTGTCGTTGGCGGCGAAATTGCCATAACGCTCAATGTCGTAACGGTGCCAGCGATCGGAATCGAATTTTCGGGTGGAGGTGGCGGAACTCTCAACAACCACCAACCTGCCAATGCGACTGCGATCAGACTCAAAACAGAGCCAATTAAACGTGACAAACCAAACCATTTGATTGTGGTTTGCAGATTCTTAAAAGTTGATTGAAATAATTTCATCACCCAATGTGGGCAGCAGCCTCAACTTCAGGCTCAACAAAAATCGGTTTCTTAGAAAAGCCTGGCGGTCAACTTTTTGCGGTATCCAGAAGTTCGCGGATCATTTGGTCCCATTTTCTCCAACAAATCGAGATAACTCTTTTTCGCCACTTCGTCTGACTTCACTTGCTCTAACAACTGTGTCAGCACGCCGTCATAATCATCAACCGGCACAAAGGCCGCTCGCGCCGCAGCAACAGCAACACGCACTCGTTCGGTCTCGGGGATTGTCTTTAGAATTTCAAGAGCCGCCGAACAATCGTTGCGAACCACCATCAATTCGGCCAATGCAATCACCACCGCCTCGTTTGCAGGCTCGGCTTCAAATGCTTGGCGCAAACTAGCTTCATCGCCCTTTGCCAGCAATGCTCTTACATCTACGGCGACGACCTCTGGCAGAAGTTTGTTTACGAACTCACTAACAACATGTTCTGGTTGAGCACCGACAAAGCCATCCAGAATCTTTCCGTCTTTCATGGCATAGACAGCAGGTATCGACTGGGCCTGAAATGCTTGCGCTATTTGCGGGCATTTATCAACATCAACTTTGGCCAAAATGACTTGACCTTTTGTCGCCGCGACTAATTTTTCAAGAATTGGACCAAGAGTTTTGCACGGTCCACACCATGGAGCCCACAAATCAACGATCACCGGAAAGATCATTGATTTATCTATTACTTCTTTTTGAAAAGTCTCATCCAATACATCAATTGCCATGGCTCAAACGATAGTGCTGGTGACATGTTTAATCGCAAGTGGCACGACACATCACCGATTGGCTAGGTTATTTAGCAATGAGTGACACAGTCAGTGCTGGTATTGACTCACCTAAAGTTACAAAATGGCTTGAAGCCAATGTTGAAGGTGCACAGGGTCCATTTAAATTTGAATTTATTGCAGGCGGACATTCAAATTTAACTTTTTCAGTTCGCGACGCGAATCAACAGCATTACGTGTTGCGCCGTCCACCACTTAGTCATGGTCTTGCTAGTGCTCACGACATGGGGCGCGAGCACCGAATGATCGACGCATTACAAAATTCGAACGTTCCAGTGCCCCGTACCCGTGGGTTATGTAACGATATTGAAGTCAACGGTGCACCGTTTTATGTAATGAATTTTGTTGATGGACATATCATCCGCGATAGCGCAATCGCTGAAAAAGTCTTGACCGCGCAAACTCGAACTCGTGCTAGCGAATCGCTGGTTGAAACTTTGACAAAAATTCATGCTGTCGATGTTTCTAAAGTTGGTTTGCAAGATTTCAGCCGCCACGAGGGTTACATAGCAAGGCAACTTAAGCGGTGGTACGGGCAATGGAATGCGCAAAAAACCCGTGAACTTTCTTCAATTGATCGCGTGCATGAAGAACTTGCAAAGCGAATTCCAGCGCAGGGACCCGCGACAATTGTGCACGGCGACTATCGATTAGATAACTGCATTGTCAGTTCGCAAGGAGAAATTCAAGCCGTCTTAGATTGGGAGATCTGCACACTTGGTGATCCACTTGCAGATCTAGGTCTACTTACTGTCTATTGGACTGGCCCAGGTGACGAGCCGTCTCCGTGGATGTCGCAGTACACAACCGTCAGCGGATTTTTAAATCGCAGCGACCTAATCGCGCATTACGCAAAAATTACTGGTCGGGATGTTTCAAATATCGAGTTTTACCGTGCGTTTGCATATTGGAAACTCGCCTGCATCGTTGAAGGCGTTTACGCTCGCTACTTAGGTGGCGCACTCGGAGAAAAAACTTCAGCAGAACTAGAGCCGTTCAAATTGCAGACCGAAGCCGCCGCTAATAGTGCTGAAGTTGCACTATCGCACCTAAACTGAGCACCAAATGGATAAGCCATACACGATTCTTGGTGATCTTCCAGAGGTCAATGATCCACTTTTAGTTGTGATGATGTCTGGATGGATTGACACAAGTTCGGCAGCAGCAAACGCAATGGATTCAATTTCAAAAGAAATAAAAGCCAAAGCGATAATTTCTTTCGACAACGACACATTTGTCGACTATCGCGCACGACGCCCAATCATGGAGTTGCGCGAAGGCGTAAATACAAAATTGATTTGGTCCACTCCTGAAATTTCGCTTGGCCAAGACATCAATGGCAAAGATGTATTGCTGTTAACTGGTCCAGAACCCGACACTCGCTGGCATCTTTTTGCTGAAACTGTGGCCGATATCAGTATCGAGTTTGGTGTGCGTCGAATGATCGGAATCGGGGCTTATCCGTTCGCTACCCCGCATACTCGTGCTGTTTATATTTCATGCACTTCTCCTGACAAAGAACTGGTTGCAAATTTGCCTTACATAAAAAGTTCAGTTGATGTACCTGCTGGTATGGCAGCGGCGATTGAACATTCACTTCACGATCGAAAAATTCAGGCTCTCGGATTATGGGCACGTGTGCCTCACTATGTTGCATCAATGCCTTACCCTGCTGCCTCGGCTGCCTTGCTTTCGGCGCTCTGTGATACGGGCGGCATCTCAATTGATGTTTCTGACATGCGCGAGCAGGCCAATACACAACGCGAGCGACTTGACCAATTAATTGCTGGCAACACTGATCATTCACAAATGTTGACTCAACTTGAACAAAGTTTTGACGAGCAAATTGCAAATGGAACAACCGAAATTAATTTCGGAGGACCTATCCCAAGCGGCGACGAAATCGCCGCTGAATTCGAAAAATATTTGCGCGAACGCTAGAAATTAACTAGCGCGCTAAATATTGCGTTAACTAGTGCGAGCAAGACCGTGCAACCAAGATTGCACATTGACGCCGAGAGCATTTACGTCGTAGCCGCCCTCTTGCAACACAACTGTCGGCAAATTAAGTTGAGCAACTAGGGCGCCACATCGGTCATACCCGGGAGTAGTCAAAGACAAATCACTGATTGGATCAGTAATAAAAGTGTCAAGACCGAGCGAAACGATAACCATTGACGGTCCAAATTTTTTGATACTTTCGCATGCTCGCTCGAGAGATTTCAAATAAGTGTCGTCGTCGGTGCGCGCTGCGAGTGGCAAGTTAAGCGTTGAACCTAATCCTCTACTCGAACCAGTTTCTTCGGCGTAGCCAGTGAAATACGGGTACGCCCTCGCAGGGTCACCGTGCAACGAAACGAATTGCACATCGTCGCGCTCATAAAAAATCTGTTGAGTGCCATTGCCGTGGTGATAGTCAACATCAAGCACAGTCACTTTGGTGCCAGTGGTACTAGCCACATGATGTGCTGCAATCGCAGCGTTATTGAAAAAACAATATCCACCGTACAAATCAGTAGTTGCGTGATGGCCTGGCGGGCGGCATAGACCATAACTAAATCGCTCGCCGTCTAGAACAATTTGAGTTGCGCTCATCGCAACATCAACCGCACCACGCGCCGCTTCGTATGTGCCCATGGTTAATGGGGTCGTAGTCTCAAAACACCACCAGCCCAATTTGCCGTTGACAGACTCTGGCTCAACCCGGTCGCCCATATTCTCGCGCAGATTTGATTTGAAAAACATGTCCGGCACAACTTCGCGAACTTCTTTTACATCGCGTTGATAATCGGCCCATGCTGTCGATAAAAACTTCAGCAAGCCTGGATTGTGAATTTTTGTGATCGGCTCAGTACCCCACGCTGTCGGCGACACAAAGTCGAAAGACTTGTCGGCAGCCAGAGTTTCACGAATCTTTTCAGCCCGACCCGTGTGCTCAAAGGGTGAGTGCGCAGACGACCTCTCAATTTCGACTTCTGGATTGTGCAACAAATGCGCCGGTGTGTATACAACTTTCATAATTACCGCAATTCTAAATTCTTAGGTTAAATCCAATGGTGATCGCAGTGAGCGTTTAAGTTCGGCCATTCCAGAAGTTGTAGCAATGATTTCTATCGCATCCCAAAGCTTTACCGCATCTTCACCGCGCGGAATTTTTGAAATCACTGGTCCAAAAAAACTTCCTTCGTTTGGCGCACCTGGCTTAAATGTGAGAATCGGAGTCCCTACATCTTTGCCCGTACGCGAGAGTGCTAGGTCTGTCTCATATCTAATGACGGGTGTATGTGTCTCGTCTTCAAACGAGTCGGCCCATATTTTTGGCAATAAACCACTTTGTAAAATCTCTGTAAGCAGCTTGTGTTTATTGTTGTCGAACCCTTCGCGTTTCTTCTGATTATGAAATGAATTGCCAAATGCCGAATAAAACTTTCGGACGCCATCGTTACCTTCAGCCGCACGAGCAGCACTCGCGACCCGCAGAGCCGCCAAGCCAAAATTGTGAATAGTTTTGTGGTAGTCGTCGTTTGCCCCATATCCACGATCGGAGTTGATCATTGACAATGAAACAAACTTCCAGGACACTTCGTACTTTCGGATGTCACATACTTCTGTCACCCAACGCGAAGTTACCCAAGCCCACGGACAACCAGGGTCAAAGAAAAATTCTAAATCTGCCATAACTACAGATTAGACGCTTCAAGCAAACTTAAGCTCGTTCGACTTCCTTGAGTTCGTAGGTCTCAATAACATCACCGGGCTTTAGATCTTGGAAGTCAGTCAAACTCAAACCACACTCGAAGCCCTCACGAACTTCACGCACATCGTCTTTAAATCGGCGCAAAGTATTGATATTGCCCTTCCAAATGATCGTTCCTTCTCGCAAGAAACGAACTTTCGAACCACGAGTGATGACACCAGAAGTAACTGAGCAACCCGCAACAGCTCCAACTTTTGGTGCTTTGAATACCTCGCGTACTTCGGCTTCACCGGTAACAACTTCGATGAATTCAGGGGCGAGCATGCCCTTCATTGCTTTCTCGACATCTTCAAGAAGTTTGTAAATAATTTCGTATGTTCGAATCTCTACGTTTTCTTTTTCGGCAAGTTCACGAATCTTGCGATCTGGTCGCACATTGAAGCCAATCAAAGTTGCATTTGTTGCTGCAGCCAAAGAAATATCGTTTTCAGTGATCGTTCCGACACCGCGATGCACGAATGCTGCGCGAACATCGTCACGCTCAAGTTTGCGCAAACTCTCGGTTACTGCCTCAAGCGAACCGTGCACATCTGCTTTGACAATCACGTTAAGTGTCGCAACTTCGCCAGCTTGAATTTGAGTGAAGATATCTTCGAGTTTCACGCCGCGCTGAACTCGGGCATCACCGCGTTGGTTCATCGTGCGATATCGCTGCTCACGAGCACCAGCCACAGTTCGCGCAGTACGCTCATCCGGCGCAGATCTGAATTCTTCACCGGCACCAGGCACCGCCGACAAACCAAGCACCTGCACTGGTGTTGAAGGCCCTGCTTGTTTAATTTGCTCGCCACGGTCGTTGATGATTGCGCGAACTTTGCCCCATGCAGCACCCGCAACAATTGGGTCACCAACCTTGAGCATGCCTTTGTCAACCATGATCGTGGCCACCGGACCGCGACCAATATCTAATTGTGCTTCAAGCACTACACCTTTGGCTCGACCCGTCGGGTTCGCAGTCAACTCTTCAAGTTCAGCAACTGCATTCAACTGATCAAGTAAATCGTCAATGCCTAAACCACTTTGCGCTGACATCTCAACAACGATCGTGTCGCCACCCCATGCTTCTGGCGTCAACTGTTGTTCAGCGAGACCTGCGAGAACTCGTTGTACATCGGCATTATCTTTGTCGATTTTATTTAGCGCAACAACGATCGGCACTCCAGCAACACGAGCATGATTTATCGCTTCAATCGTTTGAGGCATGACTCCGTCGTCGGCAGCAACAACTAACACAACAATGTCGGTTACGCCTGCACCACGAGCACGCATTTTGGTAAACGCGGCGTGACCTGGTGTGTCGATGAAAGTAATTAACTTTCCATCTTTTTCAACTTGGTATGCACCAATATGTTGCGTTATTCCGCCGGCTTCGCCAGAGACAACATTGGCATTGCGAATTTTGTCAAGCAGAGTGGTCTTACCGTGGTCAACGTGACCCATGATTGTAATAATTGGCGGACGAGTCATTTGTGACTCAGGATCATCATCGTCTGCATCGTCAAACATTGCTTGCAATTCGAGTTCTTCTTGTTGACCTGGGTCTACAAGCAAAATCTCTGCACCGCACTCAAGTGCGAAGAGTTCCATTTGTTCGTCGACGAGTGTCATTGTGGCAGTGACCATTTCGCCGTGCTCAAGCAAGAATCGCACGACATCAGCCGGCGTGCGATTTAATTTCGGCGCGAACTCCTGCGACGAACCGCCACGCTCAATAACAATTATCCCCTCAGGTACCGGGCTCGCGCTGGCCGTATAACTTGTCGGCGTTTGCGGAAGTTGCTCCTCAAATTCTTGACGACGCTGCCCTCTAGTCTTTTTACGCGGACTACGGCGTTGACCACCAGGACCACGACCAGGTGCAGGACGACCACCAGGACCAGTTGGACTACTTCGACCAAGTGCTGTTCCGCGTCCACCAGTTGGTGCACCCGGACGACCACCAGCACCAGCAGGACCACGACCAGGTGCGGAACGATCTGGAGTTGTACGACCGCCTGAACCAGCAGGACCTCGACCAAGTTGTGAAGCAGGAATTCGACCAGTTCGTGCGTTTGTCGATGGCGCCGTACTACGAGGTGCCGAACGATTGAACGGCGGTCGAGTTACGCCACCTTCAGGTCGACGCGCAATTGGTGGTGGCGGAATCGGGCGTGAAGAACCAGGTGGTGGTGGAATCGGCCGAGTTGTGCCAGGCATAGTCGGACGACCAGGAACAGTTGCACCACCAGCGCGATTTGGCTGAGTTGGCTGTTTCAGCTGTGCAGTCGTCGGCGCAGTACTCGCGGCAGGTGCCTGTGCTGGTTGCTGCTTTATTTGTGAAGCAGGTTGTTGCGTTGGTTGCGGCGTTACTACCGGCTGACGAACTGGTTCTGGTTGCAGCGGTTGTATTTGGCGAACAGGCTGTGTGGCTGAGCGGGCGGTCGGGCTCGTCTGATTTGGCTGTGCGGATGAAACTACGCGACTTACAACGACTTCAGTTTCGCGCGGCGTAGCTGGCGTCTCGACTGCTACTTCTGGGGTTTCAACTGGAGTATCAGACTCGGTGACTTTTTTCGCGGCGGCTTTCTTAACCGTCGTGCCGGTGCCCGCAGTTTTCTTAGCAACCGCTTTTTTAACAGTTGTGCCGGCAACCTTTTTTGCAGCAGCTTTCTTAACTGGTTTTGTCGAAACTTCTTCTGGTTGCGATTCGCGAGTCAAACCTTCACGTTCAGCACGACTACGAATGCGGTCAGCTTGTGCATCAATAATCGTTGACGATGGGCCTTTAACACCAATGCCGAGTTTTCCGCTGAGGTCAATGATCTCAGCGTTAGTCATTCCGAGTTCCTTAGCGATCTCGTGAACGCGTTTAGCCTTTGGCAAAGTGTCTAGCCTTTCGATTCTTCAGTTGATGCACCAGATTGTGCAGCCACTTGTTCTTGACTCAGAATTGAACCGTCAGCAGCGTGCCACTCCATTGCGCCCGTATCTATGTTCGTCTTCCATTCGCCTTCTGCATATACAGACTCGGTCGTGGTTTCTACTGCACGTCGCACCACTCCGTTGCCTTCGGCTGCAACTTCAGATTCGCTCTTAATGTCAATTCGCACACCAGTAAGACGCGCGGCAAGTGTCGCGTTGACACCCATCTTGCCAATCGCTAATGACAATTGAAAATCTGGCACGATTACATCAGCTTGAGTTTCATCTGCACTTAAACGAACTTCAGTTACTTTTGCTGGCGACATTGCCTTGGCAATGAAATCGCGTTTATCTTCGCTAAATGGGATGATGTCTACTTTTTCGCCACGCAATTCGTTGACAACCATTCGCACTCGCCCACCGCGAGCGCCGACACATGCACCAACTGGGTCAATTGCCTTATCGTTTGACCACACAGCAATTTTCGTGCGTTGACCCGGTTCACGAGCACACGATTTAATCTCAACAATTCGGTCAGCAATTTCAGGTACTTCCATTTCGAAAAGTCGCATAATCAAACCAGGGTGCGTGCGACTGACAACAATCTGCGGGCCCTTTGGCGTGCGCCGCACTTCAACGATGTACGCCTTAAGACGAGCATTCGGCTCGCGTGTCTCGCCGAGCACTTGCTCTGCTTGTGGCAACAACGCTTCGACTCGACCAAGATCGAGCAATGTATAACGAGTGTCAGTCTTCTGCACTGTTCCTGAAACAATGTCGCCTTCGCGATTCGCATACTCTTCGAACTTGCGCTCGCGCTCTACTTCTCGAATTCGCTGACTCATCACCTGACGGAAAGTCACGGCGGCAATTCGACCGAGCTCGTCTTTCTTTGGAGTGTCATCTCGTTCGTTAATCCATTCGCCGTCATCATTTACGTCGTATGCAGTGAAAGTAATATCCATATTGTCTGGGTTTACTCCGACAATCACTTCATCTGCCGCACCAGGTCGCTTTTTGTACGCAGTGGCTAATGCCTCGACAAGAACTTGCAATAATGCGTCAAGTGTTATTCCGCGATCTGCTGCGAGCATGCGCAGCGCTTCTGACATGTCCATGTTGCTCATGATGCTTTGGCCTCCGTTGTATTTGCGAATTTGTGTTTTGAGTTCTTTGAATGACGCGCATCTTTTTTAGACGTCGTCTCAAATTTGAAAACTGTTTTAGCGCGATCAATCGCCGAGTAACTGATTTTGATTTCTACATCGCTTGAATTGCGCACGGTGATTTCACGATCATCAGCGCCAACTAAAACACCTTGCACACGACGCTCGCCACCAGTTTCAAGTGGTGCAGTCAAGCGCACATTGATTTCTTTATTTACCTCGCGGATGTAATGACGCGGCAATCGCAAATTTCGCTCAAGACCAGGGCTTGTTACTTCAAGGGTGTAACGACCCGGCACTGGTTCGGCGTGGTCAAATTCTTTTGAAATTAGACGAGTGAGCAACCCAATCTTCTCAAGATCAACGCCAGCAGGTTGACCATTTTCGCCTAGCATGCCAGGCTTCGTATCAACAACTACACGCACAACACCACTAACAAATTCAAGGTCATAGAGATCAAGGCCGAGATCGCTAACAATCGGTGTGACAAGTTCGCTGATACGCGTGACTATTACATTTGTGCCTGCCACATTCGTGCCTGAACTCTCGTTTGAACTCGACACCATTAGAAATCTCTCCTTTCTCGTTATAAAACTGTTAAATCGCTATCAAATAGCCTTTTTACTTACTAAAAAGACACCCGATAGAAAACAAAAGGCGTGGGCCTAAACCCACGCCTTCGGTTCAATGAACTTTTAGGTCGCCTTAAGTATAGGGGCGCGGAACTAAAGTTTTAGATGGCGCTATTGCTCGCGCCGCCAAGTGAGGGCTCGTGATTTTGCGGATGTCAACAATGTTTTTAAGGACTTTACGCGATGACCCAGTTGACGCCGAGGTACCGAGCCATCGGCTTTTGGTGCGGGCTGGATACATCCGGCGTGCCGCCCCGGGTGGTTATACATGGTTGCCTCTTGGTTTGCGAACCCTGAACCGAGTTGAAACGATCGTCCGCGAAGAAATGGATGCAATCGGCGCCCAAGAAGTGCACTTTCCTGCGATGCTGCCCCGCGAACCTTATGAGATTACTGGTCGGTGGACAGACTATGGCCCGAACTTGTTTCGCTTACAGGACAGACGTGGTATTGATTTTTTACTCGGACCAACCCATGAAGAAATGTTCACACTATTAGTTAAAGATCTCTACAGCAGTTACAAAGATTTACCGCTGTGGCTTTATCAAATTCAAACTAAATTTCGCGACGAAGCACGACCACGTGCTGGTCTGTTGCGCGGACGCGAATTTTTGATGAAAGATTCTTATAGTTTCGATCTGGATGACGCAGGTTTGCAAAAAAGCTACGATGCACACCGCAGCGCCTACTTGAGGACTTTTGACAGACTGGGCTTGCCATATGCGGTCGTCTCGGCAATGTCTGGCGCAATGGGCGGCTCGGCATCTGAGGAGTTTTTGTTTCCGTGTGATTCGGGCGAAGACACGTTTGTTAGTTGTGATAGTTGCTCGTACTCAGCCAACACCGAGGCCGTGCGGGTTGGCGAGCCAGCCAAGATTGATTACTCAAATCTTGGTGCAGCTGTCGTGTACGACACGCCGGCCACACCGACAATCGCTACTTTGGTTGATTTATTTAATACACGTTCTGATTTGAAGCGCGCTGATCGCCAGTGGATGGCGGCCGACACACTCAAAAATGTCATCGTTAATTTGCGTTATCCAGATGGTCGCCTTGAACCTCTCGCAGTTGGTGTGCCCGGTGATCGTGATGTCGATACAAAGCGACTTGAAGCACAAGTCTCGCCAGCCGAAATCGTTGAGTTCACAGAAGCAGATTTTGCTGCCAACAAAAATCTCGTTAAGGGCTACATCGGGCCGCAGTCGCTCGGGTTAAAAAATTCAATTGGCATCAAATATTTGCTCGATCGCAGCATCGCAATTGGTAGCGCGTGGATCACCGGCGCCAATGCGCCAGGCCGACATGTTGCCGGTCTCGTTTACGGTCGAGATTTTTCTTGCGACGGCGTAGTTGACGCTGCCGATGTTCGCGCTGGAGACTCTTGCCCGAAGTGCGATGCGAAACTACAGATTCGCCGCGGCATTGAAATCGGTCACGTGTTTCAACTAGGTCGCAAATATGCCGAAGCTCTCGGGCTCACTGTGCTTGACCAAAACGGAAAATCACAAGTCGTCACAATGGGTTCTTATGGAATCGGAGTCTCGCGAGCAGTTGCAGCAATCGCCGAAGCGAACCACGACGAAATTGGTTTGAAGTGGCCTTCTGCAGTTTCACCAACTGATGTTCACATTGTTGTTGCAGGCAAACCCGGTGATGAAACCTCAACTGTTGGCGAAGCACTCGCAACTTCTCTGCACGATCAAAACATGACAGTGCTGCTTGATGATCGCAAAGGCGTCTCACCAGGTGTCAAATTTAAAGACGCAGAACTTATTGGCACACCACGCATCGTCATCGCTGGTCGCGGTGTCGCAACCGGAGTAGTAGAAGTTCGCAATCGCCGTGCCGGAACATCAGGTGATGTCGCAATTGCTGATGCTGCGAGTCACATTGTTGCAATGCCGATAAATTAACGACGCGTGCAACAAAGATGACTGCAATTCTTAATCCTGCAATAAAGCACTACGAATGGGGCGACTTTGCAGCGTTGCCAGATTTGCTTGGTTTACCGCAAGATCAAAAACCTTGGGCTGAACTTTGGTTCGGCACCCACTCTGATGGTCATGCAACATTGCAAACCGCCAACGGTGAAACGCAACTTAAGAATGTCGTCGGTGATCTCTCGTTTTTATTGAAACTCATCGCGGTCGCGAAACCACTTTCACTGCAAACGCATCCAAGCACGGCTCAAGCACTCGCAGGTTTCGCTCGCGAAAACAAATTTGGTCTCGCTCGCACTGCAGCCAA
>Ga0214919_10009208_pt1 | contig 12763 bp, 11 predicted proteins | sample LL1503_MetaG_FD_177994 | JGI IMG/M metagenome (GOLD analysis project Ga0214919, IMG submission 177994) | Freshwater microbial communities from Lake Lanier, Atlanta, Georgia, United States - LL-1503 | ecosystem: Environmental > Aquatic > Freshwater > Lake | place: USA: Georgia | collected...
AACCTCGCCTAGTGCACTTAATTTTTTATGTAACTCAAAACCGACCTGACCGTTCTTGCCTGTGAGAAGAATTCTCATGCGTAATGCTTCTCAACCCAATTTTTATATTCGCCGCTCATCACGTGATTCACCCAATCTTGATTACTCAAATACCACTCAACGGTTTTACGTATTCCAGTTTCAAATGTCTCATTAGGCTTCCAGCCTAACTCGCGCTCTAATTTTGTGGCGTCGATCGCGTAGCGCCTATCGTGGCCGGGACGGTCTTTGACATAAGTGATTTGTGACTCGTATTTTGTGCCATCCGCTTTTGGTTTTAATTCGTCAAGGATAGCGCACAGAGTTTTGACGACATCTAAATTTGCCATCTCATTCCAACCGCCCACGTTGTAGGTCTCACCTAATTTTCCTTTTTCTAAGACAGTTCGAATCGCGCTGCAGTGATCTTTGACATAGAGCCAATCCCTTATTTGCTGACCATCACCGTAAATAGGCAGCGGCTTGCCATTGAGTGCATTTAAGATACATAAAGGAATCAATTTTTCTGGGAAGTGGTAGGGTCCGTAATTATTAGAGCAGTTCGTCGTTAATACCGGTAGCCCATAGGTGTGGTGCCAGGCACGAACTAAGTGATCACTCGCGGCCTTACTTGCGCTGTAAGGGCTGTTAGGTTCATAACGATTAGTTTCGCAAAATGCGGGATGTGTTTTATCTAATGAGCCGTAAACTTCATCTGTAGAAACATGAAGGAATCTAAATGCTTTTTTGGATGCCCCATCTAACTCTTCCCAGAATGCACGAACGGATTCAAGCAAGTTATAGGTACCCACGATATTGGTCTCGATAAAGTCACCGGGTCCTGAGATCGAACGGTCGACGTGGCTCTCTGCTGCAAAGTTCACGACTGCCCTCACATGATGTTTTTTTAGAATCTCTGAAATAAGTTCACGGTCACCGATATTACCCCTCACAAAATGATGCTGTGGATTGTTGTTTAATGAGGATAAATTTTCGAGGTTGCCGGCGTAGGTCAGGAGGTCTAAGGATACCACATCCTCTTTTGAATGGGCAAACCAATCCAAGACGAAGTTAGACCCGATGAAACCTGCTGCACCTGTGACGAGGATAGTCATATAGTTGGAATTTTATCTTAAATACCGAGTTTAGCTAGGTTTGCTAACACCACTTAGCGTATCTATTTTAATTTTTAAACTTTTAGAGTTTATGGAGTAAAGCACCTAAATAAAGCCCTAGCTGTGTATCCCATGATTGACGATAGATGCCTAGTTCTCGAATCATCTTTAATCTACTTATTAAATTCGCATCTCGGCGCAGATTAAATTGCCTTATCAGGCGATCATGACTAGCTCTTGTGGGGATATTTATATGAGCAAGTGCCTTTAAATGTAATGAATTGTATTGACGATAAGTTCCTCTAAATAACATCACCAATCTTTTTAGTTTAGCCAAAAAAGTTGTATTGTTGCCAATCAATGACCCTGGATGCTGGCGATATAAGATAGTCGACTCTTTATCGTATAGTGTTTTTCCTCCCGACAGCTCACATAAAATATAAAGCCACCAATCATGTGACACAATTTCTCCATAGGAAAATTTTTGAGAAATATTCTTTAAAGCATTATTAAAGCACATGGTATTTCCACCAGCGATACTCTGAACAAGCGCATTCTTAAATGAAGTAGGCTTTATAAATAATTCTGACATACCTAGCCTTTTCTTATTGTCATGCGAAATGTAAGTTGTCCTGGCACAATAAAGGAAAGGTTTTTTTAGGTTTATTCTACTTATTTTTTTTAGCGTATGGCTTATTTTATGCGGCATCCATATATCATCTTGATCAGATAAAAAATAGAAATCCTTAAGAATCTTTTTTTGATTAATAAGATTTAAAAAGTTAGTCTGAAAATTGATTTGGGGGCCTTTTAGAATATGGAGCTTATGCTTACCCCAACGCTTTCTATATGTATTTAATATTGCTAATGTTTCATCTTTGGATCCATCGTCAGACACATAGAGAGTCCAATAAGGATAGTCTTGATTTTTTATAGAATCCAATTGCTCTTCTAGATATTTTTCACCATTATATGTACACATTAAAATGGCGACTCTTGGATATTTATTGAAATGTTTTTGCATAAAACTTTTTAACGCCTAATGAGCTTACTGACAATCATCCTACCTATTGGAATAGCTGCGGTTGCAGCAGGTGATGGTGCATTAAATACGTGAAGCATTCTTGAGGTCTCGCCAAATAAGAAGTCATGTTCAATCTTACCGTTGTCTTTAACAACTTGTGCTCGAATGCCAGCCCGATAGGGCAATAAGTCGCTTAATTTAAGTTCCGGACAATACTTTTGACAATCATTTAAATAAATAGAGCGCGATAGCGAGGTCTTCATTTCATGAAAAGCATGATGGCGATGCATCCACAGAAGCTTCCAAAAAGCTGGATAGGCTAGGAAAGAACTAGTATCGCCAATATTTAATGAACCCTTAGCATACCCTTCTCTCGAGAATCCAAGCACAGCATTGGGCCCTAGGGTAACGCTGCCATCAATCATTTTTGTGAGATGAACACCTAGGAATGGTAATGTAGGATCCGGGGCTGGATAAATATGATGCTTCACAATATTATTTTTACTCGAAGGTAATTTGAAATACTCGCCCCTGAAAGGAATGATCTTAAAGTTTGTTTTTAGTCCTGCAATATTTGCCAAACGATCGGCTTGAAGCCCCCCGCAAACGATCAATTTTTTTGTAAGCCATTCTTGGTTTTGATCTAAAATTTCAACATGCGTTGATGTTTCTTTAATTTTTTTAACATTTGAATCAAATACTATGTTTGCATCTTTTTTTTGAATAACTTCGGCCATCTTCAACGCAATTTTTTTATAGTCAACGAGACCTGTCTTTGGACTCAAAAGAGCCTTGGTACCAGTGATATGCGGCTCAATATCGATCAATTGTTTTCGATTAATTTTTTTTAAGTAAATACGATTGGCTTTAGCGCGATCAAATAAATCATTAATGCGCTTTTCTTCTAAAGCATTTGTTGCAACAATTAATTTCCCACAAGTTTCATAAGGAATATTATGTTCATCACAAAAATTTTGTGTCGAAACAAGACCTTCGCGACAAAGTTTTGCTTTAAAGCTTTTGGGGTCATAGTAGATTCCCGCATGAATGACGCCGCTATTGTGGCTTGTTTGGTGTGATGCCAAACTATCTTCTTTTTCTAAGATAAGGACTTTAGCTGATGATTCTGATTCTAGGATATTCAGGGCAACGGATAGGCCTACAATGCCTCCTCCAATAACAGCATAATCGTAAATCATTTCAATATTTCATTTTAGCGCGATGAATTCGCTGTGAAAGTGACTCAAGCTTATCCACTAAATTACGCATTAGCCAGAGCAATGGCTTAGGCATAAAGCGACCCAGGCGAATCATGTTGTTATCATCTTTATAGCGATTAAAATGTATTTTTTTATCACTTGTTAGAGTTTCGTCAGATCTTCTCCAACGGCCTTTATCATTCAATTCAGATTCATTTCTTTTTCTAATAATAAGTTCAATGCCACATTCACCTATAGGTGTTAATGTTTGATCTAAACGAGGAAAATCAAATCGATAGGTTGAGTTAAGTTGTTCAATGCGCAAAACTTCTGCTGTCAATCCTAACTCTCTCACAACATCAATTAAATTTAAAGATCTTGAACTCCATGATGTTGGTTTATAAATGGTAAAAGTCCACTTATGGTCGCCGTTAAGATTACTCGGAAAAACGCCTTGCTCATAGAGATCTTCATCGGGTACTGTGATAATTAAATATCCTCCTTGCCGAATCACTCTTAACCAATTCTTAAGCCCTTCAACGGGATCAACTAAGTGTTCAAGGCAGTGACTACTATGGATAAAATCGAAAGATTCGTTAGGAACACCCTGGAGAAATTGACCATCCCCGTCTTCAAGATCCCAAGTTCTCACTGAAAGGCATCGAGAAAATAAGCCTTGATACATAGATAATGGATCCGGTTTTCCACCAATATCTAAACCATGACCCACAAAATATTTATTAATAAAATTAGGGTCTGATAAACGTCTGACGATGGATTTGCTGCATTCTCTCATTAGGATTAATCCTTACATTTTTTATAGTCATACTATTCAATATTTGTAAGCATAACATTTGATTACCTTATCAGCTTTAAAGGAAATTTATGTTTTAAATAAACGCCTAACAATAATGATAATAATTCGGCAATTACAGTTGTTATCCTTAAGGATAAGCTTAATCCTGTCGCAATTCCCGGGCCAAGTATGGGCGACAAAATAAGCACCATCATGACTTCTCTTATACCAATCCCCGCAGGCGAACCCGGTATAATATATCCAGAAAGCCACGCTAATGGAAAAAGACAGGTTATTTCAAAAAGATTTACCTTATCAGAGTGAAATAAAAATTCAGCCTGTAACTTTAAAACAGACCCTATAATCAAAAAACAAGTTGTAAGTAATAAAATTACCCTGAAAGCAGTTATGAATTTGGGAGCTGATAACTTTTTAATTCCTGATATTCGATAAAGAAGATGTGAGAAATATCTGTTTAAAAGATAAATACCAATCCAAGGAGATGAGAGCATTGTGATACCGAAACATAAAGCGCCCAAAAAATTCCATCTTGGCAAAAAGTCAATCCAGTCAGCCTGGTATATCAACAACGATAATGAGCCTAAAAAGATTGCCACGGCCAATGTCCAAATAATTTCGATTAGCATTGTATTAGCTACAACCCAATTACTTATACCCATCTTTTTTGCCATCATAAATCTGCCTAGAAATTGACCCACATTTCCGGGAAGATATTTTCCAAACTGCGATATGGAAAAAATAATTTGAGCATGAATAAAACTCATCTTTGTATTACTATCTTTAAGAAGCAATTGCCAGACCCATCCAGCCAAAAAAATTCCCAACATAATTAACAAAATTGAAAAAGCAAAAATTAGCACAGTTTTAGAATTAAGCTGAATAAGCGGAATAGCATGAATATGCTTAAAAACATAATGCACAAAAAAAATTAAAGTTAATATAGCCAATATTTTTGGCAGCCAATATGTCGTATATTTATTCATTCCTTTATATTTATCTCGTATGCATTTAAAGTATTTTTAGCAACTTTCTCCCAGCTGAATTCTTTTCTAACAATTTCTTGAGATTTTTTAATGAATTGCTCTCTTCGACCTATATGCCAACTATGAATTTCCATAATTTTTTTTGCCCAAATCTTAGGTTTTCTAGGTGGCAATAAAAAACCTGTTTGATTATCAAAAACAGCATCTCGAATCCCCTCTATATTACTAGCTAGCATAATCGAACCTTGAGCTGCGGCTTCGATTGCTGTAAGACCAAACCCTTCAATATCAAAACTTTTTAAAGGAATATTAGGCATAAGAACTACAAGAGCAGAACGTCTTAATAACTCGAGATCATTATTCGAAACAACGCCTTTATAATCAACGCGCGGATTTTCTTTGATTATTTTTAATTCAGAGGAATCTACGGCCTTTCCAACAACGACCATTTTAAAATTTTTAGGAAGAAGAGGAAGCACTTCTTTAGCAAACCATCCCGCCCCTTTACGCTTAATCAATCGACCTACGAACAATACATAGTTTTTTGGTGAAGAAAACTTTTGGGGTGCTCCTGAACTTACAACGCCAGAAGTTACAACTTTAATTTGTTTAAACCCAAGTTCAATAGCCAATTTTTTGGTTGCATTAGAATTTGAAATAATTTTCAAGTGATTGCTTAGGAAATAAATACATAATTTTAAGTAAGCAGAGTAAATTTTTGGTAAAAAGCCATTTCTTTTTGCATATAGCATATCTAAGCCATGGACACTCACTACAAATACTTTTGATAGGCCAAGCAACTTTGCAAAAAAGAGAATAGGCCATAAAACTAGGTCGCCAATATGTATAACGTCATATCTCTTCAAAGAAAGTAGCTTTAAAAAAATCGAAGGAAAAAAGTAAAAGAGTGAAATAATTTTTAAAAAAGTAGATTCAAATTTTCCTGAAAGATATAGGGTCTTAAGGTTACACAAAGATCTTAAAGAATTTGAGATCTCAACCGAATAGGTCTCCATACCACCAATAGCTGGGGGCCATTTTCTAGTAACAAATAAAACAGTCATTTTTTTCAATGTAATTTACTCAATATTAATTTTATTTGGAGATCCAAAAAAAACCTTTAAGCAAGATTTATTATTAGTAATATACAATGCTTATTGTAAGAAAGGTAATTCGAATAACGAGATACTAGGCTGAGAATTAAAAATGAATTTATCGCAAAATAATAGATTTTTCAGTTTTTTTATTTGGTCCATTTTTTGGGCTTCCTTATTATTATTTTTTAGGTATCAGTTTTATCTTTTAAGTTATAAAGAATGGCCAGATGAGTCGGACACAATCGTCACAGCAAAACTTGTGGTATCGGGGCTTAAACTTTACTCTGAGATTGGAAATATTCATGGTCCGTTAACTTTTGCGCCTTCAATTATCCTTGAAAAAATATCAAGTTTTGGGATTCAGGGCCACAGGGCTATTATTGTTGCCATGCAATTTATTGCATTACTATCAACCTATTATTCCCCTGTGTTAAAAAATAAATTAGCCACAAAATTTTTTGTAATTTTTCTCATTGGATTATTGTGCCTTGTATTCCCCAAGTTTTATGGCCATACATACATTTATCAAAATATTGCCGGTATTTTTGCAATAATCATTCTTGTTCAATACCTTATTCCTTCAATTATAAATTCGAATAGCTTAAGAGTTAAAAATGTTGTAATCGGAAATATTCTAATCAGCGCACTTCCGTTTCTTGGCATTATCTACTTGCCGGCATCTATATTATTTTTCTTATCGTCAATTCAAAAAAAATATATCCAATTAAGTTTGATGAGTTTATTGCTAGGGATTAGCGTAAATCTCGTGTTCATTTGGACATTTGGATCTTTTTTGGGATTCTATGTCCAACACTATTATATTAACGCTTTCATCATGCCGCTTTTTGACCAAGGACATTGGCCAATAACTCCTTTTCAGATGCTTGTATTTGCCCTCAAAGCTACCACCAAGAATCTTGCAGGATTCATTTCTATATTACTACTGATAATTCTGATAATAAATTTACTATCTAAAGAAAAAATATTCTATTGGAAAAGTCTATTAAATTGGCGCTTATATCTTTTAATTGCTGGTATTGGATCTTTTTTAATCAGAGGATCAGATCTTCATGCTCTACCTTATTATTATTCGATGTCAGCTATTCCACTTTTCTTATTTAAAGATAAAAATGATATAAGATTTAAAAATACTTTTTATTTTATACCAGTCTTATTCTTACTTATATTTAAACTATCGCTATTTGAAAAGGAGGATCGCAATAAACTAGAGTCAAAAAAAATACCTGACGCAACTGAATTCTCTCGTCTCGTCATGAAACTAACTGACCCAAATGACAAAATTATTGCATATTCATTTCAGCCTTATGAATATATAGCTTCGAATAGATTACCAGCTTCTGGCGATTATTCTTATTTTCCGCAAATAGAAAAATATAATGAAAATCCTATATATGGCATTGAAATTAATGGTTGCAAAGATATTAAAAAAAATAAACCTAAAATTATGATGGTTGATAAAAAAGATGCCCATGAATACTTTAATGTAAAATTTGCTTGGGAATCTTATGGATCTTGCATACAATCAATTTTAGACAAGGATTATATACAAATCCAAAACAAACCTTTTTACATTAGAAAAGATATTTTCAATAAATTTAAATTATGAAACCCAGAAAACATTTAGATCTTGGCTGTGGAACAAAACCTAAAAATCCATACAATTTTGAGTTGCTATATGGGGTAGATTTCGAAAAAATTAACATCAATAAAATTAAAGAGGCTAAAGTTATTGAAATTAAATGCGCTAATTTATGCCTTGATAAAATTCCATACAATTCAGATTATTTCGACTCTGTCTCAGCATATGACTTTCTAGAGCATATACCTCGAATTATAACCAAGCTAAACAAAAATAAACTCACAACCCATTATGCGTTTATTGATTGCATGAATGAAATCTATCGGGTCCTTAAACACAAAGGGAGATTTTATGCTGTTACTCCAATCTACCCTGATGCTTCTGCTTTTGTAGATCCTACTCATGTCAATATTATGTCTCACAAAACATTCCATTACTTTTGCCTACCCTCTTTAGGTGCAAAGATGTATGGGTTTAAAGGAAAATTTGAAGTAATAAGAGTAAAAAAAATCAGGCCTAAATATGTTTACGAGCCGCAGATATTAAGTTTTAAGCAAAAACTAAGGAAATTAAATGACAAAATAAAAAATCTAGAATCTCATTTGCTATGGGAGTTTGAGGCAATAAAAAAATAAATAAATTCATTTCACGAATAATACAAGGAGCTATTAAATGGCTATTTCTAGCCCTAAAATTTTCACTGTCAGAAAAATTGACGCTCAACATGCTCATATGTGGAGCGAAAGAAGAATTGAAGACGAAGTAAATGCCTGTCCAAATCGCAATTTACTTAAAATTTTTTCTCAATATCTTCCTAAAAATGGTCTCATATTAGAGGCTGGCTGTGGTCTTGGAGGCTGGCTTATAACACTAAGCAGAATGGGTTATAAAATAGAGGGTATTGATTTTGATAAAAAAGTTATCAAAAGGCTTAATAGGTTTGATTCAAAGCTAAAAATAAGCATTCAAAATGTTGAATCTACAATTTATAAAACTAATAGCCTAGACGCCTGCATTAGCTTGGGGGTTATTGAACACTTCGAAGAAGGTCCTGAATTAGCTCTTAATGAAACTTTTCGCATCTTAAAACCAAATGGAATAATGATTCTCACTGTTCCTTATAACAATTTTATAAGAAAAACTATTTACCACCCATTAAGAACAGCATTTACTAATTATCTAAGGTATAAAAAACGCAAAATATATTTTGCTGAATATCGATTCAATAAAAAAGAGATTATTAATCAAGTAAAAAATGCAGGCTTTAAGATAGTTGACATTGAATTTGATGATTACTCTATAAAAACCGAGTCATTAGGTTTATGGGCAGATTGGCCGATGCTTAGAAGCTCAAAACCCTATAAATTAAATTTATTAGGAAGGTCTTTAGCATTAATAATTAATTCATTTCCGTGGCTAGTAACGAGTGGGATTTGTATTATTGCAAGGAAATAATATTTAATATCTTAAAGTTAATGTCAATTATAGATGACATTAATTTCCATATGACCGATAATCACTTTGCTTAAAAAAAAGTGATTGTTGATGAAAAATAAACCAAATTTAAAAAAAACTGCGTGTCGCATCTGCACTATTTCAAAAAATTTAGTTATTCAACTCTATGTACTAATTTTTGCCCGACCTTTTATGCAAAAAATTAATACTCTAATTATGCAGTTAAGTTTTCGAGGTGCAGGATACAACAACTGCTGCGATGAAAAAATAACGGGGGAAATTAATTTTTTAAAAATTATTTCAAAATTTAAGCCCTCTATATGCATTGATATAGGTGCAAATAAAGGTTACTACACTAAATTATTGTTAGCTTGGACAGATGCAAATGTAATTGCTTTTGAACCTTTACCTAATGCATTTAAGCAGCTTGCTAAGCTTCAAAATACCCCCCCCCGAAGACTTGTGGCTGTTAATGAAGCTTTAGGCAACAAAATTGAGGTGAAAGAGCTTCATTTTGGCAATAGGGACTCTGAATTAGCTTCTTTTGTTGACGAGGCAAATGTAATTGATTCGGTGGGCAATACAAATGTTAACTCTCTTAAAGTTAAAGTTAATACTCTAGATAACTATATTAATAAACATTATGATTGTAAGCGTAAAACTATCGATCTAATTAAAATTGATGTTGAAGGTTTTGAATTTGATGTTTTGTTAGGGGCCAAAGGCACTATAAAGAAAATGCGTCCAAAATTTATTCAAATAGAATATAACTGGCATCATTTATTCCGCTCGCACTCACTTCATGACATTTCCCAATTGCTACCTGAATATAAAATTTATCAATTATTGCCTTATGGTAACGGGTTTATAGAAAGAGATCCTAAACGACCTGAATCAAATATTTATCATTATGCAAATTTTATTTTTGTTAGGAATGATATTTCAATTAATACTTAAATTCTTAATTATTATCAAATATGGTGGAGCTGGGGGGAATCGAACCCCCGTCCGTAAGCCCTCTACAGAAAGTTCTACATGTTTAGCTTTGTTGTTTTTATTTAACGGTTCAGTCACCAACGAGCAAGCAACTTTGCCGCGAGCCACCTTAGTTTAATTATTGATTAAGTGACCCAACCAATAACGAGCCTCTCTTTATGACGCTGCTGTGGTTGCCCACCCGACCGAGAGACACTTCGGTGCAGCGTCCAGCTGGATTAAGCAGCTAGAGCGTAAGTTTCGTCGTTTGCGACTATACTTGTTCTAGTGGATTTACGAGGTAACTAGGCCTCGACATGCCCTCATCTGCTTTGTAACCCACGTCGAAACCGGGTCAGCCCCAAAGCTTTTGCTATTATACTCTTTTAATTAAAACTCACATTTAAGATCACGGTCCAATATCTTTAGTTCAAAACGATGGCACAAATAAATACCTCTCCTGTTCCCTATCGCCCCGACATTGATGGTCTTCGAGCGCTCGCTGTTCTCTCTGTTGTCTTATTTCATGCCTTTCCAGAATGGGTTCATGGCGGATTTATAGGCGTAGACATCTTTTTTGTGATTTCTGGATATTTGATCTCATCGATTATTTATAAAGGATTAAATGATGGGACTTTTAGCTTTAGTGATTTTTATGCAAGACGAATCAAGAGGATATTTCCGGCGCTGATTGCGGTACTCATTAGTTGTTTGCTCTTTGGTTGGTTTAGCTTGTTATCGGATGAGTACCAGCAAATAGGGAAACATACTTTTGGAGCTTCAACCTTTACCAACAACTTTATGTTTTGGTCTGAGAGCGGTTATTTTGATAATGACTCCAATACCAAGCCTCTTCTTCATCTCTGGTCTTTAAGTATTGAAGAACAGTTTTACCTTCTATGGCCACTGCTTTTATGGTGGATTTATAAATGGAAAGCTCATTTAGGTAAAATTTTAATAGGATTAACAGTTGGTTTTACCCTTCTTCACTTCTATATCTTTCATCCAGATAGAGTGGCTGCTTTCTATGCCCCTTATGCAAGGTTTTTTGAACTATTAATTGGTGCATCTATTGCCTATTATCACTTACAGCTCAAACCAAAAGTTATTCATCCCTTACATAAAAGATTTAAATCGATTCAGTCTTTTATAGGGTTAGGGTTAATTCTAATAGGTATTCACATCATTACTAAAGAAAGTCATTTTCCAGGATGGTATGCACTTTTATCTCCTGTCTTAGGTGCAGCCCTCATTATTGATAGCCCTAAAGATTCATTTGTTAATAAGTATCTATTCTCCAATAAAGCGGTGGTATGGATAGGGCTTATTAGTTACCCCCTTTATTTATGGCATTGGCCACTCCTATCCTTTGGTTATATTGTAGATAGTCAGATACCAGCTTTAGGCATGAGGATTACTTTAGTCATTCTCGCTATCTTTCTAGCGGCTCTTACTTATTACTTTATTGAAAAACCAATTCGGTTTGGGCATCCGAAGACCTCAAAACGAAAAGTGATTCTTCTTGTGATACTGATGATCGCAATAGGAACGGTGGGCGGGGTGATTTATAAGAAAAGTGGATTGATACAAAGAAATGCTGCGACGCCCATCATTAAACATCAAGGTGATACAGGTCATGTTTTATTTCATCAATATCCTTATCAACACTTTTACTTATGCACACCACAAAATATACAAGATGAAGCCTTAAGATGGGACAGTACAATTCGATGTTTTCAGTCTAAAAAAGATGGGCTAATTGATATCGCCATCATTGGTGACAGTCATGCAGAACATCTATTTATTGGCTTAAGTGAGGCATTGCCTTCAAAAAATGTAGTCTATTACACAAGGCCTACATTACCCATTCTTGGAAATAGCGAATTCAATCATGTTTTTGATTACGTTATATCAAATAAAAACATAAAAACAATTATTCTGGATGCATATTGGAGCAATCGAAAAAATGAATTACCAAAATATACCTCATTATTTGATGGTCTCATTTATACAGCTCACACATTGCATCTTCAACAAAAGAATACAGTCATTATTGATGACATACCGGTTTTTTCGTTTGATCCTAAACAATGTAAATTTATAAGGCCTCTTTCTTCTAAAAATAACTGTATAGAAGATAAAAAATATTTTGATAAAAAATACCAAACTTATATATCTACATTTGAATTAATTAAAAAAAATAAAGAAGTTGCTGTGATCAACACAGTGCCTTTATTTTGTAATGAAAAAAATTGCACAATGGAAAAAAATGGCAAAATACTTTACCGAGATGATCAACATCTTAATATTGAGGGTTCACGTTATATTGGAAAATTTATTGCTGATGAAATGAGGAAGAAAAAATTACTTTAATTTTATTTCTTATTAGCTGAACGCATAATACGAGCTTTATCACGCTCCCAATCTTTTTCTTTTTCAGTCTGACGTTTGTCATACTGTTTCTTGCCTTTGGCAAGCCC
>Ga0214919_10009209_pt1 | contig 12763 bp, 21 predicted proteins | sample LL1503_MetaG_FD_177994 | JGI IMG/M metagenome (GOLD analysis project Ga0214919, IMG submission 177994) | Freshwater microbial communities from Lake Lanier, Atlanta, Georgia, United States - LL-1503 | ecosystem: Environmental > Aquatic > Freshwater > Lake | place: USA: Georgia | collected...
AGACTGTTTTTGTTTCTGTTCCATGTCATTTTTGGTTTAATGATTAATGATGGAAACTCTCTACTAATTTAGACCTTTTTTAGTCCACTTTATGCTGACGTTAGACATTTTTGACCTTGCTAGTGGCCGTAAAGTAACTTCAAAAGTAGGCTTAACACCTGGATCTCCTATATATTTACCTGAATTACAAGGAGGTACCTATATTATAAGGGTTACTTCTAACGACAATAAATTATCCTATCAATTCAAGATGTTAAAACTATGATGAATTCTAAAATAACTTTACGTGCCGAAAACACCCTCTGAAATTGATTTTGCTGCTTGTAAACTCCTTTTGGCTTAAACTTATGGTATGTCATTAAACTTGAAAAGTCACCACTATATCAATATTTTTTCAATCAATTGATTGACCATAGAGTGTTGTCAAATGTATATTAAAATATAATTATTAAAATATTTGTATTGATAAATACTTAAAGAATTTTTCTAAAATAAAATCCTTAATACGACCCTTTTCCAGTAACAGTATATTTAGTGGAAGGTTTAAGTTGATAATATACTTGACAGGTGAAAGTGAATGAGTTTGATCCTGTTTTAGTTATTGTTCCTGAAGAACTAACCAACATTCCTCCTAGGGCCGGATTGTAAAAGGTTGTATTTGGTTGGAAAACAACTCCTAACCATGTCTTATTTGTGCTTAAAACAGATGGGGCGTCATATATTGAAAAATTACCACTTGAGCTATTTGGCATATTATAAATAAGAACGGCATTTCCCGGGCTACAGCTTATCGAAACATCATACTCATTAAGAAACCCTGATGAGGAAGGTATTTTAATAACAATTCCCCCTTCATATTTTTCAGTCTCAAAAGTAAAAGACCCTTTCCCAAGTGGACTAATTAAATTTTCAGCATTTTTATTACAGGAAATTAAAATCAATGCAATCGTTAATAAATTTGTGCAATATTTAAAGTATGAAGTCATTGGTCTTTAATTATGCTTTTTTTCAAAATCTATTTTATGTTGTAAGGTAAAAATATATATTTAATTTAGTTAATTCAATTATTTTAGTATATATTTATACTATAATGTTTAATATTAAAACTGGAGTCCAGCAACCAGTCAAACGGGGCGTATTCTGAAAAGCCATAGGGGAAGGAAATAATAATACAGCAATTCAGGTTTTTTTAAATAATGGGAAAAATGAATTTACTCCAGGTCAACTAATCAGTTACACGTTCGATCAAATGCAGTTTCGAGAATTTAATTTGGTCGATTACGACCAAGATGGTGACGATGACATTATTTTAAATCCTTTTCACTTTGGTACTCAATTTAGAGCAGGAGGGAATGGTTCTAATAAAGGCACCGGAATTATTATTAATAATTTGATTCTGACTAATACTGGAGGCAATTTCAGTCCATTAAAGAAAAGTATCAAAATTGATGGAATCTATCCTGCTCACTTAAAAGGGTTTATGATTAATGGCAAACTTAAATTTATTGGGATACAAGGCAATAGCGACGGAAGTATGACAGTGTTTGATATAATACCGGGCGTTTAGTAAAATTATTTTATAAAACATCACTACTCGAAAAAATCATTCGTTGGTTATAATTTTTCACTAGCAATAGTTGTTCTGGGGTTGTAAAATCAATTTGTAACGATTTTTTTGCTTCAAATATGCCGCCTGAATGAAAAACCAACTCTCGCCTTGGCGAAGTTTTTTAAGTCCTTAGAAACGCCCTTAAATTAGTAATTTTAATTGCCATAAATATTTGCGTAATACAAGGTTATTTTACAAAATAATTATTTGCTAAATATATTCAATGTGCTAGCATAGCTTCATTCTCAGTATTATTTCATGCCGGCTTCACTCTTGAATTTAGTGAAGTAAACTTTTAGGGTTGCTTCCGATTTGAATTTCGTGAAATACACCTTCCAGTCAGCTTCGGATTTAAAGGTAGTCCAGAACCAAATTCCCGAATAGGGTTTAGCCTCCGATTTGAATTTGGTATCAAATACAATCATATCCGCTTCGGATTTAAATTCGGTAACGAAAATGATTTTATCGGCCTCCGATTTGAAGGAAGTCTTATATACCTTTTGGCCATTTACGGAAAATGCACCGAAAAGTAGAAGCAAAATCGTACAATATGTTTTCATTTTCGAAAATTTAGGGTTTATGTTTCCGACGGTATTTTCCTTTGGTTTTGTAATAGTATTTCGATCTGGTTTGATTTCGTAAAGCATTAGGATTTAAGCTAACTGATTTTCGTACATAGCCAGGTCTAAATTGTCCTTTGTAGTTGATGGAAGGTGAAACGTAAGTAGCTTTCTTAGGCGTTACTTTCTTTTCCTTAATATCACATCCTGTAATCGCTACAGAAAGTAATATTAAGTATACTATAAGTTTACTTTTTAGTCCTTGTAGTGAATGCATCATATTGTTCTGTTATAGGGTATTTTACCTTTGCTTTCTCGAATTCACCGAAAATAAACATTGTCAATCTCATCTTTTCTTAGATAGTAAACTGAAAAGCAAGTTGATTACCGAACGTCCTACTTTTCTTTCGATGCCATTTACCGAAGTTGGGATGCCAGTTTCCCTTGCAAATTTTTGCTTTGCCGCGGTAATGCCGAGGGCTCTTTTCCAGCTAAAGCTAAATCCATACTTTCCCATATTCTTGCTATTAATTATACAATTTAAGAATTTTTAATCTCTTAGAATCAAATTGTTCTTGGGTTATAAGACCTTCCTCTAACATTGACTTCAATATCAATATCTTATCTAATTTGTCAAATGAATTATTAGGGAATATCATTTTATACTCTTCTATTTGATCTTGTGAAAGGACTTGTATTTCAAAATTGACATAATCATCATAATTAATCCTACAGCAGGCTATTTTGCCATCTGTAGTAATATCCCATCCAGTACTTGAGCCCCAACAAAGAACTTGATTAGCTACCCATATTTCGCTACCATTTCTTGGTTTATAGCGCATATGCATGTGCATGCCCCTTTTAATTTGATGTAAATGAATACCATGTTCTATTTCTAAATAACCTGTAGATAATTTACTAAAAGGCATCATTTCATGAACTAGTACTTTAGTCAAGGTACTAACCACTTTGTTTCTAATTAATTTCTCGGCATTTTCTATTAATAGCTTTTTCTCGATTTCCAATTGATTATCAAGACTAATATGAATTAATTCAAAGAAGATATACTCTACAAAGTTATGTCTATAACATACCATGGTAGCGTCAGAAGTAATATCCCACCTATTTGGAAAATCATTACTTAAGGACCCTCCCCAACCAAGTTCTTTATTTACCATCCATTCCTTACTAGTTTGGCTAAGCCTGCTATCAAATCTTGTTTTAGCAACTTGCACTAGTTTAAAACCAAAAGAAACTTCTAGTATTTGATTTTCGATATCTGCATAATTAACCTCTCCTTTTGTAAAGAGTTTTATGATTTGACTTTGTTTCATGGTTATTATTTTAAAATGTTTAGGATTAAATAAGGGTGGTCGTATAGATAAATTAGAGGGAGGCCTACTAAAATACAAAGCCATTCATTTTTGTATTTCTTGGTAAATGCAGATAATACATAGTTGATAATTAAAAGAGCCTCTTCCCTTAGTGCTAATTGCTGTTTAGACATAAACTTGGTTTAAGTTTAAGCGAATTTAAGTTCCATCTCCTCAATGTATTGGAGGGTATATATTTATTTAAAATAAAACGAGAAGATATAAACTATACAAATTAGAACCTGTAATTTAGTATAAGATTAAATTAAACAAAAGATGGAAAACGGATTTACAATAGAAGTAAGTAACAATACTAGTGCCGAAAAAGAAATTAAATTATTTACACAAGATGGTCTTGTGGAAGGTGTTATTGTTAAAGTGGTTAACTCAGATCTTGATTATAATTTTCTGTTAAATATTGCTAAAAACAAGGGGTTTAAAGGTTGTGGCATCATGATTAATACTGAATTAATAAATCATATTTGTTTTCAAGATGAAGAAAATTCAGAGACTATCATTATCAACAAAATAATCGATAATAAGCAGATCTTGTTAAATGGTCATACAAAGTATATTAGTTTGGTGATACCATCACAATCTGAGGCTCCTATTATAATACAACTACTTCCTTAAATATATTTTATGGCCTACCTATCTAAATCGCGATTCAAGCAAGCATTAAGTTGTCCTACTAAATTATACTATGGCACAAAGGGTAATAACTATGCCGATAATAATGCGGATGACCCATTTATGATGGCATTGGCTGAAGGGGGATATCAAGTGGGTGAATTGGCTAAATACTTAGTGAGTAATGACCCTGTTGGTGAAAACATAACTATTAATGAATTGGATTATGAAAAGTCATTAGCCCAAACCAAGGAAAAACGTGAAAAAGGTGGAAGGGTTGTTATAGCAGAAGCTGCCTTTACTTACAAGGACTATTTTGTAAGAACAGATTTATTTGTAGAAGAAAGGGATACCATTAAAATATATGAGGTAAAAGCAAAGTCCTGGGATGAAGATGTTGAATTCATCAAAGAAGTAAAACGAGGTCCTTTAAAAGGGACAAGACAATTGGATAAAGAATGGAGGGAATATTTATATGATATTGCCTTTCAAAAATATGTTGTTCAAAAAGCAAATCCATCCAAAACGGTAATTACTTATATTGTCCTTGCCGACAAAACACAAAACGCTACTATTGAGGGCTTGAATCAATTATTTAAAATAAAGCGCAAAGGTAAAAACATTGATGTTGAAGTAATGCCAGGTATAACGGCAGCGAACTTGGGCCAAATACCCTTAAAGGTAATTAATGTAGACGATGTATGCGATTGGATTTATTCCAATAAGGTTGATATTGACTTAGAACACCCCAATGAAGAAGATTGGACATTTGAAACACTTATTGAATACTTATCGGAGCAATATTCAAGCAATAAAAGAATATGGTCCACAAAGGTTGGAACAAAGTGTAAAGGGTGTCAATATAAAAACAAGGAATATCCTTTAGGTGATAAAAAGAGTGGCTTACACGAGTGTTGGAAACATATTGCCAAACTTACTGATGCCGAGTTAACGCAACCCTTGGTACTTGAATTATGGGGTGGGCTTGCTGGACAAAAGAGTTTTATAAATGATGCCTGCACTGATAAACGTTATTTACTAAAACAATTAGATGAAACATTTTTCCCAAGAGGCGCAGGAAAAGAAGAACCTATAGGTGATGCCATAGATCCAACCAAGAGAAGACTATTGCAAATAGAAAAATCAAAAGCCAAGGACTTTACTCCACACATTGATAAAGAAGGGTTAAGGGAATTATTTGATAGCTTACCAGCACCTTACCATTTTATAGATTTTGAAACTACCATGGTTGCATTGCCATTTCATAAAGAAAGGCATCCTTATGAAGCCATTGCATTTCAGTACTCCTATCATATCATGGATGCAAAAGGAAACATAGCACACAAAAGCCAATATTTAAATTTCGAAAAAGGAACTTTCCCTAACTATGATTTTTTAAGACATTTAAAGAAAGATTTAGGAGGTTTAGTAGGAACCATATTCAGATACCATAAACACGAAAACACTTACCTATTGCTTTTATACAAGCAACTATATGCCGTTAGTGAACAAGAAGTGCCAGACAAAGAGGAGCTAATGGCGTTCATAAGAGAAATTACTACTCCTGCGGAAGACACTCCAGGTGAATCATGGGAGCCAACTAACAATATGCAGGACTTATGGGACTTTGTAGTAAAGTACTTTTATTCATTACATGCAAAGGGATCTAATTCCATTAAGGACATATTGCCTGCTATTATTAAAAGCTCGGACTATTTAAGAGAAAAGTACAGTCAACCTATATATGCGACTGCAACTATCCCAAGTTTGAATTTAACAGATCCTCATATTTGGATTGATGATACAAAAGGACAAAATCCCTATAAAACCTTACCACCCATTTTTGATGAAAAGGCATTAGAGGAAATAGAAGCCGATGGCAACTTAAGTAATCTAGATAATGGAGGTGCTGCTATGATTGCCTATGCCTATTTGCAATTTGCAGATATGACTGACGCAGAAAGAGAACTATACCGTAAAGCACTACTTCGCTATTGTGAATTAGATACCATGGCAATGGTAATGATTTGGGAGTATTGGGGGAAGGAAATCTTTGTATAAAATTTTGTTTGAAATTAGTCTACCATTGAATATTTTTTTTGAAATATTTTAGTAGTTCCTTGTCTTTTTTCACTTTATTATCATATAAATTATGACATTTCTGACATAGAAAACATATACTTTTTGGTTTACTATGCGCCTTTAAAAAATCTTCAAAAATTTTATACAAATCAAACTTAAATAAATCACCGCTTTTTTGTTTGAATTTTGATGCCGAGAGCTTAAATAATTCAGGTCGTTCTAATAAAAAATGAGCTGTTTGTAATTCCGGCTTCCCCTCTGTTTTGCAGTTTTTATTTTGGCAAATACCAACAATTTTTTTTTGTGGAGTAAAAAAATATTGAATTAAATTTTTGGTCTCCCCAGTCAAAGCTTTGCATAAAACATCTTCAGATTCGCAAAAAAAGTAAGTGTTATGAAATTTAATAATATTAGAAGGTTTATGTTTTAAAACAAGCTGATCAATTGAACCTTTTTGATTCATTTGTATCATTAATGCCACTATCTCCTTAGCTTGCCTTTCATTGTAAATAAAAAGTTTACTTACATCTGTTTTGTCTAATTTATACTTTTTTAAAACTTTCCAAGAAGTAAAGCCCTTGGTTTTTTTTGAATCTAGTCCTAACGCATTATCTATAAATCTTGTAGAATAACCGCCTTTCAAAAACCAAACTAAAGTTTTTAATTCATTTTTGTTCATTATCAATTTTTGCAATTAATGTTTTTAAATGGTTTTTTTGCTTTTTTTTCTATTATGTTCTCGACAAAGTGTTTGTAAATTATTTATATGGTTACTTCCCCCATTTGCAAAAGCCTTTTTGTGATCTACTTCTAAATGAGCTGTATACATTTTGCCTTTTTTGTAGGGACTTCTTCCGCAAATAACACAACAATGTGTATCTCTTTTTTTTACTTTTTCAATAGTAGCTAACGGGATATTTCTAGTATTATTTATTACTTTAACGTTTGATTTTTTTGACAACTTATTAAAATGATCTATGCACAATACAGTTAAGTTTTTTAATTCTGTTTCACCACCATCTTCCCATTTTTTAATATGAACTACTTTTATTTCTTTTTGTTTATTTAATTTGGCAAATTCTCCACACCCACAGTTTTTTTCTGAACATCTATATTTAAATTTATCTTTTACTTGTAATTCTAGTGATTTATTAATAGTCTTAGAAGTACTATGATTTCTTCTTAAGCTATAATCAAGCTTTAGCTCAATTTTACCTTTTTCTAAATAATTTTTCCATTCTTTTTTTGCATTTGTCCAATTTCCAAAAGTATCATTATATGGTCTTATAGAATAAGAAGAATTAGGAGGTATTAGATCTGATTTGGATAAATCTTTAATTTTTAATTTATTTGCTAACTCATTAAGATTTTCTAATAATTCCTTTGGTGAGGCATTCATATTTTTCTTAATTACTAATCCAGCTAATTTTAAAGCATTATTCCAACTTTTAAACCTTCTTTGGATAGTATGTCCTTCTACAATATTAAATGTTGAATTTGAATACTGTTCTCTTGTTAGATTATTTTGTTTTAGTTTTTTTGCAACAGTAATTAAATTTTCTAATATTTCTTTATCAGTATATTTTGTTCTGATGATTATGCCATTTTGTTTTTTCATATTTAAAATTTTAAACGGTTATTCTTGTGTTATGCTTCCGTCATTATCCACTCTTATTGTCAGCCATTCATAACTTTCCTTCTCAATGGCCTGAATAATACTTTTTTGTATTTGTTTGTTTTGAGTTGTTTTCTTTTCGCTATCCAATAAAATGATACTTTTTAGTGCATCCCCATTTGACCCTGCTTTCATGCCATTAAAGACAACAAAGTCGATAGGGTGGAAAATCACTTTAGCATCATCAGGATTGAGTTTTTGAGGTACAAAAACCTTATCTACCTTCTTAATCATTTTATTGGCTAATTTCCTGCCTTTTTCTCTTGACTGCTCTTTATAGAACTCCATGTCTTCATCAATCTTATCTTCCATTAGGTTTAACTTTTGCTCATCTTTACCTAATTTATCTAACCAATCAGTTGACTTACGCTCATCCTTATAAATTTTAGTATCACTTAGTCTGAAGAAGTCACCACAGCATGGACAGATGCCAAAAATTTGACGCTGATATTCAAAAAATACGAGTATGTCTTGTTGGTGCATAATTAGTAGTTTTTAAATTCAACCTTCTTTTGCTCAATGATTTGTTTGATAGCTTTTTGGTTTGCTTTAAGTTTTGCTTTACCTGACTTAATATCAACAAAAAATATCTTTTGAACCTTACCTGTTTTTTGAAGCCCTTCAAAAATTACATAATCAATAGGGTCAAATAAGCTTCTGCAATCATTTTTATCGAATGGAAATTGAGCTAATACAGGTGCAAGGCGTTCTAAAATAAATCCCATATTGACACTACCAGTTGTTGTTTCAACTCTTTTTTGTGTGCTACTTTTTTTCTTACTGATAATTTCTTTTCTTTCTTTTAACTCCTCCTTCTTTTCATTTAATAACTTCTTTGCATCTGTATTGAAATTATCTACAGAAAATAGTTTGGCATCTTTCAGCATGAAACTATCGCCGCATGTTGTACAGTTAGCTTTAAACCCATTTTGTTGTAAGAAATTTATAAGATCTTGATGTGATTGTGCCATAATTTATTTTCTAAGTCAATATTTTATAAATCTAAATATCCATCCTCAGCCTATTTGAGTTGTAATATACATATTATATTTTCTTATAAGACGACTAAAACACAATTTTTTTGAAGAAAAGCTACTAATTTGAGAACGCAAATGAACAGCCATGCCAAAAAACAAATCAGCTGCCACTAGATACCGTGTGATAGACCAAATGTTAAATGATAAACGCAAGCCATTCCCAAATTTAGAGCAACTGGCTGCTAAATGTAGTTCCGTTTTAGGATCTGATGTATCAACATCCACCATTGAGAAGGACATCAGATCAATGCGTGAACAAGCCCCTAAGGGATATAGCGCTCCTATAGTGTATTCAAAAGTGGAAGGCGGCTATGTGTATGGAGAAGTGGGATTTTCAATTGCCGAACTTAACTTGAATGAAGAAGAATGGACCGCTTTACAATTTGCTTCCCAGCTTTTATATCAGTACAAAGAGGTTCCCGTTTTTAGCAATTTTAAAAATGCAATAGAAAGAATCAATACACGCTTTTCATTGGGTATTGATGGAGGTGATAAAGTATTGGACGAAGTGGTACAATTTGAAAAAGCAATTCACACTAATGGGATGGATTTGATTGAGTTTATTTACGCAACCATCAAAAACAAACAAGCAATTCAATTTCAGTATAAAAACATTTATAAAGGAAAGTCAAGTGCCGCTGGTTTAATCCCCTACCTAATTAAGGAAAATAGAAACAGATGGTATGTGATTGGTTGGAGTGAAGAAAAGGGAAAATACACTACTTATGCCTTGGATAGAATGAATGATTTAGTAGTATTGAATAATGTTTATAAAAGGAGGTCCGATTTTAATGCATCAACCTTTTTTGAACATAGTACAGGTATAATGGAAAGCAACACCAAGCCGGAGGAAATACTACTAACCATCCTAAAACCCATTAGCGACTTAGTATTGCTTGAACCATTACACGCTACTCAAAAACTAATCATAGAAAAAACAGATAGGGTACAGATTAGCCTGAAAGTATTATTGAATGAAGAATTTACTTTTAAAATTTTAGGAATGGGTGCTTTTTGTGTTGTAAATAAACCTGCTAGTTTACGCAAAACAATTAAAGGGGCTATCCAAAATATGACTTCGAATTACAAATAGTTATCCTCTCAAAATTTCAGAACCTAAAGGCATTTCATCATCACCTATTGGCATCCATGGATTTCCTTTAAAATTTTTATCTGTTACAATTCTTTTTATTGTAATTCTATCGCATCTAATCATAATACCTGGTTCAACATAAAAGCCAAATCTATTTCCTTCCATTAGCATTTGAGAAGTATGAGTCACATACACAGGTCGATCATGTTGATTCAAAAAAAAGTAATAGTAGTCCTCTAATTTTACAATACTAAAAAACTGTTTATTAAATTCAAAACCATACTTTTCAAAAGTACCGCTAAACCTATGGCTCTGATATTCATGATCCTTTTGAAACTTTGCGATAGTGTATTCCTGCTTATCAGCTGATACTACAAATTTACTAAGCTCATTATGTTCCTTATTAAATCCCCACACTAGTCCATATTGACCATATCCTTTATTGGATATTAATACTTCAATTTCCGCTTTAATTATAAAATTTTCATTTACCGAAATAGGTAATTTTTTATGATAAAACATCCATCTACGATTAGACTTATTTTCCATCCAATAATGACTGTCTTTGATAAAGGATTGTTCTTCCTCATCTTCAATAAGTTCCCAGCCTTCAAATTTGGAATTAAAATCATCTTCCAAAACCACATCCTCATGAATAATCCTAGCCAATGGTAATATTTGTATCATATACTTTCGTTTAGTATACAAACATAAAAGAGCAGACCGCAAGCTATTGGAGGGGTGTAATATTTCTCATTTTAAAGTATTATTATAATTGCATATATTACATTATTAAATTAATATTTATGGCACAAAATAGAGATACATTTGAAGGTTGTACCCTTGAAAGAAATAAATTAGATTTTTGTAGGTATGAATATTTTATTGTTGATAGTGATGCCAAAAGAATTTTTGAAATTGACAATAAATTTTACAATTGTAAACAAATTGGACAAAATAATGCTGGTGGAGCTATAGAGTTTGAATATATTGATCAAGGTGACAATGAGGTTGAGAGAATATATGATACAAGCTTTCGTTATTTTGAATTTTCATACGATATTATTACAAATAAATATAATCAAGCTTATAAGATAACGAATGATAGTTTAGGAGAATATAGGGAACCAATAACTGAATATGAAATTAATGATGAAGAAGATACAAATATAGAAGTTGTAGAAAAAGGCAATAAGCATTTGGTATTGAAAGCAATTATATCTGACGCAGGTGATATTATACTGGATGAAATTGTAGAGGTTGTGAAATTTATTCCTGAAACAGAGTCGACTATTGTTAAATTATATTTTGGTAGAAATAGCAAATGGGGGTTAGAATTTAATCAAGCTTATGGAGATGATGCTGAATTGTGGGCAGTGGTAAACCACAAAGGCGAATTTGTATTTCCACCTTTCAGAAGTAAAGTGGAATTTATTGATACCTTGAAAATATTCGAAGTGGGTGGTGTTTTATGGTATGGCATAAATGGAAATAAAATCGGATACAAGCCACAAGATTTTAATTCACTATAATTTTCGAATTTTAAATTAGTCAAGAAAAATCGAGAATTACTATTGTATACAGCAAAAAAAATTATTCCAATTGCCGCGGTAATCCCAAGGGCACTTTTCCAGCTAAAGCTAAAACCGTATTTTCCCATAATGGTTTATTTATATCAAGGCACTAAAAACACACAAAGTAGTGGCAAAGGGTTATTTTTTGATGTTAAACTCTTTTAGTAATAATAATTAGCTCTCTTCGGGAAATCGTTGATTTGAGAACCACTCCATAAACATTTCTATTTCAGCGTCCTTAGAAGTATCCTCCTTTTCCAGAAATGGTACAGTCACTTTTTGTGGGGCATCACCCTTCTTTTGGTAATTTTCCCCGAATGCTTTGTCCTGCATACAAATCTCTACCATTTTGTTCATTTTTTGCTTTTTCATATTTTTTATTATTTATAAAGGTGACATTTCCGATAAAGCCAAAGCGTCTTCCCACGACATTTTAGGATGACGTTCCATATCGGACCTTAATGCTTTTTCCTCAAGGGTTAAGTCCTCCCAATTTGCGGCCATTAATTGCTGCTGTGTTTTATCAGTAATCTTAATTGTTTCTTGCATAACGTTTTTTAATTAAAATACTTCCTCCGCTATTCCTAATAGTTCCGCACCACCTATCAGTATTGCTGCTATAGGGATATGACCATAGTACAATGCACCACAACCAATTAATCGAATGATGGATTTAATAAAGCTGATAATAAAGTGTGTTTTAGCCGAAGAGGCTTTTTCTTGTAGTTTCATGATAATCGTTTTTAGGGTTATTTAATTTTACCATAGTGAATAAAGGCAGATGTTTTCGGCATGGATGCATAGGTTGCTTGAACCCTGTCATTAAGCCTAACAAATTTTTCGTCGTTACCTGCGTTAATATTAAACCCGATAATGTCGTTCACAATAAAGTGGTTCACCTCGAAATTGGTAGCCTCCTTTAGAAAGTCTACTTGTTGTTTATAGTGAGCAGCGATATTGTCACACAGACTAATCCAGTATAAACCCGTGCATCTGGGATCGGTAACCAAGTCAAACTGAATCACTCCGTTGGCATAACCGGTATAGGTAGGAAGATAACCATCTAACATAGCCCATCTTTTAGCTACATTCCCTTGGAAGTATTTATTAATGGCTTTAGCATCCCATGT
>Ga0214919_10009210_pt1 | contig 12763 bp, 16 predicted proteins | sample LL1503_MetaG_FD_177994 | JGI IMG/M metagenome (GOLD analysis project Ga0214919, IMG submission 177994) | Freshwater microbial communities from Lake Lanier, Atlanta, Georgia, United States - LL-1503 | ecosystem: Environmental > Aquatic > Freshwater > Lake | place: USA: Georgia | collected...
TTGAATGAGCTATTTATTTCAAAACAAACACAGAAAATATCAGCAATGTTTTTACAATGAATTCCTTGATTTCCAATTAAACTTGATTCTAAAATTTTTTGAGCAAGTTTAGTCTGGATTGTTTTTTTGCACCATTTTGAACTGTAAACATACTCTTGAGCAAGGCGAAAAAACTCTAAATTTCCGTTTGCAAAACCGTGCAAAACAATTGGAGCGTAAAAGTCCAATAATCTTTTGACACAGTTTTCTTCATATCTGTCTTCAATTAAATGTGAAATCTTTGAGAACATCTTCACAGTCTCAAAATTTTGTCTTTGAGATTGCATTGATGACCAGACTCCTCCAGCATGTCTACGATAAAACCCCATGGGTTCGCAGTCGAAGAAAAAGTTCCCGTGCTTTGCCACCCAAATGCATAAAGGCCAATCTCCCATTGCCAAATCTGAAAAAAGCTCAGGCAAATCTTGAAGGCATTTTTTTCTTATTAAACTGGAACATGTAGCCACTAAATTAGAGTTTAAAATTTCCTCAAAACTAATAGCTCGGATTTCCGTAAGCCCACAGTAAAAATTGAAGTGTAAGATTTCTTTGCCTTCTTGAAAGTTGCTTTTCACTTCATGGCAGCAACCAGAAAAGCCATTATCGTTCTCCAAAATCCCCACCTGCTTTTGGAGTTTTTCTTTAGCGATCCAATAATCATCGCCCTCACAGAGTGCAAGAAATTCGCCACGCTGTTTCTGCATCAATTTGAAAAGATATGCGTTTGGATTCCCCTTAGACCATTGGTTTTCCGTTTGGAGGACCGTCCAGAAAAGTTTGGGATACTTTTCTGCATACTCTCGGACGATATCTGCTGTGCCATCCGTGGAGGCGTCGTCGTGGATGAAGATTTCGACGGGAAAGGTTGTTTCCTGCATGAGGAAACCTTCGATTGCATCGCGAATGAAATTTACATGATTGTAAGTGATACAAAATACACTCACCAAAGGCACTGTCCCCTCGGGCCAGACTTGCTCGGTTATGCGAACGGGCGCAGGGAGACGGGTAGTTTGTAAAATTTCTGCCATGCTGAAATTTCTTTAGTTAAGGAGAATCTTACAAATCCGCTCAATTTCGTTCTTTGGGAGCTTCCAATACAGCGGCAAACAAAGAATCCTCGACGCCACATCCTCGGAAATTGGCATTGCCGTGGCATCGGGCACAATTGCCCGGAATGTGTTCACAGATGGGTAAAAATATCTTCGAGGCACAACTTGCTGCGCCAAGAGTGCGCCTTGGGCATCGAGAAGCTCTTTTTCAGATCGAAACAATACTGGAAAGTATGAATAGTTGGGTTCTCCATACAGAATGGTTTGGAATTCAAAGTGGGCATCACCGCCCAGCAATTCCTTGTAGAGCATGTATTTTGTTTTTCTGTCAACCAAAACCTCTCCGTGATATTTCAAATTCGCCAATCCAAGAGCAGCGTGAACCTCGGTCAACTTTCCATTAAATCCCTCCTCCACGATTTCCTTGGCATCATTATGGCCAAAGAAGCGGATGCGCTTGAGCTTTTCGTGGATATCGGAATTGCGTGCTATACATCCCCCACCTTCTGCCGTATTGAGCATTTTAGTGGCGTGCATACTGGTTGCAGAAATATCCCCCCAACTTAAAAGACTTTCCCCTTTATAAGTGGAGCCAACGGCGTGGGCTGCATCATAAATGACGCGTAGCCCATGTTTTTTTGCAATGATTTCAATTTGCTCCACATCGCAGGGATTTCCAAAAACATGGACTGGCATGATCGCGACCGTCTTAGGTGTGATAGCCTGCTCGATTTTTGAAGGATCCATGTTGAAAGTCCGCGGGTCGATATCGCAAAAGGTCGGCTTGCATCCCTCCCATTGAATCGCGCTGAGCGTAGCCACCCAGGTAAAAGGTGTAGTAAGAATTTCCCCTCCACTACCGCTCAACCCCAGCGCCTTGATCGCCATTTGAATCGCAATGGTGCCGTTACTCACCGCAACAAAATGCTTCAAACCAAGCGACGCGCAAAGCTCCCTCTCCAGTTGCTGAACAAGAGGGCCATTATGAGTTAGGATTCCGCGCTCCCACACGCCGCGCAATAAATCAGTAAACTCTTCCAGAGGGGCAAGAGATGGTTGGGTGACATGGATCATGGGATTGTCGATTTTTTTGCTATTGTGATAATTTTTTCGAGCATTTGTGCTTGGCGCAGAGTTTTTTGGTATTCGAGTTCCCTCAACTCCGCATTTTGCGTCAACTCTAAAAAATAGTTCCACTGGTTTACATAGTGGTTCGTAGCATCCAGCGTAATGCTCTCCACTTGGCCATTTTTCTCGATAAAAACTTGGGGTCGGAAACCCGGCGGTGGCGTGAGGGCTCGTGTGCAGAGGATTCTCCCGCTCTCGCCTAGAAACTCCCAAGTGCATTGATAGTGGCAGTCAAAGCCCCAGGCCACTTGAGCGACCAAACCACTTATCCCCTGAAAAGTTGCTGTGCCTCCGATATCCACGCCTCTCTTCGCACTATCCTGAATTGTCGCATCGAGCAACTCAACCTCTTCACCAAAAAACTCAGCCACCGTTTTCGCCATGTAGGCTCCCGTATCAAGCAGTGCTCCACCGCCAAGCCTCTTCGAATACCGAAAATTCTCATCATCCAAAGTAGGAATCGTGAAAGTTGCGCGCACTAAGCGCAAACGCCCAACAATACCCTCAGCCAACTGCTCTTTAACCCATCGAATCTGGGAGTGCCTTAAAAAAAGAAAGTTCTCCAGGAGTGCCAGCTTATTCCTGCGAGCCGCTGCAACTAATGAGTCAGCCTCGCAAACTTCGCCGGCAAGCGATTTTTCGATTAACAGATGCTTACCCGCATCCAACACTCTCATTCCCCACTCCAAATGCAAACCGGTGGGCAGCGGCATGTAGATGACATCGATTTCAGGATCCTCGATGAGTTCTTCATAGCCTTCCACCCCTCGGCAGCGGAGTTTTACTCCTGCTTCATGAGCCTTCGCCGCACTCCGGCTTGCGATAGCGCTGAGACAAAGACCGGGACATTCTTGGATCGCGGGCCCCATAGCCCTCAATGCAAAAGCCGAGCAACCAAGAATTCCCACATTTAAGATTTTGCTTTTTTTTGACATCTTTGTCGCTTTAGCAAGAAATTAGGCGGCCAGCAACTCTGGCGTCACGGCGCAGAGTAAACACCGAGCTTGAACATTCACCACATTATTAAAGCGCATTAACTCTTTTAATTGCCGGAGCGATACCCAGATAAAATTATCCGGCAATTTTTCTGGAAAATCTGCCGACGCCCGCACTATTCTATTGCGATTCTCCTCGCGGTAGAAACGCCCCCCCTCCTCGGACTGCCGAGTATCAAAAAGTACAGCCTCAGGAGTGGCATCCAAAACGAAATCCAAAAATGGCGGTCTGTCTTCATCTGCCACTCTGCGGTAATCACCAGTGAGACACTGCACTGTTGGAGCCATCTCTACTATGTCGAAATTCCCAGCCTCGACTTTTCCCTGCATAAGAAAATGGGGTTGTCCCTCATAGTCTTTCACAACAAAAGCAATGATCCCCTCGCGGCAGGGCTTCAAGAGCGGTTGAGTCCAAGCCCCAACCTCGCGGTTATCAGCCTCCACCCTTACAGCGATAACTTCAAAAAAATTACCCGACGGATGAAAAATCCGATCCGGCGCTATCACCCAAGGATCTGCCTCCCCAAGCGGAATCGTTCTAACACTCAAATCATATTTGCACTTCAATTCCGTGAACCATGAGAGAATGTCTCGGAGGCTATGCATTGGCGCGCCTTCATCATTCTCTGCCTCGACATACCCAGCAAACTCTGGAGGGAGACAGGAGAGAACGGTTCGTGCATCCATATTGATGACATTATCACGGCGCAAAAGTTCGTGAATTTGCTCCAGCGTAAGCCAGATAAAATCCTCGGATTCAGGCAAAATCTCATCCTCCGGAATTTCAATGATAATGTTTCGATTCCTTTTCCTTAGGAAACGCCCACCTTGCTCAGACTGAAGAGAATCGACCAACACTTTGGCCTTTCGCCTGTCTCGAAAATAGTCCAAAAATGGAGGCGCTGATCCCTGATGCACCCGGGTGTAATTGCTTCGTGTAGCTTGCAAAGTCGGAGCCAACTGAATGAAACGGATATTCCCAGGCTCCATTTTTGCCTGCATCAAAAAATGCAACTTCCCCTCCACCCGCTTCACGATAAATCCCAAAAAACCTACTTCTGGCTGGTTGATAATCGGTTGGTTCCAAGAGGTAATCGTTTGCGAATTCGTCTCTACATGTATTCCTTCTATACTAAAAAACTTGCGACTTGCATGGCAGAGATTTCCAAATCGATCATCAAACCCCCACTTGTCGAGCCTATCGAATAGAATCTGTTGAATATTGAAAGAATGACTTTTCATTCTTTCGGCAAACCATGAGTCGAAATGGCTGAGGTTAAAGGTCATTGAAAGGGGGATTGCTAAAGAATTTTAAATCCATGCCGCAAAAGCTTTAAGGGCGATGGCACGGTAGGCGATTTCGATAGCTGCCGTGGCATTGCACATGGCGAGCGCATGCTTGACGCCCAAGGTTTCAGCAACCCGTTTTTCAAACTCTTGCACTACAGACCGATTGTTGGAAAGCCAGCGGCGGTCCAATATATCATTGACCCGAGCAAGAAAAGAGTCACGGCTCCCAATATTCGGGCGGCCGACATGGAGCGAATTATTCATAAATTATCCTCATTCCGGACTTTTTAAAGCATGTTTCAGTAAGTCAAATTGGCAAAATTCGGACTTTGTGTTTATCCGATGCAAGTGTAAGGATCGCTCCCCGAATCAGTTCTTCTTCAAATTGCTTCAGCAATTTTAAAACTAACCCACCTATTTTTTCGGGGCTTGGATCCTGCACCCGAGCCTGCACGACACTTGGACAACTCGATTTGGATTGGGCAAGGATCGCTCCAAAATCCAAGTCGTGTGTAAAAATTACCATTCCATGCTCTTGTGCGTAGTCAAATAACACGAAGTCCTCGGCATCACAAGCCCCGATTGCAGTCCAGTGCCTGGAATCAATGCCATGGCTTTGAAAATAATCCACCCAGTCTGGTGACAAGCAGACATCGATCAGAATCCTCATGCAGTTTGCAATTCGGCATCGAACGCTTCAGAGAGCCAAGACGCATAAGAAAGAGCTGCTGAGATATCTTCATTTTCCAGATACGGGTAAAGTTTCAGGATCTCCTCACGGGATCGCCCAGCGGCCATTAACCCCGCGATTGTTCCAACAGTAATTCGCATTCCACGAATGCAAGGTTTCCCCCCCATAACCAACTGGTTTCTTGTAATCCTATCTGATGTGTTCATAGTTTTGATTTTATCATGTGGCAACTTTAAATGCAATGGTGTTTTCGAGTCAGCCTTGATTTAGGCGCTCGTCGATCGCCGCCGTGGCATTGAACATGGCGAGCGCATGCTTGACGCCTAAAATTTCAGCAACCCACTTCTCAAACTCCTGCACTAAAGGCCCATGATTGGAAAGCCACCGGCGTTCCAATGTATCATTGACCCGTGAAAGAAAAGATTCACGGTTCCCAATATTCGGACGCCCAACATGCAGAACACGTTTATCCATTTTATTTTTTGGGAATGAAAAACATTACCGTCTCAAGAATCCCCTCCGAGTAGTGACGCAGATAGATTTTATATTGGTCATTTATTTCCATAATCCGCTTTGGAATACGCCAGAAATCGGATTGATTATGATAAACACAAACAGCAATGGTGGGCGTGGAGCGCTTGATGTGATCGACAGCTCCATTGATTGCGTCAAACTCAGAGCCCTCAATGTCGAGCTTAATCATCGAAACAGGCTCAGTGACTTCCTTGTCTAATGTTGTCAATTTAATCTGTGTTGCCCCAACATCTGAAATTCTACTGGCCGATCCAACTGTGGCGTCGAACTTGATACTACCTTCCCGACTAAATAAACCTTTTTGAATGAATTGAATATTTTTCAAGTGACCGAGCTTCTGTTTAGAAATTTCGATCATTTCTGGCACTGGCTCAAAGTAATAGATTTTTTGATAGTTTTTTGCTTTTGCGGAAAAATCAAGAGTCGTCTGCCCATCATACCCCCCCCCGTCAACAAAGACATCGCCAGTGCCAATTTTTACAAACTCTTCGAAGTATTGGTGATCTGTCCTAAATGAGAAGCCGCGCATGAAATCCAAGTCGAATGAGTAACGAAACTGGACAACTTTGCTAAAGCTAATTTTAGATTCCTCATCGGCTAAGTTATCATAAACCCATTGATAACTTGATATGTTAGCCGTAATATCGGAGCGGTTGTTTTCACAGTAATCGAGCTGTTCAAACAATTCTGGATCTAAGCGCAAGAGCGTAAAATAGTCCAGAACGCTTATTGCCTTGACTGCATGTAATCGATCAATCGCCGTTAATGGTCGAGCTTCTACAACACAGGAGACAATTACGCAATCACTCGGCAGTGAAGACATGCGGATAACAGGTCTTCCCATGTATTTTTGTTCATCGGTATAGTCATCGACGAATGCCTCGACATCAAAATTTCGCGCAATACTTTTGGCATATTTATTACGACCGAGCACGAAAAGTCGTGCAGGATTTGAAGATCGCAGGCGCTCAAAAATGCGACATTTATCTATCGCAACTGGTGTGTCAATGAGGTTCAAGATATTCAAATTCTCCAATCAAGCAGCGAAGCCACAGCATCAACATCAAAAACTGGAATTCCTCTCAGTGATTTGACATTTCGCCTTTCCTCAAATGAGTTATCTATAAAAATTGCTTTTTGTCCAATCGGTATTCTCTCAGATTTTTGTTCCAGCCAATCAATTTTTTGAATAGATTTAAACAACTCAGGATGAATTTTTTTCCGATGTAAGGTCTTATGAATATCTCCCTCATGCCGAGTCAGCAAATGGACATCCTTACCTTTTTGTGCTGCTTGATACAGCAGCATCAAAACATACCGATTTACTTCTCCACGGCAAATGAGGGTGTCGTCAAAATCAAGATAGATAGTGTCATAGTCTATGCTAAGTTGAAAGCGATTGAATAAAGCCCGATCTACTTCAACCGCAAATTCATTGGCAAGAATGGCTACATCCATATCCATGGCATCATAGATACTCAATAGAGGCAGGTTGACACCGCGCTGGCGGTGAAGGCACATCGTTCCGGCCGTGCGTATGCAAACTTCCAATAACTTAAACTCCCCCGCTATAGCCTGCTTAAGTTGAAAAAACCAAAGTCCGCGCAAGCGAAGACGCCGGTTGATCTCATCGGCAATTTCCTGAATTTGAGCAGTGAGTGGAATGCTTTTTGAATTAACACTAATGCCATAATAAACTCGACTGCGGGCACGAGGTCCAACAAAACGCAAAACACCATGTCGGTCAGTAAAGCAGTCGATAGTTAGCTCGTCACCTGGCAGATTCTCTACAACAAGCAAATCAGGCTGCAAGGCGATAGCATGAAGTGCTTCTTCACGCGTTTTCACACAGCGCGTATTTTTTCCTCCTTCACCAATATTCGGTTTAAGAAAAACAGGGAAAGCATCGACCTCATCCAACGAGCCATAAATTCGTGGCGTAAATGAACAATCCGAAAATACATCGTAAATCCTTCGCTTTTCTCGACAAATCCGTGCAGTCTCATCATCCGCCATAATGACCCGAGCAGAAATCTCATCCCGATGATTTGCGAAAAATTCAGCTACGGTATCGTGGGTAGGAAAAATAACATCAATCTGATTTTGTTGCAAAATATCATTAAAATCTGTGATGAAATCCTGATTATGAATGAATGGAATGCCGCCGACATAATTCTTATAAACATGCCGCCCGTGGTCATCACGACTTGACGCCCCCCAAACTTCTATGTTAACACACTGCGAAAGTGCGTTGTGTAACTCTAAAGCATTTTCTGCCCCACAAGGGAATACAAGAACGCGAATAGTTCTCGATTTGGCTGTATTATTGTTCATTATTGGGATTAAAATAGCAGCTGATCAACAGATAAGAAATAGCCGTCTACGCGACCAAATCATACTCATTTAAAAAACCACGAATCTCATCGACTGTATTAAACATCATTACATCTAGAATTGACAGTGCGGGTGTAAATTCATGTTCAAACTGCGGATAAGTCGGCAATCGACTGCGGAGAAAATGAAGTTCAATTCCATTTGCGGCGAATTTCTCGCGCGAGTAAAGTTCAATACCTCCAAGAGGGTTAATGTATGCATTTGATCTAAGAATTTTATTGATGAAGATCACTCGATCCTCAGCTCGAAGTTTAGAATCTATATCCAATGATGATGCCATTAGAAACGGGGTCTTAATATCAAGAAACTCGCAGCATTTTTTAATTGTTTGTGTTACAAATACGGAAACATTGGCGTCCGTTGATATAAAGCATTCTTGAACCAGATCATAAACTTTTTGAAAAAAAGGAGCTTTGCGGTAAGCGCCCTCAATTTTTCTTATAAGCCCTTTCTTAAACAGCTCTAAATCCGAAGTAAAATAACGTTGGTTAATGCTAAGAAGGGAATTGTCTTTACGAATTGGTAGTGTAATATATTCAGGCTTACCATTAACGAGTATCCTATTTCGATTAATCCAACCACCTTTAATATACTGAACATCATCGTGTATAATAAATTGATCGCAAATTGAAATTAATTGAAAGTATCCGATGTATGGAAACAAATAGGGCTGCATGATTCCTAACTTCATAATGAGACACAAATCATAAAATTTTTAGTTAATCTACAGTAAATAATTTGCTACACTTGAAAGCTTTGACAAGGTAACTAATATCTCCTGAGAAATATCGTTGATCACACAGCAAAGACATGATCTCAATCGATAATCGGTGACTATGGTAGAATTCATTTGGAACAATATTTTTAATCGGCCAGTGGATAGGCGGAAAAATCTCACGACAACGCAAATCCTGAACTACACGGTCGCGTTCCTTTACGCGGACAGGAAATGCCAGTGGAACAACATAATCAGGCAATTCGATATAAATAGCAAATTCCGCTAGCCTCTCAGCCAGTTGTCTAAAATTGCTACGTCGCAAAGAAGAAATTGCCTTGTAATTAAAGGCGCAATCAAGCAACTGCGAACTTAACTCACTCATGCGTGCTGGCTCCACTGGCCCGTTAGGATCTGTCTTGCGAAATAGCTCAAACCACTCTCGGTCTCCACCATGGCGGTCAAATGAGGCACGCAGATGCGAGGCCTTTAAAGAATCCATCCACCACTCTGTTGGTGGTGGAGGCAGATCTACAAGCGGAAGCTTAGCTTCATTTTGCGCTAAAAGAATACCGCCATCCGGAACCCCAAGAAATTTTCGCGGACTGGCGATGACATAGTCCGCATTCTCGCTAAAAGAAAGATTTAACATAGCTTGGCAAGCATCCTCAACGACCCAAGCGCCACGCATTTTAACGGCCTTTCCATAGAAGTTCCACATGTTAAAGCCAAAGTAGTCAATAAAAACTACCATGTCATGCGATTCGACACTATTTATCCATGCTTCATCGGTAATTTTCAATTGCTCACCAACTGGATAAAACTCAACACATGTGCCAGCATCTTTAAAAGCTTCCAGCACAACCCCGCAAAGATATGATGGAAGCCAAACCGTGGGTGGTCGCAGAGTTCGTGCAAGTAATGTGAACGCCGACCTAGCAGTTGCGAGACGCAAATGAGGACCGGCCAAAATTGGCGGCACCGCCAGAGATGACAAATCTGACTGAAAGTTAATTTCAAGACCAAACATACCACCCATAATTTTGGGGTTGGATGTTGCGTCTATTTTTTGAGAAACCATTTTATGGCCTAATTGGTAAAAGAATCAGTTTTTAAACCACTCAAGCATTGGTCTGACTGGTCCAGGTTCCCTTCCATGATAGCCGCCAATTTCACGAGGAGCCAAATCTTTCACATCAATATGGATAATATCTGCCTTCTCGCAACTACAATGGTTGCCATTCACAATAATGAGCAATTTGACCGAATATTCGGCTTCATTTAAAAGATTGGCAGGAATACGGCAGGAAATTTTGTATTTTCCTAACTCAACATAGGACTCACCTTTTTTCAGCAGAGTGCACCCGGACGTGAAAGCGACTTCGTTGTTTTCAGTCATGAAGTGCAAGGTAATGTGAAAATGGCCTCGCCGCACAACTTCATAATCGATCTCGATATCGATAGGAGTCTGAAGATCAAATAGCGCGTCTCCTTGGTCATCATTTCGCAAAGAAACTGCTCGCACCGATTTGATCCATACAAGATCACAACTTGGGGCATCGGTCGGACTATCCCAAGACGCAAAGTAGGATTTTGTTCCAGAATTCACTAAATACCGGCGAACGCACTCCGAGCTTGCGCCTACATATTCAATCTGACCATGGGACATTAGAACCCCTTTACTACAAAGCGATTGAACCGCCGTCATATTATGACTCACAAAGAGAATCGTCCGGCCATGGCCGGCGACATCTTTCATTTTGCCCAGGCACTTTTTTTGGAATTCCGCATCTCCTACGGCCAGAACCTCATCCACGATCAGAATCTCCGGCTCCAGATGCGCTGCAACGGCAAACGCGAGCCTCACATACATACCGGAGCTATACCGCTTCACCGGCGTGTCGATGAATTGCTCGACGCCGGCAAAATCGACGATTTCGTCGAACTTGGCGCGGATCTCGGCTTTGGTCATGCCGAGGATGGCGCCGTTGAGGAAGATGTTTTCGCGTCCGCTAAGTTCGGGGTGGAAGCCGGTGCCGACCTCGAGGAGCGATGCTATACGTCCGCGAACTCGTATCTCGCCGCTGGTGGGCTCGGTGATCCGGCTCAGAATCTTCAGCAGAGTGCTCTTGCCAGCTCCATTGCGTCCGATGATGCCGAGCACCTCGCCAGGCTGGACATCGAACGAAACATCACGCAGGGCCCAGAATTCGGAACTGCCTGCGGCAGAGTTGGCAGTTTTCAGTGTTTCAGTTTTCAGTATTTCAGAATTTATATTGTCTAGCGCTTTTGTTTGTTTGAACCGGGCGAAGAACGCTTCCACCTCGGCACGCATCGTTTGCGCGCTTATACTCCCCAGCTGATAGCGCTTGGAGATTCCTTTGACTTCAATAATGGGTTTAGACATTTAACGGAGAGGTTTTAAATTTAACCACAACCTAATGCCGGGGCAGGCATGAGGTAGAGCAACCGAAGGTTGGCCCGAAGGGTGAGAGGAGTGGGAACGACCGAATCAAATTTCACGGATTAACACGGATGAAGCAGCAGTGGAGCTACGCTTGGCAAGCCAAGCTGGCGCTGGGTTTTTAAATCCCTTCCCAAGCTCACTTGTGCGGGATTCCAAAAACACATCGCCCTTTCGCTTCGCGGAAGGCCCCACTGCTCCAGAAAGCGCTCCGCGCACTGAAATTTGAATTTCATCTAAAAAAGCGATGCTGGTCATTCGCGAAGCGAGTGATGCAGTGTTTTTATTCGCCTACATCGTTTGCGAGGCGCCCGACCAAATTCTCGGCATACCAGAAGCCATGATCCTGCAAAGCCCGAACTGTAGGTAAAAACTCCGGGATGACACCCATTTTCTTTGCCTTTAGTAACGTGCCAAGCGTTCCGACAACACGCAGACCGTAGTATTCGGCAAGATTTCGCCCCAGTCTCTCATCAATCAGAACAAGGTCAGCTTTATCACTCAATGCCTCGGAAATCGTATCCCGTTCTCCGGCATCCAATGCCAAAAACCTCCCATCCGCCTCTTGAGGACCATCCACCAAGCATACCCAGTCCGTTTTCATCAGATTCGGAACCATGATCGGAAGGCCTGCCTGGCATTCTTTCCAGACACTTTCGACGACATGGATTTGACGATGGACGGCCTGCAGGATGTCGAAACGCTCGATCGCCGCGAATGCGAGTAGAGGCGTGGTGTTGCTGTAGATCTTCACAGAGCGGATTCTCGGTCGTAATCGATTTGACCTTGATCCAAGAGACGCGCGCCCTCAGACATCGCATTCATCAAAAAGAGTGCGCGGGGTTGCCCGACCCAACGCGCGGCAAGGCCGGACGATAGACGACCTTCGCGAAATAGGGCCAAAGCCGCCTTCTCTTTTAATAATTCCGCAAGCTCTTCCTCAGAAACATGAAGCTCCAATAAAACTTCAGACGGGCATCGGACACTAACGGGTTTATCAGCAACCATATTTTTATTACCTTAATCGAGCACTACCTCATTCACAACCAAAATTTGGTTCCCCGATTTCCCGAAGCGCAAAAGCCCCGTCAAGCGGCTTGAGAAGAATTAGTCGGCGGAAGTTCCCGGAAAAAACCTTTGCTTTCCATCTTACTCCAAAACTCTTTATCGCAAGGTCGGCCTCCCAATTGTTCCACCCAGCGATCGAACTCTTTATCCGACATACCTGCCGTTACAGACTTCTCAGGCAACGTGCCCCGCTCAAGACTCATTCCAGCGTTTGGCATAGTATTCATGGTTTTGACGAAATTCGTTTAGAGGGTAATCGTAAGCTTTATTGAAATCAAGCCAGTTAAACCATTGCCGAGACCAACCCGTCCAACTCAACCTTCTGGAAAGAATCGTTGCCAGCGAATCTCAACTTTGCATCAAGGATCTCCAAGCCGGCCAAGCGTCCATCGCTAT